>Ga0209925_1000391_pt1 | contig 22929 bp, 24 predicted proteins | sample SalPonR2_A_D1_MG_FD_185702 | JGI IMG/M metagenome (GOLD analysis project Ga0209925, IMG submission 185702) | Salt pond soil microbial communities from South San Francisco under conditions of wetland restoration - Salt Pond MetaG R2_A_D1_MG... ... | reverse complement strand
GTCTTACTGGGCGTCTCCATCTGCCGGGTCGGTTTACGATCCTTTTTTCTCAGGGTTAATACATAATGCAAATGCCGCATGTCATCCATGACGTCTTCGGCGGTCCGATGGATGCCATGGCTGGCCAAGGGCAGATACCTGATCCCCAAAAACTAACATGGGGGTGGTCAAATTTGCGTTATCACACCTGGTCAATTTTGGGTTGTCATAACGACCCTCTGCCCAGTGTGCTTATAAATGGGAAAACAGCAAAAGGCAAACCTTTGCATGTTGTGGCCGCTATTAACATTGAAGATCAACAACTGATCATTATTACCGCCTATGAGCCGGATCCCAATTTATGGTCAGAGGATTATAAACGGAGGATTTAAATGAAATGCGCAATTTGTAGAAACGGGATGACCCAAAAAAGCTATACCACTGTTGTACTTGAGCGAGATCAAATGACCCTTGTTTTTAAACAAGTACCGGCAGATATTTGCGAGAATTGTGGTGAAGAATATATTTCTTCGGAAACCAATGAAAAATTATTAAAGTATGCTGAAGCCGAATACGAAAAAGGCGTTTCTCTTGAGTTACTTAATTTTGCGGCATAAAAATATTCAAATTTTTTGTTTGTTTCACAGTGATTTTTACTGAAAGGAAGGAGTTTATAAAATCCAAATAGTCGGTAAACGGTCGGCAAAATTCGACGCACAAAATTGTGGCCAAATTGCGCCTAATATTGCAGATTTGCTTTCATTTTCTAAGGATTTTTACAAGCTATCCCGCATCCGTTTTTCTTCTGAGACCAAAATCATTTTTGCCAATTTGAAGTCGATTCCGAATTTTATTGGGGTAGTATAAATTGGCCATAGCGTATTTTCTGGTCCGATAATACCCTATTGAACCCTTCCATACCTCTTTTGATAGCCCTTAATTCTAAACACCTGTGCCGTTGTTTCTTAAAAAGCTTGTTGACATTAAGGATGATGCCAGATATTCTTAATTCGCGAATTGCGAATAGAAAATATAAAGATTTAGGGATCAAGAGCAATGCTTTTAAAGCCCCAAGACATTTTGGTCATGCTCAAACTGATTTCGATAAAAGAGGCGCAGTGGACGTATAATCAACTGGCAGTGAAACTCGGCATGAGCCCGTCAGAAGTGCATGCGGCTGTTAAGCGCGCCTTACGGGTGCATTTGGCTATCGCCATTGGAGATGGCATTCAGGCCAACCGAAGTGCTCTTGAAGAATTTATCATTCACGGCATAAAATATGTTTTCGTTCCGGAACGAGGCGAAATGACGCGCGGCATACCAACGATTTATGCAGTAGACCCGCTAAAGGCCCTTCTTGCTGGAACTGATGAACCACAGCCCGTTTGGCCGGATCCGATGGGAGAAACGCGGGGTTCATCTTTTTCACCATTGTATAAATCCGTCCCCAAGGCCGCCCGAAACGATAAAGCATTATATGAACTACTGGTGCTGGTTGATGCAATCAGGGGCGGACGGGCAAGAGAACGGGAACTGGCCATCAAAGAAATCAAACGCAGGTTCGGCAAATGACCATAAAATCACATCCGAACATTGAAATCCTTGAAAATGCCTTATTGCTATTGGGGTCGCTGGCAGATGAAATGGTATTTATCGGTGGGTGCGCTACCGGCCTGCTTATCACTGATCCTGGAGCAAATCCAATACGGGCAACCATTGATGTGGATGTATTGGTGGAGGTCTCATCGCTTGTAAACTATCATGCATTATCGGAAAAACTCCGCGCCCGAGGATTTATCGAGGATGCCAGTCCAGGGGCACCCATATGCAGATGGATGCAGGAAAGTATAATTTTAGATGTTATGCCGACTGCTTCCGATATCCTTGGTTTTGGCAATAGTTGGTATTCCCCGGCATTTGGTGCATCCAAATGGATTAACCTCCCTTCGGGAGCTAAAATACGTATTTTGCCGGCCCCTTATTTCCTTGCTACAAAATTTGAAGCTTTCGATGGACGGGGAGAAGGGGCTTTTTTATTAAGCCTGGATATGGAAGACATCATTTCCGTCTTAGATGGCCGGCCAGAAATTATTGAAGAGGGAAAAGGTGCTGAAACTGAATTGAAACAGTATCTCAAGGATCGTCTGGCAGGTTTATTGAAAAATCAAAATTTCATAGAGGCATTGCCCGGTCATTTGCCTCCGGATTCAGCAAGTCAAGCGCGAGTTGATTTAATCATTTCAAGAATAGAAAAAATGATTGAACTTTGCAGTGAATGACGCCCTTCTGCTGCTTACATATTATTGTGGCCAAACATAATGACGTCAAATGATGCATAATGATAAATAATGACAAAGGCAGAAAAAAATGCTTTTTTAATATTTATTTAATTATCTGTAATATTTATTAATTAATATTATAATTGCTGTAAACCCTCATGGGTTCGACTCCCGCCGCCTTCACCATTTCGCATGATTAAAGATAAAAGTTTTTAATTATAGATACGAAGGACTTCAGCGCACTTCTCTTTCGTATTGGTAATTAATGGAAACGTTCCGTCGGCCAGGGCCTGCTTGTCAATAGCGGCTTGGTTTCTTTGTCATTTGAGTTCATATGTGATTTCCGTGTGCTCTTTGTAAATGCTGTTCGGCCCGGGCTTGCCGGCACCGACTTTTTTCGGGTAAGTGTCTTTGTGCTCGAGGATTTCGATATCGAATAAGCCTTTGGTATTTTTTATCGCCTTAGCGACCGCGGCCTCGATTTGCTTGCGGGTTTTGAGTTTGTAGCGGTTGAGCTTGCCGGCAAGTTCGGCTAATTCGGTTTCTGCTTTATCAAGCCGGCGCTCTCGGGTCTTTTGATCCTGTTCGGCTTTGGCCGTGCTCAAGACCCAGATGAGCCGATAGCCTTTTTCTGTGGGGCCGACCTCAAATGTATAGAAGCTGTGCTGTTTAGACGGCTTGCGATTGTCGGCGACGCTATAGCCAGCTGCCAGTCAACTTCGCCGTTTTCGAGCTGTTGCTGAAAAGGCTTTAGTATGGAGCGGTTCTTGGGCACCACGGTTATGAAAAAACCGCCATTGATATGGATATGATCCAGGTTGTCTTCGCTGCAAAGCTTGCAGTCGGCTATATAGATAAAGTCGACCCGGCCCGGCATCTGTCTCAGCTCTTCCCAGTTGGGGATATGGGTAGTGTCGTCAGCCTGGTTGCCGTCAAAAAGATTGAAGGTTAAAGGCACATGGCCGTCATCGGTGATATTGAGGCCAAATACAAGCTGACGGCAGTCCGGTCGGAAATCTTTGTTAGGCTTTATGCTTTTAACAGTGTCCATATACCTATGCCTATGAAGCCAATTCCCGCAATGTAATGCAGATGTTTCTCACTGATATATTGCGAAATGATGCCGCCAGCGAGAACACCGATACCTGAAGCCAAAACTAACGCTAACGAAGCCCCGACAAATACAGTCAGCTTGCTTACTTCTTTATCTGCGGCAAATAACATTGTGGCTAATTGAGTTTTGTCTCCAAGTTCAGCGATGAATACAGCGGTAAATACCGTAAGCAATACTTTATATTCCAAATTTGTTTTCCTCGATTCGTTTTTGAAGCCTAACCAGTTATTGTACGGGTCCGTATATTAAGTGATATGTGATGTTATGCGACAAAAGATACATTCCAAAATCTCAGGCTACATACTTGCCAAATATCTGGAAATAAATTCGTCTGGCGAATCCTCCCGTATCTTGTTATCGCTCATAAATACAATAGAACATTTAAAAAACGCATGGCTCATAGTCAAGGAAACTTGGATTACTCTTAAATATCATAGGTTTTTTAAATAGAAAAGATATCCTTCAGGAAATAAGTTTGACCACAATCAGGGATATTTATCACTGTATGCGGCTTTAAAACAAATTTCTATCAGAAATGGACCCTGAGGGCCAAGAGAGGGGATCTATTTTCTAATATTTTGATTTTAATGGATTATAAAATTGGTTGCGGGTTAGAGATGCGGGTATATCTTATAACATATTGAAATTATATAAAATAACATGGTGAAGGCGGCGGGAGTCGAACCCATGCCCCCATCCGTACGAAATGGCCAATTTTGACAGAAATAACAAATAATTATGAATACTTAAAAAAAACGCCACTTTCTGCCTTTTGTCATTATAAATCATCAAAAATCATTACCGATCACTGTAAAGATCCACAAAAATATCCACAATATGATAATCGCAGGAAAATCGATTTTTAATGCCGGCTGGCCTGAGAAGGCATATAATTTCAAGCGGAATTAACTTCCAGATCTTCAATTATTCGTTTTGTGGTGTGCTCAAGATTTTTCAATATACTTATCGCAGACAATGAAAATTGCTTCTTCGTTTACATCAAAATAATGTGTTGACATTTTCAAGTTGCTTGATAATTTTACCTATAGATATGAATTAATATAGATTTTATTGTCATGCCATCCAAAAACATTGCCAGCAAAGGTTCCCGTTTTGACAGGGCGGTTGAGATTTTTAAGGATCACGGGGGTGTGCTGCGCACGGCACAAGCACTTCGCGCAGGCATCCATCCCGGAACACTTTACGCTTTGCGTGATTCGGGCGTTATAGAAAGGATGAGCCGGGGGCTGTATCGTCTTGCAGGCAACCAGCCATTGGGCAATCCCGATTTAGTAGGTGTCTCAGCCCGGGTTTCTGCAGGAGTTATCTGCCTTATTTCCGCACTGTCTTTTCATGGACTTACCACCCAAATTCCCCATGAAGTGCATGTTGCGCTTCCGTACGGAGCGGAGGAGCCTCGTTTGGAATACCCACCGATTAGAACCTATCGGTTCTCTGGGCAGGCGTATACCGAGGGAGTGGAAATCCATGACCTTGACGGTTTTGCAGTGCGCATCTACAGTCCGGAAAAGACACTGGCCAATTGCTTCAAATTCAGAAACAGGATGGGGTTGGATACAGCAATTGAAGCGATTCGCTTTTACAAAGAACGCAAACAGGTTGATCTGGAGGCGCTCATGCATTATGCGGCCATTTGCCGGGTAAACAGGATTATACGCCCTTATCTGGAGGCGCTTTTATGAATACGGAAAATCTCAAAAACGTCTCTGCATCGGTGCATCAGCGGCTTCTCAACAAGGCCAGAAAGTCTTCACGACCATTTAATGAGCTTTTGCAGCATTACGCAATTGAGCGGTTTCTTTACAGACTTTCCATGTCTCCTTATGCGGATCAGTTTTTCCTAAAAGGGGCCCTCATGTTTTCGGTATGGAGAGGGCAGTGGACACGGCCCACAATGGATATCGATCTTCTCGGCAAAATTGACAATAGTTTGGAGACGATTGTTGCCGCCATAAAAGGGGCCTGTGAAGTGGTAGTTGAAGAAGATGGCATGTATTTTAACCAAGAGACCGTGAATGCTGAAAGAATCGTTGAGGACACCTTATATGAAGGCGTGCGTGTCCGCATTCAGGGCTTCCTCGGCAACGCTCGGATAAATATTCAGGTGGCTATTGGATTTGGAGATGAGATTGTGCCAGAACCTTATAGGAAGAATTCAACTTTTTGGAGAAATGGAGTGCTTCTTTAAAATACCATACAAACGCGAACGGGAGAGGCCCGAGATCCTGCAGGCCTCATTGATGCTGCCCTTGGTATAGGCTATGAGTTCTTTAAGATACTGCCTTTCTGCCTCATTAACAGCGGCCTCCCGCCGTTCCTGAAGAGTGGGAAGAGGATTTTCCTGCTGTGAATCAGCAAATTGTAGAAGTTCACCCTCCTCCTTTTCCTCCTCTCCTACCTGGCTGCGCTTTACCTTGATGCGGATCTCCGGGGGCAAATAATTGGAGAATAATGTGGGCCTTTCGCCTGCAATTGCAACAGCACGCTCAATCGCGTGGATCAGCTCCCGCACGTTGCCGGGCCAATCATATTCGAGAAGGGTTTCAAGGAATTCTGATGAAAATCCCTTAATATCTTTTCCGTGCCGCTTTGAAACTCTTGTCAGGTAATGATAAGCTAGCTCCTTTATGTCCTCAGGACGCTCCCTCAAAGGAGGCAGGACAATCCTGAAGGCTGAAAGCCGGTATAAAAGATCCTTGCGGAACTCCCCTTTTCCTGCCATGTCATCAAGGTCCCGGTTAGAGGCAGCTATCAGCCTGAAGTCGCTCTCAGTCTCTCTTACGCTTCCCACCGGCCTGAACCGCCTCTCCTGGATTGCCCTCAGGAAGGATGCCTGGATAGAGAAAGGGAGCTCGCTTACTTCGTCGAGAAAAAGCGTACCTTTGTCAGCCTGCTTGATGAGCCCTGTCTTTGATTTGTCAGCACCTGTAAAAGCCCCTTTTTCGTGGCCGAAAAGCTCGCTTTCAACAATGGTCTCAGGAAGGGCGGCGCAATCGACAACCACAAAACTTTTGTCAGCGCGCGGGCTGTTCCGATGAATAGCCAGCGAAAAAAGCTCCTTGCCCGTGCCGGTTTCGCCGCAGACCAGCACATTCGCATCGCTGGAGGCGGCCTGGGCCAAAAGGTCCAGGCATTCCTTCATCTTGGGGTGACTTCCTACAATATCCTCAAGATCAAGCGCTGTGGGCCTGGCCTTGGATCGGCGCTCCCTTCGGTACTGAAGTGCCCGCTCAAGCGGAAGGTGGATTTCGTCGATGGAAGCGCTTTTCTCTAAATAGTCCCAGGCGCCGTGCTTAATAGCAAGCTCCGCACCATCAACATCCCCGAAACCCGTGAGGATAATCACCTCCGGATTTGAGGGCGTTCTCTGGATATCAGGCAATATATCCAGCCCGCTTCCGTCAGGCAGCCGCACATCAAGAAGCACCACGTCAAAAGAACGGGAATAGGCCGTCTCAAGCCCTTCTTTGCGGGTAAAAGCACAGGCAGGGGTATAACCCATGTCTCTCACTACATTGGATAATGTGGAGCAGATGAGCTGATCATCATCTATGATAAGTATATCGGTCATTATAAAAACTGCAGCAGGTATTATGATTCTATTATCCGCCTGATGATCCGGGCCATTTCTTCGGTATTAAAAGGCCTCATGAGGAATTGCCTGACCCCTTCCTCTCTGGCCTTGTCCCTGTCAACCGTCCCATTAAAACCGGTACACAGTATAATCGGGATACCTTTGCCCTATCTCTTTATAAGTTTTTTTTCCCGGCCCATCAGGCCCCCTTATTAACGTAACAACCCCATCCCGCAAGACATATGGTTATAGTGAGTTAAAGATAAATTTAATATAATCCCTGGCTCGCAGCAATGCTACCCCAACTCCCTTGGACCAACAGCTCATATTCTTCCGCTACGCCCGTCGTCACAGGCCTCGTCATCATCGGAAAACCGGTGATGCTCGGAAAACTCAGGCGCCTTGGCACAGACTTCAGCATCATATGAGACCGTCGTTCCGCCTACTGCTGCCTGCCCGGATCCGATTTTTGAGCCTTCCAGATGGTTTAGCGCGTTGTCATAGTCAGGCTCTTCGGTTACCTCAGGAACAAGCTGAGTATAGACAACTTTCCCTTCTTTATCTGCAATCACAATTGCCCTTGCCAGCAGCCCCGCCATTGAGCCGTCCGTCATGCGAAGGCCATAGTCCCTTCCGAAGTCCATGCTTCGCAGTTCGGATAACGAAATCACGTTTTCAATGCCTTCGTCGGTATTAAACCTGACATGTGCAAAAGGCAGGTCCCGCGATATGCAGAGCACTTCTGTATTTTCGTATCTTGTTACAGCATTGTTAAACCGCCTTACCGATTCCGCACAGACCGGAGTTTCAACGCTTACAAAAATGTTTAAGACCAGGTTCCTGCCCCTGAACTCCGATAGAGAAAAATCCTTAAAGTCTGTTCCTGTAAGCAAGAAGTCCGGTGCAGGACTGCCTATCTCGGGCAGGCTGCCGTATGTATTAACCGGTTTACCTTTTAATGTAATTTCAGTCATTGCATTCCTCCCGGGGATAAATAACCCCTTTTTCGGATTAAAATTATTATAAATCCAACCACCCGTATATTTCCTTTACTTGCCTGCCTTTCAGCAGGTATAATAAAGGTGTTAAGCTGAGCGTTTTAATTTTTTAAAGATTTAATTTTGACAATCTCGTAAAAAGTCGATTTTAGGATGGCAAAGTAAAAAGTTCAAGATCAAGGCGCGCAAAATCCCGAGGAATGCAGCGTACTTAGCTGTACGTGAAATTCCGAGGGACGGAAGCGCCACACAGATATTGGACTTTTTACTTTGCCATCAGTATTTTGTTTTTCTGAGCCCTTAGGTCAGTTCTCTGCAAAGGCGAAAATTTATCTGTTTTCAATATCCCTAGCTATTGACTCGTATTTTTCATGGATCATCTTCTGATCAAAGTCCCAGAAAGAATCGAGCATGGCCAGTTCTTCCGCCTCTGAAAAATACTTCTGGGCAGCCGGGAAAAAAATCTTATCCTCTTTTTCTATATGCCTGGGATAAAATTCGGCTAATGTATGAAGCTTGGCTGAAATTTCAATTAATGCAGATAAATCGCCATTCAGATATCTGATGTTGGCATCCACAAGTTCGTTGGTAATTTTTCGGCCAAATTTGTGCTCTTCGATCAATTCATTCATTACACGGTTATCTTCGTTTCCCATGGATTTTTCGAAGAGCTTTTTAAAATATATATTTTCTTCTTTACCGTGGTGAGTCCAGTCGGCATAGGTTTTTATAAAATCCACAAATATATCGATAAGAACAGGGTCTGTGCGATTTCTCGTTTCAATCTGTTTTAATTCCCTGTTGATTCGATCAACCAGCCGCTCAATCAACCGGTGCTCAATCATTAAAGGTCCGCGTACCTGCATGATTTCTCCTCATTTTTCAATATGCCGAGCCACAACTCATTTTTGGCACTCTGTTTTCTGTTCGATATATTCCTTAAGCGCTGCTGCATTATTCAGTTCCTTCTCTTTTGAACTGTAGACAAAAGTTGTTGTCTGTCGTCTACAGATGCGGTCCAAGAGTTCACTAACTGATTCAGCATTTTCATCGAGCTCATTGAAATAATTCTTCTTGAAATCCTCCCATTTTTTAGGATCGTGGCCATACCACTTGCGCAGATCATTTGAGGGGGCTACGTGCTTGGCCCAAAAATCGATTTTAGCATTGCGCCTGAATACGCCCCTGGGCCACATCCGATCCACAAGGATGCGTAACCCATCCGCCGCATCTGGAACTTCATATGCCCGTTTTAGCATAATATAAGGTTTCAACTTCATCCTCGCTTATTAGTCCGTAATCTGTGCGCAGCATCTCTGACAGGCGCCTTACTGTCAGAGATCCTTTCTCAACAGTTTTTTCAAGATCCGGTCTTAACTGTTTTGTAATAATGAAACAAAAAGCATGCCAAAGAACACATCTTGACTTTTTTTTGTGGAATATTAGTGATTTAACTTCATTGGTGTCACGGTTTTTCTGAAGGAATAATCCTTAACCTCTCCAGTTAAAGGAAAACATGTCCAATCCCGCAGGAAAATGTCCTGTCCGGTTGGACTTAACCCTAAAAGAGGCAAACAGAGGTTTTAGTGAAATAGGGGCCTAACGGCGGGCGGCCTTGGTCCTTCTTTTTTTTTACTTATGCAGAATCTTAGGCCGGAATCTTGCATTTTTAAAGTTGCTGAATCATGCCTGCTGCTGGATCCATGTCGATGAAGAAAAAAAGCCGTACCCCGGAACAGGCATTCAATAATCAAGATACATTAACCCGGAGGTAAAAAAAATGATCAAGAAAGTGGAAGTTTTCAATGAAAACGATTTTTCTGAAAAGCAGTATAAAAAACTGCTGGTACACGACTCGCCTTACTTCAGGGTCATTAATTTTAATTTCAAGGCCGGCCAGGAGCTGCCAATGCACTCCCACGACTTCGATGGGCAGCTCAGCATTACGGTACTTGAAGGCCGAGGCGAATTCCTGGGTGCAGAAAACGCTAGCATAAAGGCATTACAAGGAGACGTTCTGATTTCTGATATCAGCGAGCCCCATGCAATCCGTGCAGAAACCGACATGAGGGTGCTTGTTACTATTTCGCCGCCTATTTGACATCCTCCCCTCCCTACATCTGTAAGACAGCTTCGGGAATAACAGGGTTTACTTTTCCGGCCATGATAGAAGAGCCGGGCTGAACCTCCGGAAGGTTGATCTCCCCAAGGCTGCAGCTGGGACCCGAAGCCAACCACCTGATGTCGTTTGCCACCCTGGCAATGCTGAGGGCGATAGTTCTCAATACAAGGTTCACGTGGTCATTAGGATGAACAGAACCTTTAGTACGCCACTAACCTCTGCAGCAGAGAGTTTAAAAGTTTCATTAAATCTGTATCAGAAATTGGACTTCTGTAGCCTATATTCTTATTATTTAATTGATGGCTTCGTAAAAAGTCCAATATCTGTGTTGCGCTGCATCCCTCGGAATTTCACGTACAGCTAAGTACGCTGCATTCCTCGGGATTTTGCGCGCCTTGATCTTGAACTTTTTACTTTGCCATCCTAAAATCGACTTTTTACGAGATTGTCTTAATTAAAATTTCGCAGATGCGAATGTATCTGCGAAACTTTAGCTCTATATTAAAAAGAAACACACACAAAGCATAACTAACAAGAAAGGAGGCGCTTATGGATGCGAAATCATATTGCGATACCATCAATCACCAGCTCACCGGATGGAAAGCCGCCATATACGATTCTCTTCTGGCTACAAGAAAACTGGAAGGAGAAGACAAGAAGAAGGTGCAGCCTGTCATAGAAAGCCTGAACAAGATTGTTGCCGAGCTTAACCAAAGCCTTGAACAGCTGAGGTCCGAATGCCCGGCAGACTGGTCACCTCAGAAAAAAACCATCGAAAACAAGTTTGAAGAGCTGAAAACAACCTTTGAACAGCTCTCCGATAAAATGGACAGCATCATGCCGGATACAACCGCATGGGTTTAACCAAAGCACCCCGGCAGTGAATTAAGATCGCTGCAGGGGGAGCTTTTGTTTAAAAACATCGCACATTTTACTGGCTGCCTATAATTCCCAAGCCATCTCGTCTTCTGTAGCCTGAGATAAAAACCGGCAGCCGCAGCTTTGCATTAAATCTCCCCAGGCGGGCCCATGCGGGCCCGCCGCCCGACCCGGTAAGAATATAACCGGCTGAACAATTTAGTTTTCCATTCAAGCAGCATTGAACGGTTTAATACTTGACAGTTCTGTCTTGAAATCTTGTTCGGCTTTCCACAAGTCTCTCGCATGCTGTGCTGATAACCAAAATTCCGGAGAATTTCCAAATAGTCGGGACAGCTTTAACGCCATTAATGGTGAAACCGAACGTTTTTCCCTGAGCAGTTCGTTAACTGTCTGCCGGGATACGCCTAAAGCTCTAGCAAGTGAAGTTGCATTTAAATCATAATCCGGCAAATAATCTTCTCGGAGCATTTCGCCAGGATGTGTAGGTGGTACTTCCCGTTTTATTGTATTATTAGTCGCCATTGTTTTCCTCCTCAATGGTAATCAGTTATTTCCACATCATACGCATCGCCTTCAAAAAATCGAAGGCAAATCCGCCACTGGCCCTTTATGGATATTGAGAATTGCCCTTCCCTTCTATGAAACATGATGTCAAGCCTCGAGTTTTGTTTTTTCACGTAGCCGATTTTTTATGTCATAACAATTACTTGTATGCTTAAATGTCTTGGTGGCGATGCAACCGTGCAGGGAAAGAATGTCAAGGTTTTGACCCGCCGGGCTCGAAATTTTTCCCCTTAATTCGGCTTCAGATAGATAAAAAAATTTTCACCTAAATTGAGCGTTTCAATTTTTTGAAGATTTAATTTTTATTTTATTTTTAGGATATTGGAACATTTTTTAAATCAAAAAATTTGAAACCCTCCGGGATTTCCAATTTCACCGCATCTACTGCGTCAAATGATGTCTCGCATAGGCGCCTATCGCTCGACATCATTTTCCTTGTATCTGCGGCAAACTTGAAAATCGCTCAATTTAGGTTTCAAATACCTTGACATTCGGACCGTAACGGTTAGACTCCCGCTGACATTTAACAGCTCCTAAAATTCATCCTGGATTTACGTTTCCTCCCCTGCCATCTTTAGTCCCCTGTCGGACTGGTTTATGAGCGTTTCAGGAACCTTCCTGTCACTACCGTCTATCCGTGCCGGTTCTTTGACCGATCACCTTATACCACATTCGCCATAAGGCTTGGTAAAACCAGTTTAAGAAGCCTCCCATCTACAAAGACGATACCGTCAAAAGGATCAGGGGAAGGCACGGGGCTTCACCGACTGGAACTGATCATCACAATAAGAAAAAAACGCTTTCTCCTTTACTCGTTCTTTATAGCTTTTTCAGAACCGCCCCTTCAGGGACAAGACCTGTTTCCAAATATTTCCACTTTTAACATATGGAGTCGGTTGCTTGGGGGCACTTTAAGGTCATTTATATCTTTTGCATAATCAATATATTCCAGGCGTCTTATTGCTCGTTTAATCAAATCAGCAGGCAATCGCTTGGACGTACCACCAACATAAATTTGTTGTGTTTCTTTGTCTGCGAATGTTTTTATCATGGAATGTATGTAACTCGTCACGTGACGATTGTCAATGACATCAATTAAAATACTGTGCCTAAAATTGTGTCTATTTTGAAATAATATATAATGATACAAAATGATAACCAGTGACATCCCAAACGGAATGTACGTTTTTGAATAAGCTTTTTATTTTATTATTATAGATCGTTTTGTATCACTGGTTGTCACTGTTTATCATCGATTTCTCCAATATTCGACGCCCGCGGCCGCCACCATTTCAAGAATAGAAAAAATGATTGAAAAGTAAATAAAAAGGGGATAAGTGGCCTTTAAAAGTACGCTTCATCCGGAAGAACCAAAAAAGTGATATTATCTTAGCCAAATAAACCTATGTCCCGCCACGAGAACACAGGAATTCCCCAGTTTTATAAATCCGATCCGTCCTCAGACCGAGCCTGTCCCTTACGCGCGAATTTTTCTGTTCCCGACTGTCCTCACAGGCATAAGCCATCCTTGCGGCCTTTCAGCCGAAAAAAACTATCCCGCCTATTCTTCATACTTTGTTTCCAGGTCGTTCTGGTCTTTACCGGCTGCTGTGCCGTCCCCGACAACGCGCCCCTTACGATACCCGATGAATATGACCTGCTCGCAGAAGGTTGCGTCGACAAAGCCTCTTTTCCCCATCAGGAGACGGCATATCTCACCTATGAGGAAATTGAGTCCTTGGCCAGGGCCCCTCACCCCGAGGGCCCCCTGCAGGCCAAACTCTCTCGCTTCTGGGAAACCCCCATCATCTCGAATGCCGCGTGGCATCGGGGGGAGCGTCCCCGACGGCCAAGCAATGACTATCTCGGGGATTACCTGCGCCTTGGTACCTGGAATATTGAGAATTCCCTTCACCTCGATCTCATCGGAAAAATGCTTGCCAAGGAAAAGACCTACCGGGAATATCTGGATGGGCCATTTACAAAGAGGCAAAAGAAAGAGTACCTCCGTCAGCGAAAACGCTTGGCCAACGCGGATATACTTGTTTTGCAGGAGATTGATATCGGGGTGCCCCGCTCAGATTATATCCATGGCGCCAGATATCTGGCGCAGAAACTCGATATGAATTATGCCTATGCCCCGCAGGCGCTCGAGGTGGGGCCGGTGCTGCTGGAATTGGAGCTCGACCGCCTCTCTGACGTCCGACTTCCCGAAGCGCAGCAGCCGGATCCCGAACGCTATCGCGGCGTCTTTGGTAGCCTTGTTTTGTCGAAATACCCCATTAAGTCTGCCGAGTGCTTCCAGCTCCCCTTCCAGCCCTATGACTGGTATAAGACTGAGCTGGCCAAATATGACGTTATAGAGGGTATCCGGAAGTTCGGTTCAAAAGCCCTGTTTCATCACAAGATCCCCCGCCAGGTGAAAATCGGGGGGCGCAACTTCTTTCGGGTCGATATTGAGGTCCCCGGACTGCCCGAGGACACCCTCACGGTCATCAATATTCACCTGGAGATTAAAGCGCAGCCCGAGGACAGGGCGCAACAGATGCGGCAAATCCTTGACTGCATCCGGGAAATTAAAAATCCGGTTATACTGGCCGGCGATTTTAACGCCTCGCGCTACGACATGAGCCCCACTTCGCTGCCGCGAGTCGCCTCACGGCTGGCCCGAAACGCGAATTTCTGGATCGACGTCGGGGTCAACCTGTTCTCTCCGGCCTATTCCGTTTACAATACCGGCCGCTTCGTCCTCAACGAGGCAAAAGATCTGCACAATCCGGTCGCCGCCGATATTCCAGTCGCTTTGCCGAATAAGGCTTCAGGGCTCTTTGCTGAGATCCGTCAATATCGATTCCAGGACGGCGGGCGTTTCGACTTTCGCGGAGACAAAAAACGCTCCATCAACGGGCGGGCCGCTAGACTCGCCAACTCCAATGAAAAGGCCCTTTTCGGCTACCGGACCAACTTTGCGCTCGATCGCCCTATTGGCCCATTCGGACGGAATCGCCTTGACTGGATCTTTGTCAAATCCGGTTTTTATACCGATGAAGAGGATTCCTACAGGCTCGCCCCCCACTTTGGCGAGACCCTAAGCGCCTTTCATAAAGCCATGCCCAAACCCTTGTCCGACCACCGGCCCAATCTTATCGACCTCCCCTTGAAAGACCCACCCGGCCTGTAATTCCGGTTTAATGGAACGGAAATTTGATGTCGCCATTGTTTTAAAAAGTAGCGGAATGCTTCAGGCGGGTCAATTTTTGCGTGTGCCCCGACAGTTAAGATGGCACCCCCTACAAGAAGTCTTTAAAACGGGGCGTAGGGATGCTGCGGGGGCTGCTTGACTTCATCGAGCTTTTTCCTTAGCTCCGAGACCATCTCTTTCAGATCCTTCTTTTCGTCACGAACGGTTTCCAATTCAGATCTAACCGAAAAGAGTTGCTCCTCGCATCGGTCAACGGCCCTATCCGCATCGGCCAGCTCTTTTTGCTTATCCGAAAGCTTTTGATTGGCTTTTTCGAGGCTTGTCCTTAACTCCGAGACCGCCGCTTCCAGGTCCGTCTTTTCGCGGCGAACCGTTTCCAGCTCAGACTGGGTCTCGAAGAGTTGATCTTCGCATTCTACAATGGCCCGGTTCGCGTTGGTCAACTCTTGGTTGACCCCATCGAGGCGGGTTTTTAGTTCCGAGACCGCCCCTTCCAGATGCGTCTTTTTGCCGCGGATTGTTTTCAGCTCGGATTGGACCGAGGAAAGTTTCTCATTTAACGCTTTATTTTTATTCTTAGCCTCTTTTAACGCATTCACCTTTCGGTCATATTCATCCTGAGAAACGCCACATCCAGACACCAAAAGAAAAGAAAATAAAATGGCCACCATAATACTTCTCTTCATACGCCGCCTCCTTTCCTCCCACTGATATACCGGCTATCATTTTTTGCCACGCCATGCCACCATAGAGTGCATTCGCGACAATTTTACCGGACCCGATCAGACGGCAGGAAGCGGCATTTTCTGAGGCCGGCAGGCGAATCACAGGCCCTGGGATCCGGGGTAGAGTATATAAATTTATTTTTATTTGATCCCCGCCTCCCGGTGCCTGTCGGCAATGGCGGCGGCCAGGTCATCAAGGGCTTTTAAGTTGTCTTCTGACGGCAGCCCCTTGCAGAGCACCGGGTCCAGGACCTCGACCTTGAGGTTGGGTATCATCCCCGACAGGGTATCCACGGTTTTTCCGCCCCATCCGTAGGAACCGATAATGGAAAGAAATTCGGCCTTGGGTCGCAGGGCATTGGCCAGAAACGTGGCATAGGCGGCCATGGGATGGGGGCCGGCCAGAACCGTCGGCGTGCCCACCACAATGGTTGCCGCGTCTACCAGGGAAATGGCGATTTTGCCGATGTCCGTGACCGCTATGTTAAACAGCTCCACTTGCACCCCCTGCCGGGTTAAGGCGGATGCCAGGCGATCCACCATTTGACCGGTGCTGCCGTGCATGGATACATAGGGCAGTGCCACCAGGTTATCCGGGCGAGCGTTTACCCAGTGCTGGTAGGCCTCCATGATCCAGGCCGGGCGGTCATAGATCGGCCCGTGGCTCGGGGCGATCATGTCAATATCGTAGGTGCCTATTTTTTCGATATTCTTCGCAATGACACGGCGAAACGGCATCATGATTTCCGCAAAATAGCGTTTGGCCGCTTCATACACCCGCGCCTGGTCGGCTACGAAAAGCTCTGAAGTGGCAATGTGGGAGCCGTAAAAATCACAGCTAAACAAAATTCGGTCTTCTTCCAGGTAGGTGGACATGGTTTCCGGCCAATGCACCCAGGGCGTATGAATGCACTTCAGGCTCTTGTCGCCGAGTGAGAGCCTCTCCCCGTCTTCCATAGTGACAAAGGCATCTTCACGGATCTTCAGAAGGTCCATGAGCATCCCCTTGGCCTTGGGGGATACCACCACTTTGGCCTCCGGAAACTTTTCCAGCACATATGGAATGGCACCGGAATGATCCTGTTCCGCGTGATGCGAGATGATGAAGTCGATCCTGGATACGCCTTCGAGCTGCGCCAATAGCGTATCGGCCATGGACGGATCGACCGTGTCCAATAGCGCGGTTTTATCGCTTCCCTCAACAAGATAGGCATTATATGAAGTGCCGTCGGGAAGGGGAATGAGGGCGTCAAAAAGCCGCCGGTCCCAATCCACGGCGCCCAACCAGTACACTTTTTTTCCTATTTGTCTTTTATACATATCACTTACCTCTCGAAGAATTCCTTATTTTACTCCCTCCACTTGTAAAGCAGAAGGCTGTTTGTTACCACCGACACGCTGCTGGCCGACATAGCAAGGGCCGCAAGCATGGGGTGAAGCTGCTTTAGGATTGGCGGCGCCCAAGCAAACGGCATTAAAATTCCCGCCGCCACCGGAATTAAAACCGCGTTATAGCAGAAGGCCCAGAAGAGGTTCTGCTTCACCGTCCGCATGGTGCTTCGGCAAAGCCGTAAAGCCAGGGATACGCCGGAGACACGCGAGCTGCTTAAAATGACTCCTGCAGCTTCAATAGCCACGTCCGTTCCAGAGCCTATGGCAAAGCCGACGTCCGCCTGGGCCAGAGCGGGGGCATCGTTAATCCCGTCTCCGACCATTCCGATTCTCCGGCCGGCGGACTGAAGGGCCTGTATTCGCATGGCCTTCTCTTCGGGCCTCACGTTGGAAACGACATCATCTATGCCCGCCTGACGAGCTATCGCATCCGCTGTGGTCGGATGGTCGCCGGTCCACATCATGACGGTTATCCCCATCTGACGCAGTTCAGCCGCCACGTCAGCGGCATCCGGCTTGAGCCGATCACCCACGGAAATCAGCCCAAGAAGCCTGTTTGCCCGGGTTACGCCGATAACCGTTCGCCCTTTTTCCTGAATCCTGTTGGTATCCCTCTTGGCCTGCACAAGGTCGGCCCCCCGGCTCTCAAGCCACTCCGGCCGGCCGACAGCGACCACCTCATCGTTTATAACTGCCTCCACACCGCTGCCGCCCTGCGATTGGAACCGGTCCGCAGTCAGCCGCTCCAGATGTCTGGCGTCCGCCGCCGCTGTTACGGCTTTTGCAACCGGATGTTCGGAGCCCGCCTCAACGGCGGCGGCAATCTGCAGGAGCGCTTCTTCGGAGCGGAGACCGTCATGAATCGGGACGACGTCGAAGACCTCGGGTTCCCCACGGGTCAGCGTTCCGGTTTTATCAAAAACCAGAGTGTCGAGCCTGGCCGCCGTCTCCAGGGAGTGGCTGCTTTTGAAAAAAACCCCTTTTTCCGCGGCCTTTCCCATGCCCGCCATCATGGCGGTCGGCGTGGCAAGCCCCAGGGCACAGGGACAGGCGATGACCAGGACCGCCACCAGCCGGATCATGGAAGGAACAAATGCCGCCGTCAGCATCAGCCATAAAAGAAAAGTCAGGCACGCAGCGACGATAACCGCGGGTACAAACCAGGCGGCCACCCGATCGGCCACCGCCTGGATCTCTGCCTTGCTGGCCTGTGCCGCCTCTACAAGCCCTACAATATGGGCAAGCGCGGTGTCCCTGCCTACCCGAGTGGCTTTAAAACGCAGGACGCCTTCCCTGTTGATGGTCCCGCCGGTGACCGGATCCCCCGTCTTTTTATCCACAGGCAGGGACTCACCGGTCAGCATGGATTCATCAACAGAAGAGCTTCCCGTTTCTACCTCCCCATCGACCGGTATTCTGCCGCCGGGGCGAACCACGAGAATTTCGCCGGCCTTAACCTGCTCCACCGGAACCTGCGTCTCCTCGCCTTCACGGATCACTGAGGCGGTCTCCGGCTGCAGATCCAGGAGTTTTCTTATGGCGCCGCCGGTTTTGCGCTTCGCCCGCACCTCAAGGAGTTTTCCCAGCTTGATCAGAGTAATAATAACGGCCGCGGTTTCAAAATAGACATGCCCGTTCGCCATGGGGAAGAAAAGGACGGCAAGTGAATAAAAATAGGCTACTGACGATCCCATGGCCACCAGGACATCCATATTGGCGCTCTTGTTGCGGAGGCTTCGAAAGCCGCCCACATAATAGTCCCAGCCGGTATAGAACTGCACCGGTGAGGCCAGGAGAAGAAACAGCCAGTCCATTGCCGCCGCCTGGGCCCAGCCTCCGAAAAACCCCATATTTCTTCCCATGGAAAGCACAAACAGGGGAGCCGTAAATAGGAGGCCGACGGCAAACTTCCGGGCCTGGTGCCGGACCTCCTCGGCGCGCGCCTTTTCCTCGCTGTCAACGGCGCCGGCGGATTCAATGGGGTAGGCCCCGTAGCCGGCCTTCTCGACGGCGCTCACCATCTGGTCAACGCCGGTAACAGAGGGCAGATAGGAAACCGCGGCCTTTTCTGCGGCAAAACTCACGGAAGCGGACAGCACCCCCGGCACCTTTTGATTGAGCACCCGTTCAATCGTGGCGGCGCAATTGGCGCACGTCATGCCCGTAATCGCGAGTTCGGCTTCTGCAGCGGCCACCCCATAGCCGGCTTTTTCCACCCGGGCGGCAATATCGGCGGCCCCGGTCTTTTCATCGTCTACCGTCACTGTCAGCTCTTCCGAGGCGAAGTTGACGTTCGCCTCGGAGATGCCGGGCAGTTTGCGGACGCTGCGTTCAATGTTTGCCGCACAATTGGCGCACGTCATACCGGTGACCGGCAGATTCAAGCGTTTTTCAGACATTATCGCCTACTCCGCCGGATAATTGATTTCTTTTAGCTTTTCCCGGAGCTTGGCCTCGGTGGCGGGCGCCTCATATGATACGCTGATCCGCTTTTTGTCCGCATCCCCCTCTATTCGTTCGACGCCGGCGATTTCCTCTAACTCATTGCGAATCGTCTTAACGCAATGATCGCAGCTGATATTGGGTACGGAGAAAGTCTTTTTTGTCATTGCCGATCGACTCCTTTCTGCTCTGTTTTACCGTCTCCGGCGAAATAAGCGGCGCCATCTGGTGCCAATGCGCCGATGCCGCCGGGTACATGGATTCGGTGCGAGAGGCCCCCGCCCCGGAGAAATTAGAGCCCCCCGGGGCGCAGGCCAAGGCACCAATGAAGCCATTGATGGCGATTTTTCGTGAATCAGCCCCCCACATCTCCCAGGGACAGCTCCGTCCATGTCCGGTCGATGTCGGAGCGGATCCGGCCCACCAGATCCTCCATCCGGGTCTTGTCATCCGACCAGTCCGACGGGCATTCTTTTTCCAGACGCTCCTTTTGAAGGCTCAATTCGGTCATCAACTGTTTAATATCGCCGACCACCGCCAGAATCCGCTGCTTAGACTCGGTGCCCCCGGCGTCCAGTTGCTTCTCTATTTTGGAGAGGGAATCCTTGAAGGTCCCCAGTTGCTTTTCCATCTGAGTGCAAAAATCCTGTAGTTCCATAACGCGTCCTTTCTTTCATCATTATATTTAGCCGGGATCAACAACTTGGGCTTGCCTGGTTGACCGCCTCGACATTTTTTACCTCGGGCACGACCTTTTTCAGATGATTTTCTATACCCGCGCTCAGTGTCATCTGAGACATGGGGCAGCCAGCGCAGGCCCCCTGAAGCCTGAGTTTTACCGTGCCGTCGTCGGTGATATCCACCAGTTCGACGTTGCCCCCGTCCGCCTGCAGTGTCGGCCGGACCTCGTTCAATGCATTTTCGACCTTTTCCCTTAGCATGATTGTTCCTCCTTTTTTTGGTTAACACCTTGGGGATGGCCGGGTTAAAGGGCCCCGTTCAGGGCTGACCTCAACCCGCCTTTCCTGTCATTTTCCGGAATTCGGAAAGCCATCCGTTTTTTGATGCTATCCATACAAGAATTGTTCCAACAACGGCTTTTTAACTGATTATAATTGAATATCAGGAATTTATATCATTTCCGGGCATCAGGTATCTTGAAGGGGCGCCGGGCCTGGCGGTCCGGTTCCAATGGAATGTGTCCAATCATACAGGAATTCGTCCTGCCAAATCGGATTTTTATAAGGATTAGCGCTATTTCAGGCTTCGATCGCCCGTCGAACGGTTTCGGCGATTTCCCTGGTATTGAAGGGTTTCATCACGAATTCCCGGATCCCCTCGGCCAGGGCCTTGTCCCTGTCAACGGCCGTATTAAGCCCGGTGCACAGTATGATCGGCGTGTTGCTCCGTATCCGCAGAAGCGCCCGGCACAGCTCCAAACCCGTCATGGCGGGCATGGCCTGGTCCGTTAGGACCAGATCGAACGCCCCCGGCCGCGCCCGGAACAATTCTAACGCGGCTTCGCCACCGCTGACAGGGACAACTTCGTAGCCGAGGCTCTCGAGGGTCGTTTTTTCGCTTCGCAGCACCGTATCCTCGTCGTCGACCAGAAGTATTCGTCCCCGGCCGGTTGGCGCATCCATCGGGGGGGAGGCTTCTTGCGGGGATGCCTCCTCTACCCGCGGCAAAAAAACATTGAAGACGCTTCCCCTGCCCGACTCGCTGTCAACGGTTATCGCGCCGCCATGGCTCTTTACGATGCCATGAACAACGGAAAGCCCCATCCCTGTGCCTTCGCTCCGCTCTTTCGTGGTAAAAAAGGGCTCGAAAATCCGCTCCCTGGTCTCTGGTATAATGCCCTCGCCCGTATCGCTCACACTCATCTTCAGGTAGCCGCCCGGCTCCAAATCCGGGTGGGTAGAGGCAAAATGGGGATCGACATCCATATTTGCCAGATTTACCCCGATCCTTCCGCCGCCCTCCCCTATGGAATGGGCCGCATTGGTGCAAAGATTCATCAATACTTGGTGGATTTGCGTCGGATCGGCCATCACGAACCCCGCGGCATCCTCGTCAATGCTCTCGGTGACTTCAATCGTTGGCGGCAATGAGGCCTTGATCAATTTGAGGGCCTCTTTTACAACGGGCGCAATGCCGACGGCCTCCCGCTTCTGTCCCCCCCGGCGGCTGAAGGTCGTGATCTGTTTCACCAGCTCCCTTCCATGCCTTGCCGCCTGGAGCATATCCTTCAGGTAGCCGTATGCCTCGTCCTGTTCATCGGTATGGCGCAGGACCAGCTCCGTATTAAGGGTAATCGGCATGAGGATATTGTTGAAGTCATGCGCGATGCCGCCGGCCAGTGTCCCAAGGGACTCCATTTTCTGGGACTGCAAAAGCTCCGCCTGCAGTTGATCCCGTTCTTTCTCCGCCCGTACGCGCGGCGTAATATCGCGTACCACATTCACCAGGCCGGTTCTGCCGCCCGAGTTATCCACTATTTCAGTGACCGTGTTTTCCGTATAAAAAATGCTCCCGTCTTTTCTGCGCATTCGATATTCCGTGCGGAAAATGCCCTCTGCCTCCAGGGCGGCGAAGAGCTCCCGCCCGAACGCCTCATACATGTCTTTGTCCACATGCAGTCGTTCGAGGTATTCCCCAATCAACGCGTTTTTCGTGTATCCAAAGATGCTTCGGGCGGCCGGATTACAGGTCGTGATGGTAAGGGCCCCCGGATCCACGACGAAAACCGCATCGGGCATGCTCGAAAAAATTTTCTCCAAAAATGTCTTTGTGTCCCTGAGCTCGGCCTCCATTTTTTTCCGTTCGGAGATATCGACGCCGATTTCGTACCTGACCGATCGTCCATCAGGCCACCGGATGATCTGGTCGGTCAGTAAGAGGTCCTTCTTGAGCACGGGATTATAATGCTCCCACACATACGGGCCTTTCTTATTCAGAATAATATCATTCGTGCAGAACTCGCACGGCGTGCTGCGGCCCTGAAGCTCTTCATAGCATAAGCCGCCGACGGGATTTTTGCCCAGCTTCGCCTCGAGCGTCTTGTTCACCAGCAACACCTCGTATGTCGAAGGATCCGAGATGTAGAGGCTGTGGGCAAAGTTATCGATAATTGCGGCGAACTGCTCCCACTGAAACCTTGTCTCCTCTTCCCATTGTCTTCGCTCCAGGGCCTTTCCCAGCCGCTCGGCAACGGCGTCTATCAAGCGCCTCTCCTCCTCGATAAACGGGTCTTTGCCTGACGCCGGGCCATCACCAATCGAATAGACCTCGATCCGACCCGCTTGCTTGCCGCCCGAGACGATGTCGGCGATCTGCCGCCATTTTGTGGCCCTGAAGTTATGCGTCACAAACGCCCGGTCTCCTATAACGAGCCTTGCACAGGTGGCTTCCGGATGCTGCCAGGAGGATTGCAGCAGAAAGGGAAGCTCCTGCAACAGATCGTCTGAAAGGATATCGTGGTCCTCAATTAATCTCGACAGCTCATAAAGACAATTCAGCTCCTTTTCCCGCTCGGTGAGCCTGTCTTCGAGGTCCTCGATCCGCTGTTCGAGCTGTTCATATGCTGCCTTTGGTTCCATGCCCCCTCCTCTACGGCACCAACCATGATCCATCCC
>Ga0209925_1000388_pt1 | contig 23031 bp, 32 predicted proteins | sample SalPonR2_A_D1_MG_FD_185702 | JGI IMG/M metagenome (GOLD analysis project Ga0209925, IMG submission 185702) | Salt pond soil microbial communities from South San Francisco under conditions of wetland restoration - Salt Pond MetaG R2_A_D1_MG... ... | reverse complement strand
CATGAGTGTTTTTTTATTTTGCATCATTTTGTTATAAACATGTTGATCAGTAGTTAATTTCATCTTAGATGTTTCAAAGTCTTCTATATTTACATCTTTAGGATATTGAATTGTGAGTATGTACATAGTCATGTTTTGAAGGGGCTTAGGCAAAGTGATATGAGACTTAAATCTATTTCCTCTATGTTCTAATTGATCCTTTAAGAAGTACACCCAGTAAGGTTCAAACATAACGATATAACCTACTGAATTTAGATCAAGACCCATACATTGTTCAATCCCAATTATCATTAAGTTTAGTAAATGACCATCATTATTATCAAGTTTCCTATAATAGTCCACAATTGCACTTTGCTCATCTTGACTAAGCGATCCATTAACACGTGCAAAGATGCCCCCCATTTCACGTTCAGCATCCGTAGAAAGTTCGTGATAATCAGAAACACGTAAATCAGGAGTCAATTCTCTCCATCCATGAAGTATTAAATAATGTGCTATCGAAGCACTTCCTGAAACACCTACAAATTGACTATAAAGAAGACCTTTTCTCTTTGTATACGCTGGATAAATTTCTTTGAGAAAGTATTCAGCCTTAGGAGAAGATGCCTCTTCTTTGTTCATTTTATATATTTCTTCAATTAACATTTCCTGGGTATATCCTCCATCTTTATAATATTTTTCAATTGCAGCACTCGGAATGAAATTACAATATTGACGGGATCGAACTCTAAATGACCCCATTATTGAATCAGAGGTTTGGAACTTTTGAATGTTTCGAACTTTACGTCGATTATCAGCCTTAACTTCTTCTTCAATTTCTTTTTCACGAACACGAAGATAGTTAGAATACTGATTCTGAGTCATATGGATATCTATCTTTTGCTCAGGTAATATAGTAGGATATAGAGACTTATCTTGCTTTCCTAAATATTCTGGTTTCATTCTTGATACTAATCCAAATATGCGATCTTGAAAATGAAATTTATTTTTTATAGTCCGTGATTCAAGATCGAAAAATGCTTCATTAAATTCTTCTTCATTTTCAGGAAATAATTTTTCACCAGCCAGTAGATTAAATGCTGCCACTAATTCCATCGGAGATGCTGCTATAAGAGATCCTGAAAGCATGACAATTTTGCAATCAGAAGTCATCATTAAATCATAAAGCCTGATCATAGACTCACTCCCGTGTGAAATTTTACGGAGCATTAAATGGGCTTCCTCTATAAAAATTAAAAATCCATTCAGATTCTTTAGTCTCTCTAATTTTTCTGCTTTTTTCTCCATTGCAAATGGATCAATTTCTCCATCCGGGTCAATCTGAGATATTTGTTTTTCAGTTGTATGACTCAACTTTACGAAGTGAATATTTTCTCTATTCAATTTATTTTTTGTTAACTCTTCATATTTATCAGCAGATTCTTTAAAGTTGTTTACAAGTGATCTAGGAGCAATTACAAGTGCTTTCTTATAGTCCAATGTATTCATAACTTCATTCATTATATGATATGCACCGAGGGTTTTACCCATTCCCATATGATGCCAGAGATAAAGGCCTTTACTCACATTCATTTTCAAATAGCAACCTACCAAAATCTGATAATATCGAAGAATATCTTTTTGATCACTACTATTATAACAAGCCATCAAAGCATCTTTCAATTGACTAGGAAAATTAGTATTTCTTCGATCTAACTGAGACATTTATATATGAAAAAAAATTTGATTTTATTTGTCTTTATATCTACTTATTCGTTCAAGTTATTAAAGTTAAAAATGTGTTTCACTCGTGTTGCTGATATTGACTTTGGAAGATTTACTTCCCACCGTGTTCTAGATTTTCAATCTACAACTACTATTTGGAGAACTTATGAGTTTAGTGATGAGCAAGCAATTGCTTATTTTCGCCTATTCTTTGATCCACTTGATCTTAATTGTCTTGATGGAAATATCTTCTTCCATAACTCTAAGACAAATTTGATTGACAGGGTATTATTCTCTAGGGGATTTTACCTGTGGTCTAAAACTTATGATTGTCGTAGACATGAATATAACCCTCAATTTATTGTACGTATGGGCATTTTAGCCTATGTTGGTCTTTCCTGTGAAAGCGAGAAGGCTGATAGTGCAGTAAGATCTTTAGTTAGCGATCAGTTGCTTCTTAGAGATTGGGAAAAGTTCATGTCTATGACTCATGAGGAGAAAGAAATTACAAGAGATGGTGTAATTATCATGTCTACTAAACTTCCTCCTACATAAGTTTGTTAGGCATTAATTGATTCGTGGTACCGGGATCAATTAATTAATAAACAGGCCACATCTTGTCTCCCCAACAAGGTGTACCATCTCGATACAAAGTTTATTACTAATTTTGTGGATCGAGGATCTGGGGGTTTAATTTATATACGCCGTCTGAACAGCAATTATTAATTGTGGAAGTTCGTCGCTTACGTGTATAACAAACCTTAAAAAATTTTTTAGGACTTTTTTTAAAAAATTAAACTACTGAATAGACAAAGGCTTCTAAGAAATCATCAGGTGATTCAAGCTGGATTTCGTCATTTACAATTAGATCAATAAATTGAAGATAATCATTCACTTTGACTATTTTTTTATCAAATTCTATCTTCATGTCATCAACAATTCCATCACATTCAATATAATTTTTATTCATTAAATCCTGAATAGTTAGGATTAATATCTTTTTTCCTAAATCAGAGGTTCTTTCAAATTCACTATAAGTAGAAAATATTTTGTTTAATATAACCGGGATCATATTGAAAAATAATCCATCAGGGTGGTCAATACCTTTATCATCATCTAAATCTAGATATTTTTGAATAAACTCCCAACTATACCCAGTGTTAAAATTTTCATAAAATTCACAACAATCGCTAGGATCAGAATAATGAACTTTTGCACAATTTAAACAAATATTTATTCCTCCATCAACTTTGAAGTGATAACCGTTTTTAAAATGAGGCATCTAAAAAGAACAATAGAAATAGAATATTTTAAAATCATATTTTCTATAATCTTTAAATGCTACCTTACTACCAGATTAATGTAAAATATACATTTAAGAATATTGAAAAGAATCATATGAAATTAATTTATACTGATTCATATGTGTGCTTAAATTGCATGTTAACTTGTCATAAAGTAGATGAACGATACCCAAATGCAGATGATTTAAAAGCATCATGTCCGATGAATAAATATATAACTGTTAACTATACTGATAATGAGGTTAATCTTCTTGAATCACTCAATGATGGAATTTTGAATAACTGGTTAAATGCACATAGTAATTTAACTTCTCGAGTATTAGAAATAATTGCTCTTAGGACATATGCCGCTTCAAGACGTGCAACCTACTTACCTGATCATGCCTCACTTAAATCAGATGGATTAAGATTAAGTAAAAATAATTATATGATGCGTTTTTTAATCTTATCTCAATTTGTTAAAGCCCCGATTATGAAAAATAACAAGTTAAGTATGGAGCAGATTAAAAACAAGTTAATTGAATATACTCGTGGAGAAATATATAACGGATTAGATTTAATTAGAATACTCGATAAAGGATCTCCATTAGAATTTATAAAAAATAAGAGAGAAAAAATAATCTATGCTTAGTTTATTTAAAATACTTCAGGTTCAGTAATATGAATTTTAATTCTCATTCTTTCACCAAATCGTACTCCCTTTGAATCAATCAATCTGAAATGAGAACTGTAAAATCCTGTTTTCAATTTGCTAATATCTAACTTAACTGCGAGCAACACTTTTTTATTTTCTCTTCTGGCAATCAAGAAAGTTTCATGTGCAACAACGGTACCTTTCTTACCTTCAGCAATTGGAATCTGGCAGTATTCACCGATTGGCTCAAGAAAGAAATTATCTTTCTGAATACAAGATGGCATATTCGATTCAACGACTATTGCGAAGACCTTCACAATTATACTTTTAGTACCTAACTTAATTTCATAATTATCTGGATAAGTATAATGCCCTTTAAAAGTAGCAAATGCTTTTTTTCCTCTTCGATGCATTACTTTTCCAGAGTAATTTTGTTCGAATTCAGAAGGATATCCAGCAGCCTGGATAAGTTCTTTATTACTGTGATAAGAAGGAGAACTTGCATTAGCAGGAGCAACAATAGCAGGAGTGGAAATTGCTTTAACTGAAATAGGAGTAGCGAATACCCTAACTAATTTGGAAGATTCAATCATTAATTGATATTCTTCTTCTGATGAAAATCTAATTTGATCCCCATCTTCATCATCATAACTGAAAATATATTCAGAACCTTCGGAAATCGTTTTGACAAATTCTAAAAATTTTAAATAAGATTTTGTAGAGATTCTTCTAAATTCTCCATTAATATTCAACTTGATAACAGTCATGATAAATGATAAAGTAATAGAAATAGAATGTTTAAAAATCAAATTTTAAATCAACAGGAACTTACATAGTTCCTACCTCGATAATCACTGATGCTTGGGCTATCAAATTCACGACCACTTAATCCCGGTTGTGGGAATCTCATATCAATATCCTTATTATCACGATAATCAACTAATGGATCATCATAAATTTGATCAGTTTCTGGTCTTCTCCATTCATAAATATTTCCATTGAATGCAGGGGCTTTACCATCTCTGATTTTATATTCGAGTGCAGTTACGCCAACTGGGGTGTTATTATCAATCCAATCTTGATTCTTTGATAAATCTTGATAATTATTATATAGATAGTTGGATGAAATTTGATCATTTATAATTTGTTCTCCAATTTCTCCATGTAAATCACATTGATCCTTAAGGAATGTTTCATAACTATCTATTTGATTACAACTTACATATTGATTAGCAAGGTGTTCATAATACGGATCAGAAGTTCCAGATACAGTTCTGCTAATCATATTAACGGAATCTAAGAAGTGTCTAAGGAATCGTTGCATATTCTGGATATAAACACGGACTGTCTTAAAATCAACAGTATTAATTGTTGAAAAATCAACACCGACATCAATGTAAGCAATAATTTCTTTAGCCTTTCTATATACATCTTCAGGACATCTACTTGGGTCGCAGTTATTTACAAATTCGACATAAACCTTTCTAACATCTCTGATATCCACTTTCTTATTAGTTCTTGTTTTCATAATTAAATCCCTATTACATTCATATAATTTGATTAGTGCATCTTTATCAGAATCACAATATTTTTTATATCCGCCGGTATATCCAGATACAAATGGACTAGATTTATATGATTTAACGGCACATCCGATTGAACATATAATAAAAAGCAATACTAATATTACCACAATGACAAGAACAATACTCATCAATACTTTTCTATCCTTTATTGTAGACATGATAAATTTTACTATATTAAAAAAAAATAAAAAACTATTATTATGTAAATGAATAAGTTTATAAAATATTTGCAATCTCAATCATTACAGCCGGTTCCTGATATGGATATAGTGGAAACTATGGCAGGAAATTATCAATCATACATGATTGAAAGCCCGATTTATCCAATTGTAAAAGTAATCAATGACAGAATGAGATTATACTTTCCAACTCCATATAAATATAATTCTAAAAATGATGATATAAAATTAATCAAGTATACCCAAAAATTAATAGCCGAGCATGCACCGGGTATGAAAGAAATTATTATAGATCTTCGAGGAAATCTAGGGGGAAATTTTACTGTATTTTATTCAGCGCTTTATGCTCTTTTACCAGATTATAAAAATCAAACCATAATAACAGGTGTTAATTCTATTGGTGATGAAATTATGGAAATGAAAAATATAAATGATAGTTTATATATTATATTTGATAATCCTAGCAAAAATGGAAAAAGTAATTTTCAATTTGTTTTAATTCCCCAAGAAGTTAAACACTCCGCAAAGGTCAAAGTGGAGATTAATGAAAAATCTATGTCTTCCTCTCAATTAATCGCGATTATGTTCCTTCAACTAGATGAATATGGACCAAGCAGAGTAAGTGGATATGCTCCTGAATTATATACAAATGGATCTGCTTCTGTACCTGGGTTCGATGAAAATAGCGTGGTATTTCCATATTATTATTTCAAAGATAAAAAAGGAAAAATTTATAAAGATGGAGTTGTCTTTTAATTTTTAGCACTTTTACCTGATCGAATATAAGGTGGAATTAATATTTCTTCTTGACCTACCGGAATACTAGATATCCAGAATAATTTACCCTTATGTTTATTTTCTAATATAGGTTTCCTATAATTCGATTTTATATAAATAGGTCCTTCATAATATTGAAGATATTTTAACCAGGTTTGAAGTGTATTCCAATTTTGCGAATAAATAATTATCTTTCGTGCATTAAGTAGTAAATTGACACTAGGATTTACTAAATTTAGATCATCAATGGATAAGTGTACTAAGTCTAAAACATGGTTATTATCTGGTTCCGCATTTACATAAAGTCCACTATCAATTATTATTTCTTTCACATGTTTAAATTTAGAAATATCCACGACACATAAACAAGAAGAATTAGGTCTACCTCTTAGTATATAAAATTTTTTAAATTTATCATTATTATAATTTTTACTATCAAGATCCTTATTATCAACTACCAACCAAGTAGAATCGGAATTTAGATAGATCATGTTTTAGATCTATTATTAAAAAAAATCAAATTAAAATTTTAACTTAGATTTTGCACTCTTTTTGAATTGAATATAACTAGGGATTAGTAATTTTTTACTCTCTTTTAATTCGAGTTTAACCAAGTCCATGTATTCATCATCGGTAGCGCAACCTGGAAAGTGTGAACACCATCCTCCTGCATTTTTTATTCCGAAGTAAATATCACCTAGGTGTTTATTAGTTATTCCGGACTTAAGAGTTTTATCAACATTGCTATCAATAATTATAACACCTCTATACTTACGTAATTGGAATATTATCCTATTTAGATCATTTGCATAAATACCTCCGAATGAACTGGAGGTTAATACTATATTCTGAACATGTAAAAAGAAGTCAGAATTTATTTCTGAAAGATATGGGAGTCTTATTATCACCTTATAATAATTTTTATCATCTATTTCCATACCAGGAGTGAGAACAAAACTAATCAAATTAGGAAATTCTTCTAGTTTAATAGATATTACACTATGAATTGCTCTAATATCTTCTTTTTGATATTCGATGGTTATATTTCTATTTAAATCAATAATACCTACATGTGGATCATAAACATCTACTAAGCCGGTTTGTCTATTCATGATTAATATTTTTTTAACTAGCTAAAATCAAATTATTCAACACCAAATTGTTTCTTAAATTGATTAAATCTTTTTTCAACCAAATCACCGGTGTCAACATCATCCATATCCATTTCTGCAAAATCATCGAAAAATGAATCAAGTTCATTTATAATTGTTTTTACATTGTCAGGCATTTTACCTGCAAATTGTTTCATCTTGGTTGCCATAATTTTTTTGAAATATGTTGATAATTGTTTTATTTCATTAAGTTGTTTAATGCTTACATCTTCTGAATTTTCGGAAGCCTCTGATACAATATCATCCATAAATGATCTAATGATTATAAGTGGATTTTCTACTTTCTTTGCATCTCTAAAATATGAATTGAAATTCTTATCAAATATATCACTTGCATTTTCTATAAAATCAAATCCAAGATCGCAACCACGGATATCTTTTTTCATATCACCTAACATGGACTTAATTCCATCAAAAATAATTCTAGTATTTACCTCTGGTCTCATATACACAGTATGAATTTCTTTACAAGTTGAGAAAATATTTCTTAATTTGTCATATAAAATTACACTTGATTCGTCTGGTAAAGTAATAAAGCATTCTGCAATATTCTCTATTCCGTCATCTTTCATAGAACAATCAACATCTTTTAGCAAGTATAATGCTTCTAATTTTTGACTAACTCTATCCTTATAATCAGATAATGAATATTTGATCAACTTACTTTTACCAATATTTGTAGAGATTTTTAATATTCTGGATACAATATTTGTATGAAGTAAATCATAATAAATCGTTTTAAGTCTGATTAATTCTTCTTTAGGACGATGACCTATACTGATACATGATTCAAGGCCATTTAAATTATATTTAGCAAATTGTTTATAAGTAGAGAGTAATTCAGTAGTGATCAAGGATAAATATTTTACTTTTATATTATTAGTTTTAAACATTACATTTAAAGAAACCATATCGGTTAAAAATTTTTTTATTAACTTTTTATAATCTAAGAATTTATTCAAGATTATATCAGCATTTACTAGATTAGTAGGATCTTCATTCATTCCTGAAAATTCTTTCATCATGTCCTCCATGTTAGGAGTTAATAGATTTTTCTTCTTCTTGCATATCTTAATTGCCTTCGCCATTTTACATAAAAAACATTATAACCTAAAATTAAAAATACTAATTAAATTTTGTCATTAAATCTTTTAAATCTTGATGGATTCTAGCATGTTTAGCCAGTGCTTTTACAGTATTACGAATTTTAGAATTTAATTCTTCATTGCCTTTCGAATATGCAGTCTTGATATTATCAATCAAGGTGAGTATTAATTCTTTAGTATTTTGTTCGCAATTAGGTACAATCAGTGTGGTGTAATCAAATTCAAGCATGGCTCTATCATTGTTTTCAGATATCTCTTTTTCGAATCTTAGAAAATATCCATAAACATAATCAACCAATTCTCTATCACATTGGAGAACCCTTCTTGCTGTATTTAATTTTCCGTTAACATCTTCAAATGCCGCTGAATCAATGTGGCCTCTAAATAGTTGAATCAATCTAATAAAATTTTGCATAAATATACCTACATTACTAGTGGATTGTCTAGAGATTCTTTCGATTGTTGCCTGTTTACTCATATTTATATTCTGAATAATAATTTACAATATAAAAATGGATTATCCAATTGAAATAAATACATTCTTAACACTGTCTGATGTGGATATGATTGATAATTTTAGGAAGTATATAATATTCAATGGATATGTAGATGAATTTGAATTGAAAGATCTCTTCTTGCTATATCACTCTGATATAGCAATATCACCCAGGTTTAATAAGAAAAAATTTACAGAGTTATGTGAAGGTTTATCGAAATTTGAAGATCTAGATATTATGATGATATTCCAAAATAAAGAAATTAACCTAGGAATATATAAAGATCATTTTGGAATTAAAATATTAGATCACCTAAGGGCTGAACAAGTTGAAAAATTATTCGAAATATTTAAAGATCCATTTATTTTATCTGATATAACCATATTAAGATTCATTGAAGATATAGAATTAATATATATATTAATAAATAAATATGGAAAAGATTATCTTTTGAATAAAATTGATGAATTATTACCTGGAATGGAAGTAAATTCAATCATAAATTTACACATGGTGGATTTAATTGACAAAAATATATTAGAATTTAGTCTAACAAATAAAGATATTCCTGATTCAGAAACGGCTATTCGATTATTAAATATTTTTGATCGAGATAAAAAATTTGCAGATAAACATCTTGATAAATTTGAAGATGAAATTTTAAATTATCTGTCCAATATGAGAAAAAAGAGTGCAAGACGATTTTGATAAATTTAGTTATTCAAATTTAAAATTTGAACATATCTAAATGTACTATTATTGGTGGCTGATTATCTTGTTTCTTTATTTAGGTATATTACTTTTGTATGTTATTTTGACATATATTATAAGAAGTGGTGAAAAAAAATCAGTAGAGGCTGATACAGTATTTTTCGCGATTGCATCTATCGTTACCTTGTCAGTTGTTCCACTAGTTAAATCTAACCTTTACGGAGAAGATTAAGATGTTTGATTAATTTATTAATTCCTTTTTCAATTCCGCCATATGCTTTTTTATGTTCTATATTCACTATTGAAATAATAGATAAAACTCCATCCATAGTATCCTTTAACATGTATTCTCTATTAAGTGCCTCATATACGTAGACCAATATAGTGTTTGCAATAATTCTAGCTGGATCATTAGGAAGTCTGATAGTGACTGTACTAACAACAGGGACAATATATGATTCATCTGTTAATATGCGTTGTAAATATTCTACTCCCCAATTAACAAATTCAGTAAGAAGTGTATCAATATTTACATTATCTTGATAAGTGAATTTAATAGCACCTCCATTATGTTCAAATTCAACACACGAAAGTAAATTAACATCATTCCCCTGTTCATCTATTTCTGTCATTTCAGTTCTATCAAAATTTAATAAAAGATCATGACTTGAAAAATTAATATCAGCAGAAGTATCTTCTTCTATCACTGCTGATATTTTTATTTTCTTATTTTTAGTCAAATAAGCGATCGGCATTTCATCAACATATTTAGAAAATATTTTCGAAGATTGATATTTTAAATCATGTGTGGATATAATAATTGGATTAGGAATTTTTAAATCATGTTTGATATTTAATTCAACTACACCCAGAGGTGCATCTCTAGATAATTTAATAAAACTTAATCTATTCTGAACATGATTTGTGATTATGGTCTGATCATCTGATTCTACCGTGATCTTAACTAGTCTTTTGACCTTCACATTCTTGAATAAGAAATTTCTAAATAAATTAGTTAATTGAACAGGCCAATTTTCGATTTCAATTCTACATGAATGAAATTCTAAATTAGACTGCTTAATTTTAGCCTTGTATTTAGAGGCTACTTTATTAATATCCAATATTTCATCAGACACTTTAATAATTTTAGGATCGAGTAATTTATGAGTCATTTTAAAGTATTATCTAATTTAAAAAATATAAATCAAATTGATTAATCTATATCTTGCTTGGCCTTGCCTCTCAAAAGTGAAGGCTCTGAAGCAATTAAACTACCTAGAAAATTATCTTCTCCTAAATCAGTTTCTCCTCCGTTTTGTTTAATTTGTTGAATCAACGAATTATTATTCATTTGGGGTCTAGATTCCAACTTAGCCCGGGTTGCGCTTATCTGTTGTTTATATCTTTCTTTTGAAATTTCTTCTTCATCCTCTGATTGTTCATCAAAATTAATAGGCTTTTTAGTCTGAATGGGTGCTGAAAATGAATTAACTTTCTCCTCATATGGATTCATCATAGGTTGTTGAGGCGGTGGAGGCGCTTGCTGCTGAACAGGCTTCATCTTGTGGAATAAAAGTTTCTTAATTATTTCTACATCATCTTCAATATATTCACCGCTTAATAACATAGGTGTTTTATTATATTTTTTCTCTTTTTTAGTTGCTATCCTAACTTCACTCAAACCATTTTTATATGCTAATTTATATTTTTTATCTATTTTCTTCAGCAATTTAATACTGTTCTCATTATTTGAGGTAATCAATATGTGATCCATGTTTAAAAAAATAGATTATTTTTTAAAATTAGAATATCTATTTTCGATCATAAAAACATTGATCATCTTGCTTGATTGTTTCTATTTCCAGCGAGTATGAAATATCGTATTCAAGCACTATCAACTTGATATCACCGTCATAACGTAGGTCAATGGGAATTGTAAAATTATCATCATCAACCACTGTTATTGGGAGAGCGCGCTGTAAATATCTTCCATTCTTATCTCGTGTATAAACTCGAAGCCCATTAACAAGCCCATGATCAGGTGAAAATATATTAGTAGCCGCTGCTGAAGTTGCCTCGCCTTCAATCACTGGATTAGGAAAGACTATTAAGCCGGCTTTATCACTGATAGTCATGGTTGTATTTGTAAATGTAGTTTGACTCATCAACTCGATTGCTGGAAATGTGCCTTGATATACGATATGCTCAGCGGTAGTTTTTTCATTATCAATCAGCATGATATAATTAAATGCCTGACATGATCCATATTTAGTACTTAGGCACGTTAAATTTATAAATAACTCTGATCGATCTACATCATCTGGAAATGCATCAACGTGTATCTTTAAGAAGCCAGTTCTTACATTAATAGTCGCATCAAAGTCAGATAATTTAGCAGTGTTTGTTTTACATGAAATAGCAGATAGATCATAAATATATTTTCCATCATTATTGTAATTATCAATATCTGAATTAGACAAGCGAAGGTCTATTCGATGATGAATCCTACAAAAATCTTGGACCATATGACTTTTAACAAAGCCTTCCGAATATTGCATTATGTTATCAGCCAATGTATCGGAGGCATTTTTATATTTAAGGTCTTTTATATCCCTATTAGTGTAGGATACTTTAGTGATTTCTTCCCCACTATTCTGATTGATAGTTCTATTAGGGACCATTCTCCCGCTCACTTTCTGCTTGGTACCAACATACATATCTTGTGGAGGATGATATTTATCACGAACAGCAGTGATCTGTCTATAAGGTGTTTTGTACAATATATTACCAGGCTGATATGACATGATTTTTATTATAAATTTAATTTTTATAATTTAAATTATGTATTCTCAAATCCCATTTATTGCACTCTTTGCTATTGCTACATTGATTAAGGAGTTATTTAAGTCAAGTACATTCTACCTCACTTTATCAGCGGGTATTGTATTTGGAGGTGCATTATATGACGTTCCTATTGAACTAACAATAATATCTCTTCTATTTTGTCAAGAAATACATTATAGGGTCATGCCAAAATTTTAACATACTCTTATTTAATTTGATTTTTTATTATCATCAAAATCTCAGATTTTGATATCTTAATATGCTTTTTAAATCAGTTGGAATAATTGCTTTGTCAGTGGTCGGATTCGGGTATATTACCTCAACAACCGCGATAACATATTTCATAATCAGACGTAAATATAAAGATAGATCAAATCCAAAGATAATTTTAGGTAGCCTGGGAATAATTACTACTCCCATTATTTTGTTATATGGGGTCGGAGCAACGTTAGGAATCGCTTCTCTATGCTTTCTAGATCAGTTTATCATACCAGTTCTCAAGATGGAGTATTACTGAAATTTAAATTTCAGTTTATCTAATTTGGATTTAATAAATTTGATTTTTTTATCACTGAAATTTAAATTTCAGTTTGCTAATTTAAATTTCAGTTTGCTAATTTAAACTTTATATTTAATTATCTTAGATATGGATCCTATTTTTACAACTATTTGTGTCATCGCTGTTGTTATTGCCATTGGAGCAATTATGATTAAAGGTTTTACTGGAGAATAAATTTTGATTTTTTATTACTGAAATTTAAATTTCAGTTTGCTAATTTAAATTTCAGTTTTCTAATTTATATTTGATTATGTTAAATATCCTTGGTAAAATTATAGCTTTTATATTTATTATGATATGGGCAGCATATATCACATTATTTATAAATATAATTATAAGACTTGCTGATGAAGTAGTAGAAGATGATATTATTTTTAGAAGACGCAGGGAGCATCCAAATTTTAGATAATAATTTTTTTACACTATGTAAATGGAACAAGCAATGTATTTAGTAAACGCAATTATGACAATCTTAGTCATCATAATTCTTTTCCTTATAATGATTTATTTAATTCAGATGATTAAAAAAAATTATGATGATATGAAATGATTCAAATTTTATTCTTCTTTATCACTTTTTTTGTTTGATGTAATATCCCATAATTTATCAATTGTTGATCTAACTTCTTCATAATCTTCACCTGCTAAAATAAATCTAGGATGAAGGAATCCATGAAAAGTATTTGCTTTGATTGTCCTAATTGTACCCATTGCTAATGAGGCTTTAATAACTGAGCCAATTCTTGTCCCGAAATCAATTACTAATCCTGCAAGTGCTGTACATGCTGCTTTATCGAAATCATATTGTTTTTTAGATTGTTTACGAAGTTTAGTAAGATGGGTATTAACATCTGCTAAAATAGTTTTACCATGTGGAGTAAGAGTAAGTTCTTCTAATTCAAGATATGCTTCAGATTGAGATGGATCAAATCCACTACTTGATACTTCTTCTCTAAGTCTAGCAAGCATTCCTGTATTAAATAATGAATGAAGTGGACCTGTACATTCAACTCTACTAAGATTGTAAAGACTACATTTTGATGGATTTTCAGTAGATTCAACATTACTATTAGAAATTTGTTCATCAAGAATTCTTCTACATTCACGTTTATGTTCAACAATCATTCCATTAGTGTAAGATAGGATTGCTTCATTTAACAAATATTTAGTGACTGTTGGAGCACGAGCAAGTCTAATACATTGGCTAGTTAATTTACCTTTCATCAACCTGTCTGAAAATGATTGATGTTTAACAGGATCTGACACTGATTCTAATTTGTCTTCAAGAAGTGAAAATAAGTTATCATAATCATAAGATTTACCTTCTTTTTCTGCTTTTTTAGTAAGAACACCTACTGTATCTCCAAATTCATCTTTAACACTTTCTTTCCAATCTTGATATTCTTGTTTTTTAGATTGGTTGTAATCACGTTGTTGTTTAAAGAAAGTATCTTTAAGTGCTTTCTTTTTGTCTTTAAGTAATTTAATTTTCTTAATTTCATTTTCAGTTCTTTTAACTTCATCTCTTAATTTTTTCTCAAGTTGTTTAGATCTTGTTGATACAGGTGCTCCACTTTTAACAAATGAACTTAAATCAAGAGTGTTAACAATATCATCAACAGTTGTTTCATCTTTTGAATTTTCAAGTAATTTATCAAGATTATCATTAAGTTTTTTAAGTTTGTTTGTTTCAGTTCTGAGTTGAGAAGGTTCATATCTGATTTCATTAATTTGTCTTTCAAGATCTTTACTTTCAGCGGTTTGTTCATACTCGTTTTCAATTTTTTGTTTTAATTTTGTCAATTCTTCATAGGTAGATCCATTAATTGCTAAATTAAGGATTGCTGTAGTAGGACCAATCTTAACTAAATTCTTAACTCTATCTGCGGATGTTTGAACTGCTACTTGTGGTGCTGCCATCTTCTTCTTTTCTATTATTATGTGATTTTTTCAAATAGAAAATAGGTTAATTTCTTATTAAATAATTTATTTTTTTACAATTAGTTATAGTTGAATAAATTTGATATTTTAATCCGCTATATTTCTTATTCTATCATGAACAACGCTATTTTTGATTTCAATATTTATCATCAAAAAGTTGAATCTAGATCATATGGCAATTATGTAAAGACTCATGACCTCGTAAAAAAATTTATATTATCCAAGGTTGAAGAAATCGATCCTTCTTTAATGACCCCGGTTGCAATGCCATTTATAATGGATGGAGTAAAATCAGTCAATGATAAATTTTTCATTGCTTTATTTAATTCTAGAAATTTACCTGAAATTAATTCGCTTCCAATTCATGATTCATTGAAGACAATTTTGAGAACAGCCCAGTTCTCATACCTCACTGCTTACATTATGGTTCATTCTATTCAAAAGTATGATCAATTAACCAGTTATTGTTTGTGCAGCATGAAACAAGGAGAGGATATCAATGATGCTGATTTGCAATTTGCTAAAAATTTATACCTTAATTAAATTTTTTTATTTTGTTTCGTTATCTTAAAATGGATTCAAATATGAAAAAATTACTTATTGCTGTAGTTGCAGTTGTTGCTGTTTTATTCATGATAATCGCAGTTGGGTGTATTTTATTCTGTGTATCAAATGGAAGTGATATTAATTTATTTGTAGGAAATGATTCAGAATACAAAGACTTGGTTAACTCAGTGAATACGAAGTTATCAACTTGTGCAAATTAAATTAATTTAAATTTTAATACAATAAAATGTTCTATTCAGCTGGAAAAAAATTAAAACTATATGATAACAACTTAGAAGTTATTAATTTCGATAGCGTGATTAAAATAGCAGATCCTATCACTATTGAATTCCGTTATATAAAAATTACCTCAGATCAGTTTGATAGAATTGGTAAAAGCGAAATCATGATTGTAAATAATTTGCGGACTTCTCAAACAAAAGAGAAATCAATGGATATAATCACCTATTATGATGACGATGTAAAAGTGAATAAATTCTATATAGGTGATCACAAATATAAAACTTGGAATGTACATGCATTTGATCCCAGTGAATATGGAAATCCTATTTGTTATCACAATGTTGGATATAGAGATGAATCTATAACAATCACCACCAGGGCATGGGAGATTGACAAATCAGGACCAGTTGATAGGGCATTTGGATGTTTACGCGGTATATTCCGTGCTGCTAAACCAGCTTCTCCTTACTTTGAACTTGCTGATATTGCAACAGGCTTTACTAGCAAAGTCATAACTGCTGCAATTGATCATGATCAGTTCTATGAATTTACAATGCAATTTAGACCAGATATGTTTATTTTAGAAGGTTATTATATATGTATTCCAGGCTTAGATAATTATAATGAGCAACTTAAAATACTCAAGTATAGATTGATCAATAATAGAATTTACTTAGTGGACGGAGATACGTATACGGAATACCCATTTAGTTATTTTGTAATCAAGGTTGATAAACAACCTAGAAAAGATCTTGCTGATTTTGATTTCATGCATTCATCAGCAGAATTGATAGGCTTATTTCAAGAGCATGATCGCAATTCAAATTACAGTCAGTTAATGGAGGTTAATAGAAATAATGAAGATTTTAATTTAATAACAGAGTTATTAGATCTCGATAAGAAAATAGAGGAAAATGGAAATGATTATGACAAAGCATTGTACGAAGCGACAATAAAACATCTTAGTGATAATGCTCTCAAATTTATAAAAAAATAAATTTGAGCAAGTTGTATAAAAAAATAAATTTGAGCAAGTTGATAAAAAAATAAAATTATAATAAATGTCTAAATTTGCTTCTATAATTTTCTGAGATTATAGTCTTAAATTCTTCTTTCACTTCGTCTATAATATCTTTCTCAATTAAATCTTCTTTTAATAGGAAATCTATTTTTTCTAATAATTCTTCAATAATGTGTCGTTTAAATTGAATAATAACTGAAAATTCGGAACCACAATTAATTCTTATATGATTATGATCATCAAATATAACTATTTTTGAATTTAACTTAACTGGCTTATTATTTTGTAGCAACTCCTTTACATAATCTAGAGCAGTCGGCGAAAAGAATATACTATTCCAACATGTTTTCTTATCTAATGTTGTATATTTCATAAATACCTCAAATTCCTTAATTTTTCTATCCTTTATTATCATTCCTAGCATACCACTTTGATCAAAGTCAGAGAGAATATCAAATGAATATTTTATTATACCTTCCATAATCAGATTAAATTTAAATACTAAAATTTAAATTTTAGTAATAAAAAATCAAATTAATTTAAAATGGTTATTGTTAAATATGAAACGAAACGTGAACATAAACAACCTCCTCCACCAAGGCCTCCTAAAAATGATTTATTGTACTTGCTTCTATTAAATTAACTTGCTTAGAATTCCTAATTCAGGAGTGTGTTTTAAATGAGAATATAAATAATCTCTAAATTTTTTATCATTGTCTATTATATCTGAATTTACTATGAATGGAAGTGCGTATTCTATAATTCTCATTATTCTAGGCAATGCATCAGGACCTGAATCATCCGCGATACAAAGCCCATTACAGTAAAATGCTAAATGCTCACTTTCTTGATGAGTGATCCACTTGAGAGTCAAATTTAAATAAACTTCATTTTCTAAATTATCAATTATACCTTTGATAAAATTTAGATCAGCTCCTCCAAAGAATATAAGAGCCCATAATTTATCATCGCTTATATCACAATATTTCATAAATTGATTGAAAAGATTTATATCTTGATATTCTGATAAAATTTCAATGAGAATATCCTCATGCTGGCTGGAAGGGATTACTTCGAATATAACTGATAGTAATTTTTTATCCATTTTGATTGAGAATGGATTTGTCTAAAATAAATATGATTTTTTTAGTCTCTAAATCTACGATCGTGGTTAGTAGTTAAAAATGAGTAAGCCTGTGCAATTTCTTATTTCCCAAGCAGTAAATGAATGGTTTTTAAGTGAATCTAAGTTCTCTGGATATAAAGATCCAACTCCTGAAAGTACTCGTAAGATTCTAGGAAGGGAAACTTTAATCGTATTTTATACGTTTAAATATCAACTAGGATCTGGTGTCTTGAAATCCTCTGAAAAATTCTTAAATCTTAAATCTCGATGTTATAGCGAATCTATCTTTTTCAAAACTGTATCAAAAGAAATCTACTCTAACATGTTAGAAGGATTTGCAGTCAAGAAAAGAATATTAGCCAGATTAGATGTTCAATTTACCATTGCGATTATAGCAGGATCCGAATATCGTAGGGAGCTTGATAGAGTACCTATCAGGTCTGGCCATAATGCTATTGGTAGAACACATAGAACTAGAGAATTAACAGAAGAATTTATCAATAATGGATATTTAAATTACCAAGATTATAAAGATTATTTTATGAATGAAGATGAATTTAAAAATTTTATCATGCTTGAATTCAAAACAATAATCAAAATGAGTCTTGGTATAAGAATAAGATCATTATATAGAGAACATAAATACTTTTAAGTTAACCATTCATTTTGCTTATATCATGGACGAGGTGATAAACCACGCTACTCGTTTAAAGTGGATTATCTTGCAGTACGGATATCCACCCCTACCATTCTATGTAAGGACATAAATGGCTGGTAAAGTTAGTACGAAAAATCCAATAATTTTAACTGCGGTTATTGGGGCCTAATGGGTAAGTTAGTACTTGTGATTTGTAGCCGATCACAGGATTTTATAATCAATGTATATTGATTATAAGATGTGGGCTGAACTGACAATTTGCTAGTGGTTGTTGGGCCTATTTCGATAGGTAAGCGAACTATCTATAATCCTGCAACTGATTATAGGGCCTGTTAAGGTCGCAAATGGTTGTAAGAATATAAATACTTATATTCACCCTTTTTTGAAAAAAATTTAAGAGAGTATCTAATTTGATTTTTGTCATCCAAAATTAATTTTGGATACCTTAGATTAACATTTGGATATTTCAAAATGAATTGTCTAACAATATTATTCTCAGTCGTCATAATAACTAGTTTTGTATTAGTATTTTCATTATTTACAACAGTGTTATTTATCATCTTGATAAAGGCTCAAGCAGGAAGTGTGATAATACTTATGGCGTGTTTCTTAACCGCACTAGCATTTATATCAATTTTGTTAACAATTGGATATAACATGAATAATTTTGATTTTTTTATCATCCAAAATAAATTTTGAATATGGAAGAGGAGAAACTAGAGGCTTGTCAAAGTTTAGAAGAATTAAAAACATTCTTAGATTCTCATAAACCTTATACTGATTTATTTTTAAGCATGTATCACAAAGAAGTAGCAGATAAAATCTCAAATTTAAATATATTAGAATCTGATATCTCCAACTTACAACTAGGTACAATGGTTCATCTTGATCTTCTATTAAATTTTAAAAACTCATTTGAAAAATACATTATAATAAGGAAGAGGTTAAATTATTTACATCCTTTTCACTTCTTTACTATAATGACTAGATGTGATCATAAAGTGATGGAATATGAATCTAAGTTTATTAATGAACATATTAGAAATATAAACAAAGTATCAAGTGGTACATTTCTTGACAGTTTAAAAAAGAAAATAGATTTTGATCTAATTTATGATGGAGCAATTAGATTACTTAATGAAGGAATAATAACTTTGGATCAAATTACTAATACTGTAATTAAGGAACCAGTTATAGAAAGGCTAAGATTGAAAAGAACCAAAGCACCATTGAAATTTTAAATTTCAATATCAAAATTGTTAATTTCAATATATAAATTTGATTTTTTATTTAAACCCATTAATAGTGATATGGCTACCGAGGAATTAATTGACGAACTTACAAATATGAAATGCGAAAAAGATGTTAAAATGTCCATAACAGATAAATCAAATCAAAAATCATTAGTACACCCACACGATAGTAAACATATTATAAATGAAGGTATAGACGATATAATTAGTTATTTACGTAATGATATAAAATGTGAAAAGAAATATGGATATATGGATTCTTTTGAAAATGAAAGTGATAAGCGTCCATATACAATATTATGTCCAAATATTATATTTAAGTCAACTGATGATAATTATTGGCTAGGTGCTTCTAAAAAATTCTTAAGAAATAAAGTTAGATCAATTCATTATGATGACGGAGATTCATATACACAACTCATAGAAGATAAGTCGAAGATAGATACAATTTTACCTATGTATAATTTTAGACGTAGATATAAAGATCATATATTCGAGGTTAAAGAATTCTAAATAAATTTTGATTTTTTATTATCATCATCAAAATATAAGATATCAAAATCTGAGATTACGATATGGTCGAATTGTTTATCACTGAATCACCATTTATAATTAATAATGACTTACTAACTTCTGGTAAGATAAAAGTGAGAACATCCTTAGAATATGTGGATGTTGCAATAGCCGGAAATAACCATATAAATAAGATATCATTCTTGAAAAAATCATATTCTATAGTAATTATTGGAAATTGTATCATTGACGAGATGTATATTCATGCTGGTGATATTACATCAAAGTCAGATTGTGTAATTAGACATCTTACTATAACACATAGTTGGGAGCTTAACACAAATAAACTTGAGATACAACATTTAAATATAATATCATTAAGGGGAAATATAAATGGAGAATATATTGAATCTATAAGAGTAAATAGAGCCTACGATGACCTAGTGGTTAATACCAATATGAAATGTTTATGGAGAAATTCTTTACCAAGCAATGTTATGTTTAACCTTACTCAATCTAATCTGAGAGATATAGGGCTTTATAGATGTACCTTACTTGGTGTTCATGATAAATGCGAGCGACTTAAAATATATTCAGATCAGATAGTAGATTTTAATAATTTTCCTAATTTGAAAACACTCATAGTATATCCTAGATCCCACTTCGAGGTGGATCTAACTGAGTCGACATCAAAATTAATTATCTTCAAGACTTATGATGATGTAGATTTTAGCAACGCTAGGTTAGATCAAATAACACAAAAAATTATTTTTAGATCATCTGATAGTTCCATCTTCGAATACAGGCCAATGTCTGATGATATTCAATTTACATGTAGATGTTATGGAGGCGGAAATTGTAAAAGCGGACTATCTTGGTGTGGGATGGCTACTTACGGGTATTCAAATTTTGGTAAATATCGGGATCTTAGTATTTACGACTTATCGATGAGAAGTAGAAAAAAATCAGCAAAATCATTTTAGAATTTCTAAAATGATATTGAAATTTTAAATATGATATTGAAATTTTAAATTTCAATTAGATTATTTTTTTTACTCGAATTTCCTCAATTAAATAACAACCTCCTTCGTTGAGATCTCTGTTGAATATTAAATGACCTTCTTTATTGATTCTGATTCGATATATATCAAGTTCATCTCTATATACTCTAGTTCCAATTTCGAAATTATCATTGGAGTATCTCATAAATTCTTTGTATGTAGCAGAACCAGATTCATAATAACCATTTTTTAATCGATGTTTATTTAATTCTTCATTAGCAAGATTTAATACTTTGTTCATCTTCCTAATGTCGCCTGTACTACACTTTTTCCCCCAAAAACTACCATTTCGATACACTCTGCAAGATGAATGATCATTCACTAGGTCTCTTACTCTTTCTAAGAATGTTTTAAGATTACTCATAATGACTAGATTAGACTTAAATGTAAAAAAAATCAAATTATTTTTTAGACTTTCAATGAATCTACAATTTCCTTATCTAGGAAGTGATATAAAATCTGCTTCGGATTATTAGATTCGATTATATTAGTGAATAATAAATCACATAATTCATGATCTAATATTTTTTTAATTACCTTATACTTATTAGTTGGATTATCGATGTAATCAATAATTTCTTCATCCACGAACATCTTTAAAATTGCTATAACATTCTGATCCATTACATAGTCATAAAGTAAGTCATTATCAACAGATTCAACTAAGTATACTTTCTTAGTTATTCCACGGATATTTCTAATCTCGCCATTACAGAACTTATAAAATTGTTCTTGAAGATCATTGCTTGAAATTGTCTTATAATTCTTTTCAATATATTCTTTGAATTCCAATATGAAATCGAGTGTAAATTCCACTTTATCCCTATTATTAATAGATAGCTTTCCAGAATATAAACTATCCGATTTTTTGAATATTTCACTTTTATTATCACTTATAAATAAATTATATATTCGTTCCCATAACCCATAGTTGTTCTTTAAGAAAGGCTTATTATTAAATGACTCTTTTGTTCTTTTGTCTATTATTTCAATTGCCTCATCTATATCTTTATCTTGATTATTTTTTATTAATATTTCTACTTCTTCAATAGTATATTTAGCATTAAAATAAGACTCATTATTACATTGCCTAATAGTTTTGCAGTTATTCTGAATAGAAACAAAACATGTTTTAGACCCACAATTTAAACAAATATGATAAGTGTTATTACCATTTCTATAACCGTAAAATCCGTTGTTAATTTCTTTATGGGTATAAAGCATGATTGAATTAATTTAAACGATAAAAAATCAAATTTTGTTAAGATCATAATATAAAGAGATTGACCTTAGAATATTTGATAATGAAAGAAAAAAATTGTTTAATATAGTCATATCCAAAGATGTTAAAGTATTAATCACTCATTTCACTAGTTAATTTTTTTATACTATACCATAATTAGTTCTTCTAATGGAAGTACCATCTCTTAAGTGAATTTCAAATTCCCAACTTGGTACATATCTTTGATCATTCCTTATTTGATTATATAAGTCAAGTATTTGCTGTTCATAATTTTGGTAGTTTTCTCTTATTAAGTTGAACGCATAATAATTATGATTTAAATTACCAAATTCTACTGCACCCCCAAAAATATT
>Ga0209925_1000382_pt1 | contig 23157 bp, 21 predicted proteins | sample SalPonR2_A_D1_MG_FD_185702 | JGI IMG/M metagenome (GOLD analysis project Ga0209925, IMG submission 185702) | Salt pond soil microbial communities from South San Francisco under conditions of wetland restoration - Salt Pond MetaG R2_A_D1_MG... ... | reverse complement strand
GCTGTGTTTTTTTAATCTAATATTTTCTTTATTAATGCCTAAATCAATATACCAATTTAAGCGTTTTTTTTGCCATTTTTCGTGAATTTTACTAGCATTTTTAGGGTTAACAAAATACTCAAGTTCCATTTGCTCAAATTCTTTTATTCGAAAAATAAAATTCCCCGAAGTTATTTCATTTCTAAAAGCTTTACCAATTTGAGCTACCCCAAAAGGTATTTTTAGCCTACTGGTTTGTAAAACATTTTTAAAATTAACAAAAATTCCTTGAGCAGTTTCTGGCCTTAAATAAACCTCAGAGGCACTATCCTCGGTAGAGCCCATAAAGGTTTTAAACATTAAATTAAAATCCTTAGAATTGGTTAATGCTCCTCCACATTCCGGACACCTGTCTTTAGTCAACTCATCTGCCTTAAATCTTTTATGACATCTTTTACACTCAACTAAGGGGTCTGTAAAGCCCTCTAAGTGTCCTGAAGCTTGCCAAGTCTTAGGATGCATTAAAATAGAAGAATCTAAACCAACAATTTCTTTATGGTTTTGAACCATTTCTTTCCACCAAAGTTTTTTAATATTTCTTTTCAACTCTACTCCCAATGGGCCATAATCATAAAAAGATTGCAAACCGCCATAAATTTCTGAAGTTTGAAAAATAAATCCCCTTCTTTTACAAAGAGAAATCAAATTTTCTTGAATTTTTTCAGCCATAAAATAAACAATTAATTACTTCTTTATATTAGCAAATATAAAGAAAAAGAAAAAGGGGGTTTAATCACTAGTTTTTAAAAACTTCCTGAAAATCAAAATAATCATTTTTTGAGCTCCAGAGCAAGAAACCATAGGAATCATTATCTTCCACGGCTTGTTTTTGAAGCTTTATAAAATCTGGTTTTATTTTTTCCTGATTAGTGCTAAAAGCCTGAATCCATGGTCTGATAAAAGGCTTTTCGTCTTTGTTTAACTTATTTAAACTATCCTGGGCATTTTTAAAGCTCTTATCTATTACCTCATAAGGCTTTTCAAAAGGCTTTTTAATTTCTGAAAATGCATTTCTGAAATATGAAGGATAAAGCATAGGGCAAATATAGCCAAAATAACCATAAGCATCTTCTAGCCTCTGGCCTATGTTCATATCAAAACCATCCCTAACATGGCTCATTGTCATACCAAATAAATCAGCTGAAACACGATGATCTTTTAGTTTAGAGTGCTGATACTTAAAAAATGACTTAATAATTTCTTGCTTTTGTTTTTTGCGTTTCCAAACTGGGTAATCAATATTTGCTATATCTCCGTCTGAAGGAAACCTAATATAATCAAAATTTATTTCTTCAAAACCAAGACTCAATCCTTCTTTGGCTAAGGCAATATTATAGTCCCAAACTATTTTTGAAGCCGGATCAACCCAAGCCAAGTTTGACATATCTTCCCAAATATTACCCTGCTTTTGTAATGCTAAATTATTTTTACGTCTTGCTAGAGCATCATCTTTAAAAACAGAAATTCTACCAATTACATAAATTCCCTTATCTTTTAAATGATTTATAGTTTTTTTAATATCTTTTATTCTTAACTCATAAAGATGATTTTTCCTAGCTAAATCTACATCAGTTTTATAAGAAACTTTGCCTGTTACATCTTTTATATCAATTACAACTGCATTTAAATTTGTATTTAAAACAAAATCAACTAATTTCTTTATTTTTTTAGGCTCACTTGCACTCCAAGAAGAAATATAAATTCCCCTGGCTTTTACTGGCCCCTGCCTTTTAACCTTATATGAAAAACCCAGAGATCTAACCTCATCTATAAAAGTAGTAACCTTAAAAATCATTATTAAAAAAAAGAAAAAAGCTAAAATAAAAAGGGGTATATAATATACCCAGCTCATTTTATTTAAACTCTTTTTAAAAAATGTCCAATCCATTTAAAGCAATTTAAAGTCGTTTATAAATAGCCTAAAATTATAACCTAAATATTCAGCTGCTTTTCTACAATAAACCATTCTATCTATAAATATTTCAAAATATTCCATAATAGGCACATCACTTGTATTAATTTGCAATTTTAAATCAATATTTTTCTTATTTACCTTTACGTTTGACTTAGTTGCCGCATAATTTACTCTATCATGTATATCTTTATCTATTTCTTGTTTTGACTTTGTAATTACTCTAGAACGATGCACGTCAGACTTATCTGCTATAACAACAATGGCAGAAACGGGATTAGTTAATTTCATGTCATCCTTATCATGATTAGCAAGACATTGGGAAATAACAGCAATTTCTTCTGGCGTTAGGGCATAATCACCCTTTTCCCAATCGTTTTTATTTGTAACAACAAATTCAGAAAATATCTGATGAAATAAAAGAGCTCCCCAATAATGATGCCTTGTTCGACCGATAAAATTCCCCATATCCTGACAATAACCAGCTATAGCTGATAATTCCTGAGTTCTTTTATCTAAGCCAATCTCTTGAGCTAGCTTTCTTGACCGTTTAGCCACTAAGCTAGCATGACGGACACCATGCTCTGTATAACCCAAGGCCTCCATAGAAGCTTGACTTTGTTTAATAAATTCAGCAATTTGGGGATTATTTTTTACTGATTTTAAAGTTAGCATATTAATTTATAAATCTAGTTTTTCTTTTATTTTAGCCTTATTAAAGCCAATAATAAAATCGCCATTAATTTCTACCACTGGCACCCCCATTTGTCCGGTTTTTTCTACCATGTGTCTTCCAGCTTCTTGATCTTTACTAACATCAATATCCTCAAATTCAAAATTGTTTTCTTTGAGAAAATCTTTAACATGATGACAATAAGGGCAGGTTGGTGTTGAATAAACTTTTATATCCATAAGTAATAATTTTTTAATTTTTGTTAATCTTTTTTATTATAATATAAAAATAAAGAAAAAGCAAAATATTATTATACCCTAAACAAAATCTAAGGCTTTTTTAACAACTTTTAAGGTTTTTTGAGCATTTTTTTGTGCAATTTCTTTTCCCTGTTCAAGTATTAAAGAGATCATATCAGGCTCATTTAAAATCTTCTTCCTTTTATTTTGAAATTTTTCTAAAAAGTTACAGGTTATTTTAGTTAAAATATTTTTAAATTCTCCCATTACCTGTTCTCCATTTTTATGTTTTTTAATTATTTTCTCAATTTCTTGTATTTGCTTTTGATTCTGAGCTAATTTTTTAGCTATTATAATATGACTTTTTAGCTTATTTGTCATTTCCCCTTTAAAAGCAGTTTGGGCTGACTTTATCTTTTTGGCTACTGTTTTTTTATCATCTGTTAAAAATATTGCTCCTTTAGGAGAACTTTTACTCATTTTGCCTTGGCCCTTTAAAGAGAGTATTCTTATTGATTTGGTTTCAAGTGCCTTAGGCAAAGGAAAAACATTGCCATATTTTTTATTAAATCTTTTAGCGATAAGGCGAGCAATTTCCATATGTGCCATTTGATCTTCTCCAATGGGCACTTTTTTAGCCTGGTTTATTAGAATATCTGCTGCCATTAATACTGGGTAAAATAATAAAAAAGCGCTTGCCTTTTTAATATCACCTCCTTGCTTTATTTTTTCTTTTAAAGTGGGGATTCTTTCAAGTTCAGCTACTGATACATGGCGAGATAAAATTCCAGTTAAAAGCATTAACTCTTCTGCTATATCAGACTGAAGATAAATATTAGATTCTTTGGGATCTAATCCTAGGGCAAGATAATCAGCTATAATTTCTTTACTATATTTTTTAACTATAGTAGGCTCATTATCTGTTAAGGCGTGGAGGTCGGCCACAAAAACCAAGGTAGATAAATTATTCTTTTGAAGCCTAACAATAGGGTCTACTGCACCAAGAAAATTAGCAATAGTCAAACTGCCGGTTGGTCTAATGCCCGTTAAAATATCAGTTTGATAATCCAATATTGTTTTTTCCTTAGAATTTTTTCTTAACATAATTCTTAGCTAAAAGATTTTACCCTTTAAGAATAGCAAATTGTTATAAAAAGTCAATTTTATAATCTAGGTTTACTTTAAAAAAATTATAACCCCCTCGTAAATACGAGAGAGTTATATTTTGAAAATAGCGCCAGGGGGAATCGAACCCCCATTACATGGATGAAAACCATGCGTCCTGTCCATTAGACGATGGCGCCTTTTAGTAAACTTACTATAACAAAAATTATTAATTTGTCAAAATTAAACCTGCCAGCTATAAAAACTTTCAATAATATGCTTGGCCCTTAAAATGTCTTTTTTTGAATAATCTTTTAATAATAATTGCTTAAAACTTTTAAAAATTAAGTTTTGTAATAAACTCAATAAATCGTTAGACAGCTTAAAGCTTTTAGCTGTCTTATGTTTTTTGCAAACCAATCCACCGTTTTCAATATCAAAATAACCCTGACTTAAGCTTTTTTTACAAATTAAACATTTATTTAATTCAGGCATAAATCCTAAAAAGCAAAGCAATTTTATAATGAAGGATATAAAGATTAAAATAGAATATTTATAGTTAATAATATTTAAAAATTCTTTAATAAGTAAATAAACATTATCATTTTTTTCTCCTCTTGGTAAAACTTTATTAATATTTTGAAATGTTTCAGTTAAACGCAATAAACGCCTATAATCTTTTTCAATATTTTTAAAACTTTTTATTATTTCTCCCCCTATTAAATGGTAATAATGTCTTCCCCTTACTACTTTTAAATTTAATAAAGCAAATGGCTCCGAAACCATTGGAGCCAATTTAGAACTAAACTTCATACCACCTCTAATAAAAATAATTATCTTCCCCTTGGTCTGACTATAAAAACTTATCATTCTATCTTTTTCTCTATAGGGTCGACTTTCTAAAACCACTCCCTTAACATATTCATCTCTTGAAGACATAAATTTAGTCTTTTTTATAAAGAGTTAAGGTTAATTTATCACCTTTAATTTCATATTCATTTTGAATTAATTCTTCATTATCTAAGGCTTTATTTACAAAATTAGATTTAGTTTGATCCTCAAGCATTTCCTTAAATTCTAAAATAGTTTTTTTAACCTTGCCACTAGCTTTATAATAAACCACAACCTTGTCATTGGGCGTTAATTTTGCCTTTTTTCTAAGACCATTTATTTTTCTTTTAACTTCTCTAGCAAGCCCTTCTTTTTCAAGCTCTTCTGTTATTTCTTTGTTTAAAGCAACTCTTATACCCTCTTGCCTTATCTCCCAGTTCTTGCCCTCTGGAATTTCGTCCCTTATCTCAACTTTTTTCAAATTTAATTCTGCTTTTATTAAACTCTTATATTCTTTTGTTAAAGAAATATTAGAAATTACTAAACTGGATAATGCCTGTCGCACTTTTATACCAGCTCTTTTTCTTAAATTATGTCCTATTTCGCAAATCTCTCTTGCTAATGCCATTTGTTTTTTTATCTTTTCATCAACCTCTTCAAAAACAGGCCAGCTTTCTAAATGAACAGATTCTTTTTTGCCATTTAATTCCTTATAAAGATGCTCAGCGCTAAAGGGCATAAAAGGAGCCATTACCTTTGATAGGGTTAAAAGAACTTGCTTCATTGTAGAAAAACAAGCCATATCTCCTGATTTAATTTTATCCCTAGAACGCCTTATATACCAAGTAGAAAGATCATTAATAAAACTAGGAATTTCTCTTATTATATTGAGATTATAATTTTTTAAACCATTGGTAACCTTTTTTAAAAGCTCTTCTGTTCTTTGAATAATCCATTGATTTAAAATATTTTCGGATTTCGTAGTTTTAATATTTTCGGGTTTAAACATTTTATAAAACCTTAAAACATTCATTAAGGTTTTAATAAACCCTGTTTCATTTTTAAGCTCTTGTTTAGAGAACTTTAAATCATTGGCTTTCATAACAGGAGAACTAAGCAAATAATATCTTATGGGGTCAGCGCCAATATTTTTTATTAGTTCCATGGCATCGGGGTAATTTTTTAAGCGCTTTGACATTTTTTCTCCTTTTTTATTCAAAACTATACCATTTACTACTACATTTTTAAAAGCAGCTTTGTTTTTTAAGGCTGTGGCTAAAACATGGAGATAATAAAACCAACAAGTAGTTTGATCAACGCCCTCAGCTATAAATTCAGCAGGAAAATTTTCTTCAAATCTTTTTTTATTTTCAAAGGGATAATGCATTTGAGCATAAGGCATTGATCCAGACTCAAACCAACAATCTAATACATCAGGATCTCTTTTCATTACTCCTTCACACTTATCACAATCAAATTTAACCTTGTCAACATAATCCTTGTGTAAATCCTTTATTTTTTGACCAGAAGCCTTTTCAAGTCCCTTTACTGAACCAAAAACCTTTTCCTGACCACATTTATCACATCTCCACACAGGAATTGTTGAGCCCCAAAATCTTTGTCTTGAAATTGCCCAATCTTTAGCCCCCTCTAACCATTTACCAAACCTACCCTTTTTAATATGGCCTGGCACCCAATAAATATCCTTGGCATTTTTTAATAATTTGTCTTTTATTTTCTTAACATCAACAAAAAGAGAAGAGGTGGCATAATTTAAAAGTGGCGTATCACACCGCCAACAATGAGGATAAGTATGAGAGTATTCTTCACTTTTAAATAAAAAATTATTGTCTTTTAAAAACTCAATGACCCTTTTGTCTGTTTTTTGAGAATTAATTTTAGGTCTTACTAGCTCCCCTGAAAAATCTTTAACCTCATCTTTAAAACGTCCTGTTTTTGTAACATGCTGAATAAAGGGCAATTTTTTTTCTTTTCCTAAATTCATATCATCTTCACCAAAAGCAGGGGCAATGTGAACTAAACCAGTACCATCTTCTAGATTAACAAAATCAGCTGATTGAATTGTATAAAGATTGGCTTTATTCTTTAAATCTTTATCTAGGTAATAATCAAACAAAGGTTCATATTTTTGGTTAATCAGTTTTTTGCCCTTAAATTCATCTAAAATCTTATAATTCTTATTCTTAAAAAAATCGTCTAATCTATTTTTAGCTAAAATATATTGTTTAGAGTCTTTATTAAAAGATATTTTAACATAATCAATATCTGGTCCTACAGCTATAGCAGTATTTCCAGGCAAAGTCCAAGGCGTTGTAGTCCATGCTAAAAGATAAACCTCTGGGTTATCTTTTAATTGAAACTTTACCGTAACAGACAAATCTTTAACTTCTTTGTAGCCCTGACTAACTTCGGACTGAGAAAGGGTTGTTTCACAGCGAGGACAAATATGCATGGATTTATAATCTTTATATATTAAACCTTTTTCCCAAAGCTCTTTAAAAACCCACCAAACACTTTCCATATAATCCCTATCCATTGTTTTGTAGTCATTCTCCATATCTACAAACCGTCCTAAACTCTTTATAATTTTCTCCCAATCATCAGCGCACCGCAAAACCTCCTCTCGGCAAGCTTTGTTAAATTTTTCTACCCCCATGCCTAAAATATCCTTTTTAGAATTAAGATTAAATTCTTTTTCAACTATATTCTCCACAGGAAGCCCATGACAGTCCCAGCCCCATTTTCTCTCAACCTTATAACCATTCATGGTAAAAAACCTTGGCACCACATCCTTCATTAAACTAGCAACTAAATGACCATAATGAGGTAAGCCAGTAGCAAAAGGAGGTCCATCATAAAAAACAAATTCACCCTTAGGAGAATCTTTTTCTAAGGTTTTTTTAAAAATATTATTTTCTTCCCAAAATTTGAGAATTTCTTTTTCTTTTTCAGGTAAATTAAATTTCATAAAATAAATTATAAATTATTGAACCTTTCCACTACCTTGAATCATGGGATCACTTTCAAAAGTAGTATCTAGCCCAGGACTAGAGTCAAAAACTTCACTTTGACAAAAATTATCTTTAGCTCGAACCCTGGTAACTCCAGTTAGGGGCAAAACCTTATCTTTATCATCTGGCTCAGGCCTAATTGATAATTCAAATTTTCCTTGTACTAAAGAATGGGCCCCGCCCTTAAAAGCTTTTAATTCGGGAATTCTCCAAAAAACAGTTTGAGACTCTTTATCATAACTTAAAGTTCCTACGCTTGACTCAAAATTACCAGTCCAATTTACAAATTTCGGTAATTTTGTATTCACTTCTATATTTTCTAAATCATTGGTAGTATTTTTAAGATTCCAGAAGATCCAAAGTCTAGTTTCTGATCCCACCTTCATAGGAATTGGGCCTTGCCCAATTTTTAGGCCTTCGTCAGTATAAAACCTTGCCCCAGTTCTTAAAGAAAGATCAGTAGACATTTTAATTTCAATGGGTTCTCCTTGTAATTGCCAAAAATTAGAATAATTTTCAAATCTCCCCCTTGCTTTAGGAATTAATTTAATTTTACTATGATTGAAATTATTTTTTAAAGCGTTTAAACTTGAAACAATATTTAAATCTCCACTTTTTTCTATAAAATCAGCCTTATCTAAGGTATCTATCTCCCAGTTAAAATTCGGAGAGTTTTTTAAGTATTTTTCTCCCAGAAAGTCTACATCTAATTCTAAATCTTTAATTTTTTGATCATTGGTATTGTAATAAGAAAGATCTATGGGCAAAGTTTGACCCCATTTTGCTATAATAGGTCCTTTTTCACTATCAGCAACCTTTAAGTTTATATCAACCCCCTGACCTATTAAAACCGGCCTTTTTTCACTTTTTTGGATAAATTTATTTTCTTCAAAGGGAATAAGGGCTTCAACTTTAAAAAAATGTTGCCTTTTATCAGCATTTTTAAAAAACCCAGAAAAGGTTAATTTTTTTTCACCCCTAAAGTTTAGATCATTAATGTCCCAATAAAAATAGTCTTCTTTTAATTGACCTGTTATGTCAGGATCTTCACTCTTATATGCTTGGACAATAAAATCTTCTGGAAATTCTACCCTTAACCTAGTAATTGGCAAAATGCTTTTACCGTCATTATCTAAGTAAATACTTGATTCTATCTTTTCACCCAAACCTGCTTTTTGGGGAATTTCCCATTTTAAATTAATAGGTGAATTTAAAAGAACATTGTTTTCAAAGCTTTTGTAAAACCTAGAACTAAACCCTTGTAAATGAAAATTAAGACCACCGTTAAAATATTTTTTCTCAGGCGCTCCAAAAAGCTTACCAGTAAATTCTAAATCAAACAAAGTACCTTTTTTAATTTTATCAATTTCCCAGCTACAATTGCCATTTGTTTCCTGACAATTTATTTCACTTGAAATTAGGTTAAAACCTGAAGGAAAGTCAATATTAATTTGAACATCTTCTAGATCTTGGCCACTGTCATTCCTAACAAAAACATAATAAGAATGTTTTTCTCCGGTAACTTGCGGGCTATGTCGATAAAGCCAAAATTCAATATCTTTGTCACCAGATAAGGTTTCTGGTTTATCTAAAAAAAAGATACTTAAAATACTAGTAACTATAATAAAAATAAGTAAAATAAAAATCCAACCAAAAAAGCTAAAAGCCTTTTCTTTTGACTTTATATTATTTTTCACAATTAATTTTTAATTATTGTTGTGGATTAGTGTTTTGTTGTGGTGCTTGAGGAGCTTGTTGACTTGGCATTTGTTGAAATCCAGTACCAGCTTGCTGTTGACGTAAGGCAGTTAAAACCTGAGAGTTGTCACTTAACTCTTCAACAAATAAAACATGCTCTTTGTTAATCTCCATTTTGTTGGTTGGGCCATGCATTTCGTTTTGAATGTTTTGCAAAGAAATCTGAGGTTGAGCTTGGCCTTCTTGATTTTGTACCTGATTAACCTGAAAATAATAAACATCTTCTAAAACAATTTTATCTGAACTTTCTTTGACTATTTGCCCAAAATAAGTTCTACCATTGGTTAAAGAAACAGCTTGCCAATTTTCAGCGGTTTCTGTTGAAGATAAAATAGTTACAACCAAGAAAGAAGCTACAGCCAATAAAACAATAATACCGATAATTAAAAAAGCTAGCCCTTTTTTCTTGGAATGAGAAAAATTACTGCCTTGAGCTGAGACAGAATTACTAGAATGCATTTGTTCTGACATATAAAATTTTATAATTAAATTAATTAATATAACTTATTACAACTTACGACCTAAATATAATTATAACTAGTTAGCTATATCTTGCAAGACTTTTAAAGTAGACTTAGCGCATTTTTCCCAACTAAACTCTTTAGCAATCTCTATCCCCTTTTCAATTGTTTGTTTTTGTTTTTCTTTATTTTTCAAAACTTCTGCCATCTTTTTTGCAATATCAGTAGAATTTTTAGGATTAAATTTTAAAATTTCTTTACCAACTACTTCTTTTACAGGCGCTATATTGCTAGCTACAGTAGGGACACCCTTGGCCATAGCCTCTAAAGGGGGAATGCCAAAACCTTCATATAGGGAAGGGAAAACAAAAAGACTAGCTCCTTTAAAAAGTGCACCTAAATCTTTAGCAGGAATATAACCAGGCAAAATAATATCTTTTTTATAATCTGAAAATTTAATTTTTCTTTCTATTTGAGCCACTTCTGCTCCTTTAGCTCCAGCTAAAACTAACTTATAATTTTTATCTTTAAAAATATTTTTCCTTAAATACTCATATCCATCAATAAGACGGGCAATGTTTTTTCTAGGATCTATTGTGCCTAAAAATAGTATATAATCGCCTTTTATGCCATAGTCTTTTTTAAATGCCTTGATTGAAGACTCAGAAACCTTATTAAAAAATCTTTTATCTATGCCATTGTGAATAACCTTTATTTTTTTTAAAGGTATATTAAAATGTTTTTTAATTTCATTGGCAGTAAAACGAGATACAGCAATAATTTTTTCAGCCTGTTTTAATGAATCAGGAATTTGTGTTTTTAGTTTTAAAAGTTCTTTTTTAGAAAAAAGATCTGGGAAACGTAACATAGATAAATCGTGAACCGTAACCAAACTCTTACCATTGTAAGACTGAGGAACCCTAGGAATGGGAGAGAAAAAAACATCTAAGTGTTTTGAATTAATGGTAGCTGCAATTAAAAAATGCCTATAACGCTCTGGCATGAATCTTTCATACTTAACAAAAGGGAAAAATTTAATTTCTATATTATCCTGATTAAATTTTTCTAAACGCCTATCTTCTACTGATCTATCAAAAAATAAAACAAAAGTATCTTTTTTGTTAAGACTTAAAAGGTGTCTTACCAATTGATAGCTATAGTGGCCCACTCCTGCCTCTTCCCCTTTATCAGGATTTAAAATTGTTCTACAATCAATTCCAATTCTCATAATTTTTTAAAGGTATTTAAATTAATGTTTAATATGTTATACTAACATTAAGAATCTAAATAAAAACCATATTTTATTAGATCTAAATAAAAACCATGTTTTATTAGATCTAAATAAAAACCATGTTTTATTAGATCTAAATAAAAACCATATTTTTATTATAAGATAAGTTTATATTTATGTCCAATATTATAACTAAAAATAAAAAAGCATACCATGATTATAAAATACTTGATAAGCTTGAAGCTGGAATTGCATTAACTGGCCCCGAGGTTAAGTCTGCTAAAATGGGAAACGTCAGCCTTAAGGGTGGCTATGTTAATATAAATAAAAAAAATGAAGCCTATGTTATAAATCTACATATTGGCCCCTATAAACCAGCTAATCAAGGCAAAGACTATAACCCCACTCGCCCTAAAAAACTTTTATTAAAAAGAAAAGAAATAAATAGTCTCATAGGCAAGATAAAACAAAGAGGCGTCTCAGTTATTCCTTTAAAAATGTATTCAAAGTCAGGCATTATAAAGTTAGAGATAGGAATTGCCAAAGGCAAGAAAAAACAGGACAAAAGGCAAGCAATTAAAAAAAGAGAGATTCAAGGAAAAATTAAGCGCCACTTAAAACAATACTAATTTAAAATATAAAATAGGATGATTAAATTAAATCATCCTATTTTTTTATTATATAAAAGTTTTAAACAAGAGCTTTATAAAATATATAATATTTTTTAATTTTAAAATTGCTTGATAAACCTTAAATCGCCTTTTCTAAAAAGACGAATATCATCAATATTATATCTAAGCATTGCTAATCTATCCATTCCAAGACCAAAAGCAAAACCTTTCCACTTGTTAGAATTAATACCGCCCGCTTTTAAAACATTGGGATGGACCATACCACAAGGAATAAGCTCTATCCAGCCAGTTTTTTGACAAACCGAGCAACCTTTGCCCTGACAAAAAGGACAACCAAAATCAAGTTCAAAGCTAGGCTCTGTAAACGGAAAAAACCCAGGCCTAAGCCTTACCTTAGCTTCTTTTTTAAAAAAGGCAGTTAAAAAACTTTTTAAGGTATAAATTAAATTAGCTACTGAAATATTTTCATTTATCACCATGCCTTCAACCTGAAAAAAAGTATGTTCATGAGAAGCATCAGTGGCTTCATTTCTAAAACATCTACCTGGCACAATACATCTAAAAGGTGGATCTTGTTTTTCCATTATTCTTACCTGAGCTGCAGAGGTTTGGGTTCTCATTACAAGCTTGGAAAAGTCTTTAACAAAAAAGGTATCTTGACTATCACGAGCCGGATGTTCTTCCGGAATATTTAAGGCTTCAAAATTATAATAATCCTTTTCAAGCTCTGGTCCTTGTTCAATACTATAGCCCATTGAAGAAAAAATGTCTTCTACTTCTCTTTTAACACTGGTCAGGGGATTAAAGTGGCCAAAGTCAATTGATTCACTTGGCAGAGTAGGATCAAAATCATTATTTTCATCTTGATTCTGTGTTTTAAAATCAGTCTCTTTGTTTTGTATTTCTCTTTCAATCTCAGACTTAACCTTATTAGCCAAAGCGCCAATTTTAGGACGATCATCTTTAGGTAAATCTTTAATACCTTTTAAAATATTATTTAAACCACCCTTTTTCCTACCTAAAAATTCTCTCCAAGTATTTTCAAGGCCCTTTTGATTTTGAGCTTTTTTAATTTTTTCAAAAGCTTGGGATTTAATTTCTTTTATTTTTGTAACCAAATCTTTCATAACAAATATAAAAATTACAAAGTCGGGGTGGCGGGATTTGAACCCGCGAAATCTCTACTCCCCCAGAGTAGCGCCTTAAACCGGACTAGGCCACACCCCGGTTCAACCGAGTTAAAAAAATTATTTATTTTTCCTTTTTCAGGGTTTTCAAACACTTGGTACAAATTTTAACCTTTTTACCATTAACGTGTCTTGTTTGAATATTTATATGTTGACGTTTTTTTGTTGCTACGTTAGAATTAGAGCGTGACACTTTCACTCCTGGACCACGTCCGCAAAAATCACATTTCTTAGCCATATTAAATATTATTAAGTTTTATTAATCTTATATTATAATAAACTTTAGCAAAAAACAATATTTTTGACAACCTTTAAACTAGATTAAAAATAAATATGATAGAAACAAGTCTTTTTTTATATATAATAATAGTATTTTCTGCTGTCATCCACGAGTATTCTCACGGCTGGATGGCTTATAGTTTAGGCGACTCAACCGCTAAAGATGCCGGCCGGTTAACCCTTAACCCCCTAGCTCACGTAGATCCGATAGGAACTGTTATTTTACCATTATTTTTACTTTTAACAAGCGGGGCATTTTTAGGATGGGCTAAACCAGTTCCTTACAACCCCTATAACTTAAAAGACAAAAAATATGGCTCCTTAAAAGTAGCTTTAGCTGGTCCAGTTTCAAATTTAATTCTAGCTATTATTTTTGGCTTGGCTGCAAGATTTCTTTTTTCTGCCTCTATTCCTACTGCTTTTATACAAGCCCTGGCTTTAATAACTTATGTTAACATATTTTTAGGACTTTTTAATCTTTTGCCAGTTCCACCTTTAGATGGCTCAAAAATTGTGGCTGATCTTTTCCCTGATCAATGGAGAGCTTTTTTAAAAACAGGTTTTATCGGAATTATTATTGCTATTTTCCTTGCCATGACAATTCTCCAACCTATAGCAAGTTTTATCTTTAACCTTATTGTTGGAAAAAACTTTATAATATAAAAAATTTAAGATAATCATAATTTTAAATTCCATAATTGCAAAATTTTATGGGTTTTTTCTTAAAAAAATCATTTAAAAACATTTAGTTTAACTTGACATAAAATTTCTATTCTATAAAATATATTATACAAGATTAAATATTAATAAAAAAAACTTGATATGCCTACAATTAATCAGTTAGTCCGAAAAGGACGCAAGAAAACAAAGAAAAAATCAAAGACTCCTGCTCTTCAAACAACTTATAATAGTTTAAGAAGAGTAAGGAAAAAAATAAGAAAAGGTCACCCTTTTTTAAGAGGGGTTTGTTTAAAAGTAACAACTCAATCTCCTAAAAAACCTAATTCTGCTTTAAGAAAAATAGCTAAGGTCCGCCTTTCTAATGGCAAAGAAATAACCGCCTATATTCCAGGAATAGGCCACGACCTTCAAGAACATTCAGTGGTATTAGTAAGAGGAGGTAGAGTAAAAGACTTGCCAGGAGTAAGATATCATGTAGTAAGAGGTGTTTATGATGCTAATGGCGTTCAAGATAGAAAAACAAGCCGCTCTAAATATGGAGCTAAAAAACAAAATAAATAATTATGAGATCAAAAAAGAAAATTTTACGAGATATAAACCCTGACCCAAAATATAAACGTAAAGATATAGCAAAGTTTATAAATTATATAATGAAAAAGGGCAAAAAGTCTACTGCTCAAAAAATTCTTTATAAAACCTTTGATATAATTAAAAATAAAACCAATGAAGATCCTATTGAGGTTTTTGAAAAAGCCATTGATAACATTTCTCCAAAAATAGAAGTAAGATCAAAAAGAATTGGAGGAGCAAATTATCAAATACCTCATAAAACAGATGCTCAAAGAAGATTTGTTTTGGCTTCAAGGTGGATTCTTGATGTAGTTCGTTCAAAAAAAGGCCAACCAATGGCAAAAAAGCTTGCCACAGAATTTATTCAGGCCTCAAAAGGCGAAGGGAACGCATTCCAAAAGAAAGAATCTGTTCATCGTATGGCAAGAGCAAACAAAGCTTTTGCTCATTTTGCAAACTAAGATTAAATTTAACTTTAAACTTTTTAGCTTATGGAAAGAGATTATCCTTTAAAAAGAATTAGAAATATAGGAATTATTGCTCACATTGATGCTGGTAAAACAACTACCACAGAAAGAGTTTTGTATTATACTGGTAAAAAACATAAAATCGGCGAAGTCCATGACGGACAAGCAGAAATGGATTGGATGGAGCAAGAAAAAGAAAGAGGGGTTACAATTACCTCCGCTGCTACTACTGTTTTTTGGCAAACACCAGAAGAAAAAGAAAAAATAAAAATTAATATTATTGACACCCCAGGCCACATTGACTTTACTGCCGAGGTTCAACGTTCTCTTAGAGTTTTAGATGGAGGAGTAGTGGTATTTGACGGAGTAGCTGGAGTTGAGCCACAGTCTGAAACTGTTTGGAGACAAGCTCAAGAATTTGGAGTGCCTTTAATAGCTTTTGTTAATAAATTAGATAGAACAGGAGCTGATTTTTTTAAAGACGTTAAATCAATTCATGATCGTTTAACTGAAGATGCTTATCCAATTCAAATCCCAATAGGAAAAGAAAAAGACCTTAAAGGTGTAGTTGATTTAATTGCCATGAAAGCTAGAATTAATAAAGGTACTATGGGAGAAAAAATTGAGACAATGGAGATTCCTGATGATTTAAAAGAAACAGCAGAAAAATATAGAAAAGAATTAATTGAAGCAATAGTAGAGCAAGACGATAAATTAATGGAAAAATACCTAGAAGGAGAAGAACCAACCATTAAAGAAATTAAACAAGTTTTAAGAAAAGCAACAATTAATAATAAAATTGTCCCCATACTTTGCGGCTCTGCTTTAAAAAACGTTGGGGTTCAAATTTTGTTAGACGCTGTTTGCGATTACCTTCCCTCTCCTGCTGAAATCTCTCCAGTAGAAGGAATAAATCCGGAGAATGAGGAAAAACTAACCAGAAATAATAAGGTAGAAGAACCTTTTGCTGCTTTGGCCTTTAAAATAGCAACCGACCCCTATATGGGAAGACTCTGTTATTTTAGAATTTATTCTGGAAAATTAGAATCTGGCTCTTATGTTTACAACGCAAACACTGGGCAAAAAGAAAGAGTAGGAAGAATTGTAAGAATGTATGCTAATAACCGAGAAGAAATAGATCAAATACACGCCGGGGATATTGCTGCTATTATTGGTGTAAAAAATACTACTACCGGAGATACTCTCTGTGATAGAGAAAATCCCATTGTATTAGAATCTATAAACTTTCCTGAGCCCGTTATTTCTGTTGCAATTGAGCCTAAAAGTAAGCAAGATCAAGAAAAAATGGGAGAAGCTATTACAAAGCTTCTTCAAGAAGACCCAACTTTTAAAGTAAAAAAAGACGAAGAAACGGGTCAAACGGTTATCTCAGGAATGGGAGAATTACATTTACAAATTATTCTTGATAGATTAAAACGCGAATTTGGGGTTGAAGCTAATACTGGTAAACCTCAAGTAGCTTATAAAGAAACCATTACTAAACCAGTTGATGTTGAGGGTAAATATATACACCAATCTGGAGGTAGAGGTCAATATGGACACTGTTATCTTAAATTAGTCCCCAAAGATAGGGGTGAGGGAAATGAGTTTGAAGATAAAATTACTGGTGGAGCCATTCCTAGAGAATTTATCCCTTCGGTAGAAAAAGGAGTAAAAGAAACATTACAAGAAGGAGTATTAGCAGGTTATCCTGCCGTAGATATTAAAACAACAGTTTATGACGGTTCATATCATGATGTTGATTCTTCTGAAGCTGCCTTTAAAATGGCTGCCAGCAGAGCTATTAAAAAAGGTTTTAAATTAGGTAATCCTACCTTATTAGAACCAATTATGAAAATTGATGTGGTAGTACCTGATGAATTTTTGGGTGATGTAGTGGGCGATCTAAACTCAAGAAGAGCTCAAATTAAAAAAACAGAATCTAGGGATAAAGTAAAAGTCATTAAAGCCACCGTTCCTCTTAGTGAAATGTTTGGTTATACCACTGCCTTAAGATCTATGACTCAGGGTCGAGGTAATTCTACCATGGAATTTAAGCTTTATGATAAGGTCCCTCAAAGCATTCAAAAAGAAATAGTAGGTGAATAATTTTAAATATAGGGGGATGATTTTACTCGACGGATAAATGAGAGTAAAAATTGCCTTTCGAGAATTAGAGATGCGTTAGTTCTCTTACAAATATAACTGCCAAAAACATATTGGCCAAATTCAAGCAGGCCATTAAAACACCTGCTTATGAATTTGCAACTGCCTAACATTAGTTAGGCCGCTAATCTTTCTGACTCCTGCTAAGAATTATTAGCGTCATTAAGCAGGGCTAGCTCTTAAATTGCCCGACTAAGAGTTTTGATAAAGGGCTTTTAGGCAAAAGTATTTAATTTTCTCAGTTTAATAACTTTTGCCAAAATCTTAAACTGAGTACAAAGGTAGAAGTTTTTATTGTCATTATCTCGGACGCGGGAGAATTACCCGCCATCTCCACCATAAATTAAAAAATCTAATAATATAAAAGTTTTGAAATATTATAAAGTTAACGAAAAAATAAAAGCACCTAAAGTTCGTGTTATTAAAGAAAAAGGCGATCACTTAGGTGTAATGGAAACAAAGGAAGCTCTTCAAAAAGCAAAAGAGGCTGATTTAGATTTAGTGGAAATATCCCCTAAGGCCAAGCCTCCGGTTGCTAAAATAACAAATTTTGGAGAATTTAAATACAAGTTAAAGAAAAAAGCAAAACAGCAAAATAAAAAAACAAAAAAATCTACCATCAAAGGCATAAGGCTTTCTTTTACAATCGGGGAGCATGATATACAAACTAAAGAAAAAAAAGCTACAAAATTTTTAAAAAATGGCGATAAAGTAAAAATTGAGTTAATGCTAAGAGGTAGAGAAAAAGCAAAAGGCAAAGAAGCTAAACAAGTAATAAGAAATTTTATAAAAAGGCTTGATGATATTGCTGAAATTGAGAACCCGCCTTCAAGACAAGGTCATAAAATTACTTCACTCATAAACCCAAAATAATTTATGTCAAAAACAAAAAAATCCATAAAAAAAAGATTTAATGTAACTAAAAATAACAAGGTACTTCACCGTACCTGTGGTCAAAATCATCTTAATTCTAAAGAATCCAGTAAAAAAACAAGAAATAAAAGAAAAAATAAGCAACTTTCTAAAGGTTATAGAAAAACAGTAAGACAAGCTATTAATTCCTAAAATATGTCAAGAGTTAAAAGAGGTACAACCCATAATAAAAAAAGAAGAAGAATACTAAAAAGCGCCAAAGGTTATCGATTGGGCAGAAAAAATAGACTAAAAGCAGCAAAAGAAGCAAACCTTAAAGCAGGAGCTTACGCTTATAGAGACCGAAGAAACAAAAAAAGAACAAATAGACGCATTTGGCAAATAAAAATAAACGCTGCCTGTCGTCAAAATAATACTAAGTATTCTGAATTTATAAATCAACTTAAAAAACAAGATATTGAAATTGATAGAAAAAATTTAGCTAATTTAGCAGAAAATCATCCTACGATTTTTAAGAAAATAGTTGAGAATACCCTAAAATAAGACAAGGAGGTAATTTTTTATTTAGGTCCGGTAGATCAATTGGTTAGATCGTCTGCCTGTCACGCAGAAGGTTGCGGGTTCGAGTCCCGTCCGGACCGCCATTTTATATTTTTAATAAATAATTTTTTAAAAATTAATCTTTACTGCAGAATAAATTCTGCTTTTTTTATTTGACTTTTTTTAATTTCCCTTTTAAAATAAGATAAAAGATAAATAAATTTAATATATTTTATATGGCCAAAATAAAAATTATCCGACATTCTTTAGCTCATATTTTAGCAGCCGCTATTCAAAAACTTTACCCTAATACTAAATTTGGCATGGGCCCTGATATTGAAAATGGATTTTATTATGATTTTGAATTACAAGAATCTATATCTCCAGAAGATTTCAAGAAAATTGAAAAAAAAATGAGAGAATTAATTAAAAATAATATAGAGTTTAAAAAAGAAGTTATTTCTAAAGAAAAAGCTAAAAAGATATTTAAAAACCAACCCTATAAATTGGAACTTTTAAAAGATATGGAAGGGGAAATAAGTATTTATAAATCAGGAGACTTTATAGATCTTTGTAAAGGCCCTCATGTTAAAAATAGCAAAGAATTACCTGAAAAGGGCTTTAAAATAGAACGCGTAGCTGGAGCTTATTGGAAAGGTGATGAGAAAAATAAAATGCTGACTCGTGTTTATGCTTTGGCATTCAATGATAAAAAAACATTAAATAACTTTTTAGAAAAAAAAGAAAAAGCTAAAAAAAGAGACCATAGAAAGCTAGGCCAAGAATTGGGTCTTTTCATGATTGATGAAGAGGTAGGAGCAGGACTTCCCCTTTGGAAGCCAAAAGGGGCCTTACTAAGAAAAAATATAGAAAATTATCTTTATAAGGAACTTTCCAAACAAGACTATCAATGGATTGTCACCCCTCACATTGGCAAGCTTAGTCTTTGGGAAAAATCAGGTCATTGGAATATGTACAGAGAAAACATGTATTCTCCAATCGATATAGATGATCAAAAATATCTCATCAAACCAATGAATTGTCCTTTTCATGTTAAAATTTATAATTCAGAAATAAGATCATATAAAGATTTACCAATAAAATATGCGGAACTCGGCACGGTTTATAGATACGAAAGATCAGGTACCCTTCATGGTCTAACCAGGGTAAGGGGCTTTACTCAGGATGATGCCCATATATTTTGCGCTCCAAAGCAATTAGAGCAAGAAGCTACAAAACTTTTAAAACATGGTTTATCAATTCTTTCTGATTTTGGTTTTAACGATTACAATATTTATTTATCAACTCGGCCTAAAAAATTTGCTGGAACTAAAGAAGGTTGGGAAAAGTCAACCGAAACCTTAATAAGGGTTTTAAAAGGATTAAAACTAGATTATAAAATAGATCAAGGTGGAGGTGTATTTTATGGTCCTAAGATTGATATTAAAATTAAAGACAGCTTAGACAGAGAATGGCAGTGCACTACTATTCAAATTGACTTTAACCTCCCAGAAAGATTTAATATTACATTTATTAATGAAAACGGCAAAAAAATAAAACCCTTTATGATTCATAGAGCCTTAATTGGATCTATGGAAAGATTTATTGGAGTTTTAATAGAGCATTATGGAGGGGCCTTCCCATTTTGGCTTGCCCCTGTACAAACCTGTATTATACCAATAGGAGAAAAATACCTTCAATACGCTCATCAGGTAGCCAAGGAATTAAAAAATGAGAATATAAAAGTTAAGGTATGGGACGAAGAAGAAACCCTCTCTAATAGGATAAGAAAGGCTGAAAAACAAAAAATACCTTATATGATAGTAGTGGGCGGAAAAGAAGAAAAAGCAAAGGTGATAAATGTGCGTCACCACAAAAAAGGAGAAATGGGGAAAATGACTATAAAAGAATTCATCAAAGAAACACAAAAATAAATACTTTGTAAAAATAAAAAAGAGGTAAAATTAATTACCTCTTTTTTGTATTAAAAGAATTAACAATGTCCCTAGCAGGATTTGAACCTGCGACCTCCAGCTCCGCAAGCTAGCGCTCTATCCACTGAGCTATAGGGACACTTATATTTTTAACCAACGACTCAAAATATCAATAATATTTTCTCCTTTAGTTTCCTTATCTTCATCTAAATACTGTTTTAAAATTCGAGCTACTTCAATAGAATCATGAACCTTTAAAGGGATTGATATATCTGGTAAAACAGAATTCCTAAGATCAAAATAAACACGCTTGGGCTTTGGTTCATTGATAATTCTAAAACTTTTTATATCAGACCAATTATAAAATTTTTCTCCTATTAATATGCCCTTATCTAAAACCTTAAATTCTACGCTTTGAGAAGTGCGACGAACCTGTAACATCATTACAACCGAAAACAATATTAAAAAAATAGCAAATAAGAAATTAGCAATAAACAAAGAATAAACTATCATTAAAGCTAGAATTCCTATAGCTATAACATACCAATTACGACTCCTATCATAATCTACAGCTTCAGGAAAACTCCATTTTAATATTTCCTTTTCCTCTGGTATATTAGATAACTGCTCTCCTTGTTTGGCACTATCATTGTCCTGATTATTATTATTTTCTTCAGCCATAAAATTAATTGTTAAATTTTATAAAATTATTTATTTTATCTTTATAAAAATCGGCCTTTTCTTTATTGCCTATTTGATCATAAAGAGAATATAATAAGTTATAAATATATACTAAATTTGAATTTCCTTGCTCATAGGCCTTGTTTATACGATACTCCATTTTTTTAGCTATGTCAATTGCTTTTTTAGGTTGGTCTTGTTTTTTATAAATCTGAACAAGTTTATTATAAGCCCCAAAACTTTCATTAAACACCATTTGTTGGTGTTCTTTATTTAAATAAGGATGACCTAAATCAGGGTATAAATCAAGAGCCTTTTGACACTTTATCTTTGCCTTTACTAGATCGTTTTTATAAATTTCTAGCTGACACCAGTCATTATAAAGTAGAGCAACTCGCGGTACCACTAAAGAACTCTTTTTAAAAGCCTGTTCTGCCCTTTGGCAAACTTGGTCTTTTTTAGTAATACGACATTTTTCACTTAAAAGCTGAGGCATCCAAATAAAATACTCAACACTTCTAAGATTTTGAGGGATTGCTTCTAATTGATTAATGCCAGTATTAACTAAGTGAAGCTTAATTTCTTTATTATTTTTAGGATAATTCAATCTTTTAACAAACTTATAAAGACTATTGGCAAATTCTAATTTAAAAAATGGATTATTGGGACTAAAAACAATCGCTTTATTATGATAATCTATAGACTTATTAACTTCGCCCCTTACCCTAAAAAGATTTGCCTTATAAAGAGAATTGCTTGATAAAAATAAACTACCATTAAAATGCCAGATAACCAAAGTTGTTAATATAAATAATAATATTGCTATAATTATTTTAAAGGCACTTTTCTGAAATTGAAATTGATTTTTTTTAAAATTTTTCTTTTTAATTATAAATATAATTATTGCAACATAAGCCCAAAAAACCGAAAGAGCTGAAGTTATGTGAAAAGAAAAAAGAATAGAAACTAAATAACCTAAAATTCCAGCTAAAAGCAAAAGTATTGTATTGCTATATTTTTTGTTCTTAAAAAAGAATTTTAAACCAAGTATAAAAATATATCCCAAGAAAATCAAATACGAGAAAAACCCAAGCCAGCCCAGACTAAAAAGCATATCTAATAAATCATTATGAAAGTGGTCTAAGAAAATATTAGGCGCTTCATAAATGGCAAATTCAGGAATATAATAGTTAGGAATAAAAAATCTTTGAGTTGCTATGCCATAACCTAAGGGATTTTTTAATATTAAATCAAAAGCAACGCCCCAATGCATTAACCTATATTTACCCACCCGCTCTAAATTAGATAAACTTTTTATTCTTGATGAAAAAGTATTTTTTAAAACTAAATCTTTTTCCATTAAAAGATTAGAGTAAACTAAAAATGAAACAAATAAAAATATTATAACTAAGACCAATATACTTATTTTTTTATTATGTTTCCAACCATAGAAAAAACCAAAAAATAAAATCATTGCTAAAAAACCCAAAATTGCGCCACGAGATTTAGTTAAAATCAAAGCTATTAATAATAAAATAAAACCAAGAACTGAAGCAAACTTAAGCCACTTTTTTCTACTTTTCAAAACTATTAAAAAAACAGGTAATGTTAAAAGTAAAAAAGACCCTAAAAAATTAGGCTGACCAGTAGTAGAAAAAATTCTTCTGGTTTCAGAAATATCATAACTCCATTTTAAAAAACCTAAGCCTAAAAATTGCAATATACCATAAATAACCATTAGGATTGTAGAAAAAAATATTATATATATTATCCTTTTAAGCCTTTTCTCAGATAAATTTAAAAAAATAATAATAGAAAATAGCAAAAAATGAAGCCATGAAAAAGAGCCCAACCAACGTTCCCAACC
>Ga0209925_1000381_pt1 | contig 23161 bp, 17 predicted proteins | sample SalPonR2_A_D1_MG_FD_185702 | JGI IMG/M metagenome (GOLD analysis project Ga0209925, IMG submission 185702) | Salt pond soil microbial communities from South San Francisco under conditions of wetland restoration - Salt Pond MetaG R2_A_D1_MG... ... | reverse complement strand
AAGGCGTTCGTCGTATACGTCGATTGCCCTTTTTACCGGCCACTCGAAAACCATCGTGACCGTGTGCTGGTTTCCCTTGGAATCTTCAAGAACGGCGATTTCCTGATCTATAGTGTAATTACCCTTTTCGGTAATCTTTTTTACCGTGTAAGTACCGTGAAAGTTAAAAGGCACCATGATGCGGTGCTCAAAGATTCCCTCCGGTACAGTTCCCAGGCTATCGGCTGCGGCAACCGTATCGCCTACCTTCACTTTGGGGGTGAATTCCCATTTTGTGTCCCGCGGCAGGGCTTCCATATACAGGCCCCGCTGTAAGAAAAAACCGGCTTCCTCAGCCAATTCCGGCAGGGGATTCTGCAGTCCGTCGTATATCTGGGTAAGCAGGCCGGGGCCCAGTTCCACGGCAAGCAACTCACCGCTAAACTCAACCTCATCGCCTACACCGATACCGGAGGTCATTTCAAATACCTGCATTTCGGCGGTATCACCCTGAATTCTGATGACCTCTGATTTCAGATTTTGATTGCCTACTTTAACATATCCAACTTCATTTAACGAAATGTCGCCCTCAACCTTTACAGCGACCATATTTCCGTTAACACCAATAACTTTACCTGTAGTCTTTGTCATGAAAGTTCTCCGAATTATTCAGCGTTTTGGCAAGCCGGTCTATTAGGCCGACTCGATATCTTTACGTATATGCTGATATATGTGCTCAAACCGTTCTCTTCCTTGGTCTGTAGTAAATGTGCTCCTTCTATGAAGCAGCTGTAGTTTGAGTGCATATACTAACAGTTTTGCCGTATCGAAATAATGCCCGACTTCAAGCTCATCAAGAAAAGTCCAACGGGCTTTATTGAGGAGCTCTTCTCCCGCTAAAGGAGAATCCTGGTTTACAGCCTCCCGGGCAGTATCGGATATTCCCGGTACTACATCACCCGAACGCTTATACTTTTCCGATTCTACTCCCAATTTCTGACTGCGGAGCTTTACCAGTTCGTTCCTGAGAGAGGTCTCCCATGTATACCATTTTTCTAGAGTTTCATCGTTGCAGGTAGTCGTTGGTTCCAGGGAGGCCGTTTTCAGGAGTTCGAGGTCTTCGCTCTGGATATTGCCCCTACATGAGTAGTAGAGGTCATCGAGAGTAAGGGGGGGCTTATCTTCATACTGAAGAAGCGGGAGAGTTGCGATCACGTAATAATACTGTCGCACTTTTTTACTCCTCTTCTTTCACAGCTTCCTTCAAAATCTCGGCCAGTTTCGGATTAAGGAATTCTGATACAATCTCAGCTACACCTTCGGCAGTAAAATTAAAATATGCCGAACCATCTTTGTAGGCAACCTGGAAGCCGGCTTCTACATTTTCAAGTGGTTTTAGCTCCATTCCCTTGGCCAGTTGCGCGGAAAGTTTATCCTGCAACCCCTTTTCAAGCTTCTTTAACTCATCTTCAGCAATTAAAAGCTGAATATCAGCTACATCTTCATTCCAGTGCTCTATTAACTGCTGCACCAATTTCTTTAATAGATCACCCTTGAGAGCTTCAGCACTTTCGGTATAAATGATCGTATCAAATAACTGCTGTAATCGCTTTTCGAGACTGATCATAAGGTCCCGACCGGCTTGTTCTAGGCTTGCACGCCCGGTTTGTTCCCTGCGCTGTGCATCCTCTTCTGCCTTTTGTCGAATTTTGTCAGCCTCGGTTTCTGCATCGGAAATAATCTTTTTAGCCTTTGATTCAGCTTCTTCCACAATTTTTTGCGCCTGCTGATCTGCGCTTTCGATACCTTCCGATTTAATTCTGTCAATCAGCTCTTTTAACTGAACGTCCATACGCTTTTCCTTTCATAGCCAATGTATCAATCAATATTTATTTACCTATTTACATAGTAATACTAATGGAGCTCAAAAAAAATATCAACATACTTGTTAATTATTTCGATTTATTTTACTCGTACTACCCATCATTCTCAATATATTGCAATACCTTGTGTATTCGTTTTTCGATAAAATCAGGCACTGCTTGAGGTATACCCGACATCCCTCGAATAATTTTGTGTACAGCTTCTACCGCCTCGTCGAGGGTTTCATAATCATCAGGATTCAGTTTCTGCACCTTCTCATGCAATATTTCTATGAGTTTTTGCTCACGCTTTAGCAGTGCATTGTTCTCCGTCCACACATAACCGGTAATTTCATGTTTTCTAAACCGTTCTTCGCTGGTGTCAAGGAGCATAGTTAACCCATCCTTAATGTCATCGAATTCGATTGATAGTATTGCAAAAAATTTCCGGACCTTCTCTTTCATACAAACAGCTCCCATTTACAGTTAATTCTCTACAGTTAATCGTAGATATAATTATTATAAAGTGCAATAAAAATGAACGTATTAGTGATGATTAACGCCTTAATTTTACAATTGTTTTGCCTGTACCGCCTTGCTCGGGCCTTGAGAAGTAAAAATCTTCTACCCGGGGGGACTCTTGTAATAGGCGCTGAATGCCGGTTTGCAGTATTCCCTCGCCTTTTCCGTGGATGATTTCGAATTCATACAGGTTTGCTAAAACAGCATTATCAATTTGCCGGTTTACTCTTTCCAAGGCCTCGTCAAGCCTCTCTCCCCGTACATCCAGAGAGAACACCGCCGGGTCATGGGAAGATTCACTTGTATACCCGTAGGTCGGCGTACTTTTTTTGGTTTCTTTCGACGTTCCAATTGGCGTCAGTTCTTTTTCAGGAAGGGTAATTTTCATTGCCCCTACTTCTACAAGCCAGTGTCCCCTTTTGGCCTCTCTAATAATAGTGCCGCGGCGTCTACCCGGGCCGGTCATCACCTCCATACCTGGAGAGAACTCGTACTCCCCGCTGCGGGCAAACTCGAGCTCTTCCTGTTCTACCTCCGCCTTTTCATTTTTTTCCCTCTCCTCGATACTGCGGATAAACTCTTTTACCTTTTTAGTATCATCCTTGCCCACCCGACCCTGGGATTTAAGCTCATGTACCAGGTTTTCCAGTTCCTGACGGGATTCACGGAGAAATTTATGGAGCTCTCCGTATCCGTTCTGCTTTAGCTCATGTTCACGCTGCCGCATTCGCAGTTCCGACAAATCGTGTTCTTTTATCTGTTCTTTCAGTGTGGTCTCACGCTTTTTTAGGTCCTCCTCACGCTGTTTAAACTCGGCCTGCCTTTGCTCCAGTTCCTTTATCATGCGGCTTACTTCGCCGCTTTCGTGGGTCAAGTAGTTACGGGCGGTTTCAATAACATGAGAAGGAATGCCGCTGCGGGAGGCAATATCCAAGGCATGACTTTCGCCGGGCATTCCTACTACCACACGATAATTGGGAGTCAACGTTGAGGCATCAAAATCCATAGATGCATTCTGTACCTTCGGTGTGGTATAGCCGTAGTTTTTCAGCAGCCCGTGGTGGGAAGTTGCTAAAGTGGTGGCACCTCTTTTAAGAAACTCATCTAAAATCGACATAGCAAGGGTTGCCCCTTCGCCGGGATCGGTACCTGAACCGAGCTCATCCAAAAGTGCTAATGCATGAATATCAGCATGTTCCAGCATCTCTCCTATTTTGCTCATATGGCCGGAAAAAGTTGAAAGTGAACCTTCTATCGATTGCTCATCACCGATATCCGCATATATGCCGTTGAATACCGCAAGTTCAGTACCCTCTTCTGCCGGGACCTGTAAGCCGAATTGGTTCATCAGTGATAAAAGGCCTACAGTTTTCAGGGTAACCGTCTTACCCCCCGCATTCGGTCCGCTTATAATAAGGCTTTGTACATCGGGGGCTGTTTCAATATCAATTGGTACCGCCGATTCCCGAAGCAGGGGGTGCCGGGCCTTTTTTAATCTAAAGCCCCGTTCACGATTGAGCGGGCGCACGCATTTGTGTATTCTTGAATAACGGGCCCGACAGAGAAAACTATCTACTTCGGCAACTACTTCGACAAGACCTTCTATTTCGCTACAACGGTCTGCAAGGCTTTTAGTCAAGTCTCGCAGAATGGACAAAATTATTTCGCGAATTTCCTGCTCTACCAGGGCAATATCGTTGTTTTTCGTCATCAATTCGGGGGGTTCTATGTAGACGGTGGCCCCCCGGGCGGAACTGTAATGAATCACCCCGGAAACCATATTCTGATATTGAGCTTTTAAGGGCAATACTATCCTTCCGTCCCGTTGAGTAGGAACATCACTCTGCCAACGGTCCGAGTTTTTCTGCAAGTAGGTTTGCGCCGCCCGGTTAAGTTCATTACGCAAACGTGCAAGCTTGGCCCGTTGTGTACGAAGTTCGGGGTGACTGTCCTTTACACTGCCGTCCGGGTTGAGTACGGAAAAAATCTCCTTTGCCGAATTCCTAAAGTCTCCAATCTGTCCGCTGTAAAGGGATAAGGTTTCGTACCCGTACTCTTCAGCGTGTTTTAAATAGACGGACAAACGATGGGCCGAATTAAAATAGCGGGCAAAGCGAACAATTTCTTCTCCCTCAAGGACCATGCCCGGTTTATGAAGCTCCTGCACTTCCGATTCTAGCTCGGGAAACTCGAAGGAGGGAAACTCCTCCCGTTCCATGTACTCCCGGGCTTGTTCAACCCGGGTATGCAGCGGTTCAAGGGCATCGTGGGTATAGTAAAAGCCCTGTTCCCCTACCGCCTTGCGTCCCTCATCACTACTACAAAACTCAACCAGCTCGGACCTAATTTTTTCAAACTCTAAAACATTGATTGTGTGTTGATGCATTTTAGTTACCGTACTCCGACCTTGCTTCTATTTCGGTATAAATTCTGATGTAACTCTCAAATCTGTCCGGGTGAATGAGATTTGATTCAACAGCTGCACGTACCGCACATCCCGGTTCATGTAAGTGAGTGCAGGGCTGGAACTCACACCCCCCGATAAAAGGAATGAAATCTTTGAAATAGTGGTCGAGTTCATCGGCATTTTCAATTCCAAGTTCTATTTGCCTGATCCCAGGGGTATCAATAACATGCTGGGCATTATACTCATAAAGCCTTGCATTTTTGGTGACATGACGTCCGCGATCATATTTTTGAGAAATCTCTCCCACCTCAAGATCGATTCCCGGAAACAGGGTATTCAATAGTGAACTTTTACCCACCCCGGACTGTCCGAAAAAGGCGGTGAGCCGTTGATCAATCTTCTTATAAAGTACATCTATCCCTTCTCCGGTACTGACGGATGTTTCTAGTACCTCATAGCCCATCTCCCTGTACACCTGCATTCTCTCTTTAACTTGTTCGCTGCACTGCAGGTCAACTTTGTTAAGGGCGATAAGGACCGGTATTTCATCCGCCGCAATAAGTACGCGATCGACAAAACGGGGACGGAAGGGCGGGTTTTTTACCGATGTGACTACTACTAGAAGGTCCAGATTGGCGGCAACCGTCTGTAAGGACCTTCTTTTGCGGTTCCAACGGACAAGAGAGTTCTCACGGGGTGTGCGTTTTATAATAAGCCCTTCATTTTCGGTATGAGTATCCGGTTCAAATTCCACCTCATCCCCGGGGGCAAGGGGGTTATAAGTTTTTTCTTCCTGACGCAGTATTTTGCCCTTGAGCCGGCAATGGTAAGACTTTCCTTCTCTTCTTACAACAAAAATGTTATTAGCACCAAAGGCAACTCTACCAGATAGCACACTCACAGCAGTCCGCTCCACTCAAGTTCAAACATACCTGCAAAACGGCTGTACCGTTCATTGTCTTTTTCACTCATATCCTTTCCACTAACGAAAAACTGTCCCCTTCCCCCATTTTCGGAGGTTTCGTGTAAACCGTTTTTTTTCATAACCCTTAAGGTCTGTTTTGCTACGCCTTCACGGGAGTCGATAATTTCTGTTGTACCCTTCAGCATTGCGTGGAGTAATTCTTCCACAAAAATAAAATGTGTGCATCCCACTACCAGAGCATCTATACCGGCGGATTGAAAAAAATCAACCGCCGTGTTCAGGATTTTAGTTTTTTCATCTTGAGAACTTGTAAAGAAGTTGTGTTCAACCAGTTCAACGATTTCTGCCCCGGCATAACGCACTACCCGGCAATCGGCGGCAAAGCGATGGATCAGATTTTCAGTGTAGGGCTCTTTCACCGTTCTTCGAGTGGCCAATATACCTATAGAACGCTTTTTGGAATGCTCCGCTGCGGGTTTGACCGCAGGAACAACCCCGATGAAGGGGATGTTAAAATGGCAGCGCAATTCCGACAAAGCAACTACCGAGGCTGTATTGCAGGCAATGATCATCAGCTTAGGATTGGTTAATTGAATAAATTTGCCGACGGATTGAATTATAATGCTTCTCAGTTCCTTGTCGCTCTTTTCACCGTAAGGGAAATTTTCCCTGTCCGCCAGGTATACAAAGCTTTCCTTCGGAGTGTCTTTTCGTAAGTATTCTAAATAAGGTAAACCGCCCACCCCGGAATCAAATACTGCAATAGGCCTTTTATTCACTCGCGCAACTCCATTAGTACTTGGTAGCATACAACAAAATTGAATCTATGCAAATGATGTGAAAATGGTATTTTGAAACAGCACATTGAAAGCCTATCAAGGGGTACTTTGAATAAAGGGCAAAGGGCGAAAGAACTGAAATTTTTTGTTGTTGTATTGACATGAATACCACAATCGGTACCCTGTAAGTATGTTCTTATTTAATAGATGTCAAAGATCGGACTGTGAACTCTTTGCGGTACATGGCGAAGAGTATTGTTTGCAGCATGTCGAGGACCCTGAAGCATGTAATAAAAAATTAGTTGCTATAATTCATGATACAAAGCGTCTGAAAGATTTAAACTCTTCCTGCATAACTGTAGAGGATATTGATTTTAGTTCTCACACCTTCATGGTGTGTAATTTTTCCGAGAGCAGCTTTAAGAACGTTGATTTTTCAAATAGTAATTTCGATCTATGCTTTCTACAATATTCAAGGTTTGAAAATTGCAAATTCACAGAAACGAATATTAAATACTCGGTTTTTGCCGGCAGTACATTTATCAATTGTGATTTTACGGAATCCGATATCGTACACACAAATTTTCTTGGAATACACGCACGGGAGTGTGTATTTAACGATTCAGATCTCTATTACTCTAACTTTACAAGCTCGATCTTGAAGGATGTAAGTTTTATCGATTGTAACCTCAAGAAGGCCGATTTTGTACACAGTGAGAGGGATACCGTAAACTTCAAATATTCGAATTATGAAGAAGCCCGTTTTCAGCAGGATACAGCGATATGAAACTTTATTTTCATTTTGCTGTAGTCGGTTTCGCGAACACATACCTTATTGGTCCTGCCGAGGGGGGAGAAGCAATTCTGGTTGATCCGGGGATTATGGATAAGGAGTTGCTCAATTTAATTGAGGGCAACCACTACTATATACGCACTATTCTGGTTACCCATCACCATAATTCCCATGTAAAAGGCATTAGAACCCTAAAAAAGATCTACGATGCCGATATATATGCCTTTTCACCCTACATTTTAGATTATCCTTCAATTCCCATTAAGGACGGTGACAAATTCGGTGCCGCCTCGGGAATAGAAGTGGAGGTGATTGAAGTTCCCGGGCACTCCTCCGATTCACTGGTCTATCACATCGGAGGGATGGTTTTTACTGGTGATGTGCTTGCAGCCGGACGGGTGGGTAATACTAAAAACAGTTTTTCAAGGGCCCTCCTCCTGCGTTCAATCAGTGAAAAACTGTTTTCCCTGCCTGATACCACTTTGATGCTGCCGGGGCACGGCCCTCCCTCAACTCTAAAAGCGGAGAAGATGTTTAATCCTGACCTTAAATTGCTTGAAAACTCGTGACTTGAAAACTCGTAACTATTGATCGTGAGATAAGAGGGGCTGCTCAAGGGGCGATTTTTTTTAATTGTTCCTTAAAGTGAGCCGGTAAATGGGCCCGAAACACCTGGGCCATCTCTTCCCCGGGCAAACGTATTTTCAGTTTGTATGCGTGCAGCATCAACGAGCAGTTGCTGTACTCGCCCCCTGTACGTCCGTAGAGGGGATCACCGATAATCGGATGTCCAAGAGATAACATATGCACCCTCAGCTGATGGGTACGACCGGTTGAGGGAGTTAAGAGGACAAAGCTTGCCTTGGAAAAGCAGCGAATAACATGATACTCGGTATACGCCGGTTTACCCGCACTGCTTTTCCAGGTAAACCGTTTCCTGTGGCGGGGGTCTCTGGCAATCGGATGTTGTACATTTCCTTCGGCTCTTCGGACTACCCCCTTCACAAGGGCAAGATACTGTTTTTTTATTGTCTTTTTCGCGAATTGACGGGATAAAAACTCAAGGGCCTCGGGGTCTTTTGCCGCCACTAGAATCCCCGAAGTATCTTTATCGAGGCGATGCACTATTCCCGGGCGCACAGGCTCTTCGGGAAAATTATCCTGCAAACCCGGAATATGCGCCGATAACGCGTGAACTAATGTTCCTGTGTAATTTCCAGCGGCGGGATGAACGACCATTCCCCTCGGTTTATCGAGTACAACACAACGGGAATTTTCATAAATGATATCTAAAGGAATATTTTCCGGCTCTAGGGTAAACTCTTTTTCCGGAGTGTAATGTATTTCGATGAGATCTCCGGTATGTACCAACTTGCTTAATTTTGCCTCCTGTCCATTGATAAAGACCGTGACCCCACGATTTTTAATTTGGCTCCTTGGACACAGCTGCAGATAATCTGATATATAGCGATCGGCACGTAGCCCTTCAGCATCAGGTCCTTCGACTCTTGCGCGTATTTTATTCTCTTGCATCTTTTGTTTTATCTAGTACCAAATCTATAACAGCAAGTACCAGAGAAAGGGAAATGCTTATACCGATTCTTTGGACCATTGTATCCTGGGTGAATTCTTCCTTTTCAGGAGAACTTCCCAGGAAAAGGGGTAAATATTCCTGACGAAACCCGCTGTCCGAATAGGCATACATGTCGAAGCCTAAAGAGGTAAAAAGAAAGGCAAAGGGGATTGAGCCGAAGAACACTGTTTCAAACCTCCTCAGAGAGTGAGCCCATTCGGGGAATTCCTCTGGCTTGTACGGCCCATATTCATCCTCCTGCCCCCATGTATACATAGGAGCGGCGGATAAAAAACTGATTATCAATATCGGTGCTATAAGATTTCGAGTGAACATAGTATTCTATCGGCTGCCGAACAAGGCGGTTCCAATACGGACCATTGTAGACCCCTCTTCAACTGCAATTTCATAATCAGAGGTCATTCCCATAGAAAGTTCGCTTAGGGGTAAGCCGGGGAAACGCTGCTTTGTTTCTTCAAATAGGGTTCTTAAAAAAGAGAAGGCCCTGCGGATTTCATCCTTGTTGTCGGTAAAGGGTCCGATTGTCATTAAGCCTTTTACGCGCAGATGGGGTAAGTTCGCTATCTGTTCAACCTCTGAAAACATTGTATCCTTTGTAAGATAACCGCTTTTTGAGTCTTCCCCTGAGGTATTAAATTCGATATACACATCCATGCTTTTATCTAAAGAAGCACATCGCTTTTCCAGTTCTTTTGCTGTTTTGAGTTTATCAATAGATTGAACGCAATCGGCAATCTCTACTGCGAATTTGGCCTTATTGCTTTGTAAATGGCCGATTAAATGAAGGACGACATCTGAATGAAAATCTTTGTATTTTTCATAGGCCTCCTGCACACGATTTTCTCCGAAAAGTCGTACCCCCGCCTGGTAGGCCGCCTCTACTTGTTCTTTACTCTTTGTTTTTGTCACAGCCATAAGCTGTACATCCTCGCCGGAGCGTCCGGACCTTTTCGCAGCTGCGTGTATCTTTTCACGAATGTCAGTTATCGTTAATGTAATATCATTCATACGAGTATAATATATCCTGGGACCGTGACTGTAAAGAGATTGCACACACTCTGCACATATAGTAGAGTTATCCTACTTATGTATACCGATACACACCTACACCGACATACACCGGGAAAGAAGGGGCCTGTTTCAAAGGATAAGGCGGCTCTGTTTATCCTGGGGTATTTTTTTATATATTGTCTCTTTTACGCTCTTACTCCCAATATTATAGGGGCGCTTACCTTCGGATGGTACCTTTCGCTGATTATTGAAGTTCCCGCCCGACAGCTCTATAAGTTCAGGTTTTTCTCTCACCGTGTGTCCGTAGCGCTTTCTGCCTTTGTAACATTTTCCCTCTTGATATTTGGAATTAGTAGAATTGTTCCCATCGTACTTGATGAGGGAAAACGCCTTTTTCCGGTATTGAGAAAGTCTGTTGAAACCTTTGAAGTCCCCGCATTCTTAACAGAAAACCGAATCGGCATGGAAATCAGCAAGGCTATTCAAGGCGCTACAGGGAAACTTGTTGAGCGCACCGCCCAGATTGGTGTGGATGTGGTAAATGCTATGTTTCAGCGCTTGCCCGATTTTACTACCGCCTTGGTTGTGTTTATTATTACCGCAGGGTATTTTACTTATCTGGTCCCGATATTTAAGGCAAATATGTGGAGATTCTTTCCCCATTCGGGAAGCGACAGGGCTATCAAATTTGTGGCGGAGGTATACGGAGATATTCGTCATTTTATTGCCGGCCAGATTATAATCGCCCTCTGCGTAGGGGTTATTGTCGGGGTAGGACTTGCAATAGCCGGTATTCCCTATTCGATTTTTCTTGGCTTTATTTCCGGATTAACCAACTTTATTCCTTACCTGGGAGTAATTGTAGCGGCGGTCCCGGCTTTAGTGCTCGGTTTGGGACATGGCGGATTTATAGGAATTATCAAGGTGTTAATTGTACTTGTTGTGGCAAATCAGATTGAGGGGTGGTTTTTAAGCCCGCGTATACAGGGAACTCGCATGAAACTAAACTGGTTTGTCATTATCTTATCAATTTTAATTAGCGGTGCAATTTTTGGTTTGGTGGGAATTCTCATAGCTATTCCCCTGCTCGTATTTTTTAAGAAATTCTGGCTCTGGTATATGCAGGATTACTTTTTGCGATCCTAGGAGGATGCGCCCTGCCGGGGGTACAATAAAAAAAGCAGCCCGGTTCAGGCTGCTTAATTCTAAATTGTTATGCAATAGGCAATTAAGAATGGGCGGTACTGGACTTGAACCAGTGACATCCTGCTTGTAAGGCAGGCGCTCTCCCAACTGAGCTAACCACCCCCAAAGTGTTGAGTGGAATCTACCAAATAGCAAAAAAAGTGTCAATACTAATAGGAATTTTTAGTAGATTATTACGGAGTGTTGGGTAAGTACTTGAGAAGTTTTACGCATCCCGCCGAAACGCAAGGTTTTCACTTTAAGATATTTTTTATATACTAAGTGAAACTGTAATAAGAGGTTATTTAATGGCACCTAAATTCATGCGCAACCTAGGAATCATGGCCCATATTGATGCGGGTAAAACCACAACAACTGAGCGTATTCTATTCTATACAGGTAAAAGTCATCGTATAGGCGAAGTAGACGACGGCGAAGCAGTAATGGACTGGATGGAACAGGAGCAAAACCGTGGAATTACCATTACTTCCGCAGCTACTACCTGTTTTTGGAAGGATTGCCAGATAAATATCATCGATACACCGGGGCATGTTGATTTTACTGCTGAAGTAGAGCGGTCCCTACGCGTTCTTGACGGAGCTATCGGTATTTTTTGTGCAGTTGGCGGAGTTGAACCACAATCGGAAACGGTATGGCATCAATCCGATTATTACAAAATACCCCGTATAGCCTATGTAAATAAAATGGACCGGCTGGGGGCTGATTTTTACGCGGTTGTGGAAGAAATTGAGAAAAAACTCAAGGCTAATCCTATCCCACTGTATCTTCCCATGGGTAAGGAGAGCGAATTTCATGGAATAATTGATCTTCTTACGATGGAGGAGCTCGCTTTTGAAGCTACAACCTATGGAAGTGAGGTAAAGCGGTCTCCTCTTACAGAGGAGTGGAAGGAAACCGCGGCAAAATGGCGAGAATATGTAATTGATAAGGTTTCCGCCCATTCGGATGAGATTACAGAATTGTACCTTGAAGGAAAGGATATTCCGGTAGACATGCTGCAAAAGGCCATCCGTGCTCAGACCCTAAATAGAACTATCGTACCGGTTTTTGTGGGTGCTTCCTTAAAAAATATTGGGGTGCAGCCGCTCTTGGACGGGGTGCTTGACTACCTTCCCTCCCCCTGGGAGGCGCCGCCGATTCACGGGATCGATGTAAAAACCGAAGAGACCGTAGTTGTCGAGGCGGATGAGAAGGAGCAGCCTTTGGGCCTTGTCTTTAAGATACAGGCCGACCGGGAAGCAGGATCCCTTAGTTTTATCCGAATGTACCGGGGTGAAATCAAGAAGGGTACTGCGATTTACAATATAACAAAAAATAAGCGGGAACGAATAAATCGGATTCTGCGGATGCATTCCAACCGAAATGAGCCCCTGGATAAGGTAAGCGCCGGGGATATAGCCGTAATTGTAGGCTTCAAAATCGCGCAGACCGGCGACACTATCGGCTCTGAAGGAAAGAAAATACTTCTTGAGGAGATGCACTTTCCTGAACCGGTTATCCATGTTGCAATAGAACCAAAAACAATGTCCGACCAGGATAAACTGAGAAAAGTACTGGAAATGCTCAAACAGGAAGACCCCACTTTTATTGTGAAAGAAAATGAGGAGACGGGACAGCTTATCATTTCCGGGATGGGAGAACTGCACCTGGATGTACTTGTAACCAGGGTTACGAGGGATTTCAAGGTAGACGCGAAAATAGGGAACCCTCAAGTTACCTATCGTGAGTCAATCTCTAAAGAAGTTACCCATACTGAAGAGTTTCATAAAATTGTTGCAGGAAAAGAAAACAATGCCAAAATCACTCTGAAGGTTGAACCCTTGACCCGGGGTGAGGGGGATCAGTACCTATGTAATATAGATGACAACGTGCTTCCCCGTGAATATAGAGATGCGGTAGAGCGGGGAATCAAAAACGCCTTTTCATCAGGTATTATGTACGGCTACCCTTCTATCGACATAAAAGCCACCCTTGTTGATGCGGAATATGACGAGCAGACAGCTACAAGTTTCGCCTATGAGGCAGCCGGTTCCCTTGGCTTCGATGCGGCGTGTAGAACCGCCGATCCTATACTTCTTGAACCGGTGATGCATGTGGATGTAATGTCGCCGAAGGAGTTTATCGGTGATGTGATGAGCCATCTTACCGGTCGAGGGGGGCTTATTGAGAGTTTAGAAAGCAAACCTACCATGGAGCATGTAAGGGCCTCGGTACCTTTGGCTCAGATGTTCGGTTATTCTACTGCTCTGCGAAGTATTACCCAGGGACGGGGTACTTTTGCAATGGAATTTTCGCATTTTTCGAAAAAGGAGGGCGGTCTGTAGGTGCAAAGGGGGGCTATATACGCTCTCTGAGATGCAACATCTCTTTTTTATTGACAAGTATCTATTCTGATTTTACAGTATATAATCCCAATTTTGTAAAAGGAGAGAATGATGAGTTTTACCACCGCTGACATCAAGAACGTAGCTATCATTGGGCATAGCGGCACTGGAAAAACCACCTTATTAGAACAGGTACTGTATAATGGAGGTGTTATTCCCAAAGCCGAGTCATTAGATACCGGAAAAACGGTAAGTGATTACACAGATGAGGAGATTGAGCGCCAGATTTCTATTCATACTGCCCTAGCGCATGTTGAATGGCATGATCACGAATTAAATCTGCTGGATACTCCGGGTATCGCGGATTTTGTTGGTGAAGTTGTTGCATCTTTAAGAGCAGCGGAGTCTGCGCTCATGGTTGTAGGAGCACGGTCCGGTGTTCAAATTGAAACAATAAAATTGTGGAGACGGCTCGACGGCAGAAAAATGCCACGAACGGTGTTTATTAACAAATTGGATCTAGAACGGGCCAGTTTTGATTCAACTTTTAACGATTTGAATGAGAAATTTAATAAAACCTTTGTGCCGGTCACAATACCTATTGGAAGTGGTACCGATTTTAAGGGCATCGTAAATCTTATTGAAAATAAAGCGTATCTTGTTCATGATAAGAACGATAAAGATCAGCCCAGTGATATTCCTGAGGATATGAAGGAACAGGTTGAAGAATATCGATTGACCATGATTGAATCCGCCGCCGAAGGTGACGACGAACTCATGGAAAAATATTTTGAAGAAGGCACCCTCACTGAAGATGAAATTAGAAAAGGTTTATTGGAAGGTCTTCGGGATAATAAGATAGTTCCGGTCCTCTGTGGAAGCGCCGAATTAAACAACGGTGTTACTTCACTGTTGAACTTTCTCATCAACAATGCACCTTCCCCTGCTACGTACAAAGAATATGCGTATGATGAAGAAGAAAACGAAATAGAAATGCCCTTCAGTCCCGAGGAACCCTTCTGCAGTATTGTATTTAAAACCAGTATTGATCAGTTCTCCGGAAAGCTTTCTTTCTTAAAGATCATAGACGGTGTACTGTCCGCTGATACCGAGGTAATCAACTACCGTGAAAAGAAAAAAGAGAAGATTACCAAGGTATTCAAAGTGAACGGCCGCAAACTTGACGAGGTGAAAGAGTTGGTCGCGGGTGATATCGGCGTAATTACGAAGGTCGAATCCTTGCATACCAACGACACCCTCTGCTCTCCCGACCGTCCGATTATGATGAAGCCCCTGGCCCTTCCCCACCCGGTGTATGCCTTGACAATGCTTGCCGCCGACAGAAAGTCGGAGGACAAGCTGAACGACTTTCTCCATCGGATTACCGAAGAAGATCTTACCTTCAACGTCTCCTTTAATGCTGAAACCAAGGAAAGCGTTATCTCCGGTATGGGAGAACTGCATATTAATATGATTCTCGATAGGATCAAAGAAAAGCAGAAGCTCAACGTCAATACAAAAACTCCCAAGGTTGCCTATAGGGAAACTATTACAAAGCCCGCCGGCGCTGAGCACACCCACAAAAAGCAGACCGGGGGCCACGGACAATTCGGCCGGGTCGTGCTGGAAATACGTCCCCTCGAGCGGGGTGAAAAGTTCAGTTTTGATAATGCTATTCGCGGACAGGCCGTATCTAAGGGATACATGCCGGGTATAGAAAAGGGCCTTCTCGAAGGCATGGAAGAAGGTTTTCTTGCGGGGTATCCCCTTGTTGATATCGGCGCCACTATTGTCGACGGAAAAGAACACCCCGTAGATAGTTCGGAGATGGCCTTCAAACAGGCCGGTAAGGGAGCACTCAAGTCTGCCCTTGAAAAAGCAGACCCTGTGCTGCTCGAGCCCATGATGAACCTCCGGGTTTTCGTCGATAATCAGTACCTTGGGGACATCCTATCCGATCTTAGCTCAAAGCGCGGTCGGGTACAGGGACAGGAAAATCTTGGCGGCGGCATAATACAGGTAAATGCCGAGGTGCCCCAGGCGGAAATGCTGCGGTATGCAATTGATTTGCGTTCCATCACTTCCGGCACCGGCTCTTTCGAGCTTGAATTTGATCATTATGAAGCTGTCCGCGGAAAAATCGCCGAAGACATTATAAAGAAATCTAAAGAAGAAGCTGAAGCAGCTGAATAGGTGTAGAAAAAAAGCTACTAAAAAAAAGGGGGCGGTGTACATAACCGCTCCCTTTTTGGTGGTGCGCCGCCCAGCGAAGGTGCCCAGCTGAGGTGCCCGGCGAATCCGCCCGGCGAAGGTGTCTGTGTGCTTCACTGTGCAGTCGAGCAAGACGGTTCCGCTTACCCGACTGCGCGGAGGCACTCCCCCTCTCTATTTCCGATCGCCGATGGGAACGTAGGTCATAGCGTCTTTTCTTATATGTTTGTAGGCGGGACGAAGAATTCTTCGTCCGTTTATAATCTCCTCGATTCTGTGTGATGCCCATCCGGAAATCCGAGCTACCGCAAAGAGGGGAGTAAACAAATCCACCGGAATATCAAGCATGTGATACACAAATCCGGAGTAAAAATCCACGTTTGTGGAAATAACCTTGTCGGAATTCTTTACCCGCCTAAATATGGAAGGAGTAAGACGCTCGATTTTATCGTAAAGCTGAAATTCCCTGGTGTACCCCTTCTCTTTGGCCAGTTCCTTTGCCTTACCCTTTAAGAGGACTGCCCTGGGATCAGAAAGGGTATATACCGCGTGCCCCATACCGTAGACCAGGCCCTTCTGATCAAAGGCTTCTTTACGCAGAATTTGTTCGATGTAGGCGGCTACTTCCTCTTCATCTTCCCACTCTTTTACATTCTGTTTGATATTATCCATCATTTGCCGCACTTTTAGGGCTGCGCCGCCGTGTTTGGTCCCCTTCAGAGAACCAACTGCCGCCGCGACTGCACTGTAGGTATCGGTATCTGATGAAGAAACTACGTGAATAGAAAAAGCAGAATTGTTTCCCCCTCCATGTTCCGCGTGAACTACCAGAGATAAATCCAGAAGCTCAGCTTCCAGTTGGGTATATGAGGCATCAGGTCTTATCAAGCGAAGAATATTTTCAGCAGTGCTCAATTCGGGATCCGGTGCATGGATATAAAGCGTTTTGTTCTCATGATAATGCTGGGCCGCTTGATACCCGTAGGCAACAAAGGTCGGAAACCGGGCAATCAATTCTATCGACTGACGCAGTACATTTTCAATTGAATTTTCTTCCGGGTTTGTATCGTAGGAATATGATGCCAGAACACTTCGGGCAAGTTTATTCATGATATTTGCACTTGGGGCGGTGAGGATCATATCCTCGGTAAACCCCGGAGGCAAAGTTCTTTTTTCTCCAAGAACTTTTTTGAACTCCTTTAGTTCATCATGGCTGGGAAGCTGTCCAAACAGAAGTAGATATACCGTTTCTTCAAAACCGAAGCGCTTTTCCTCAAGAAAACCTGAAACCAAATCCTTTAACTCGATACCACGGTAGCGAAGGCGGCCCTCAACCGGAACCCGCTCTTTTTCATCAACAATGTACCCGTGAACATCACCAATCTGAGTAAGACCAACCAAAACTCCCGTACCGTCGTTATTTCTCAAACCACGTTTTACCTCGTATCTGGTATAGTATACCGGATCGATTTGATTGTTTTTCTCTACTAAATCGGCGTAGTTGTTTAGATCAATCCATTTATCAGCGTTCATATCAGCAACCTCCTTACCCACTATGCATAATATTACACAAATGTTCAACTATTGCGGTAATTACACTTTTTCAGCCCATACTTCTCTAATTAAATGCTGTTTCTCCTCGCCCTTACGTTGAAAACTTGTTTTCGGACGCCATTCAACCGGCGGTGAAAACCCTTTATATGGGTTGGCAAGCAGCGGTTCCTGTGCAACCACCCCGAGTATCTGCTCGGCATATTCTTCCCAATCCGTCACCGCATATATATATCCCCCGGGAATCAATCGGAGGGACAGCTTTCGTACAAACTCCGCTTGAAGGAGCCTGCGCTTATGGTGCTTCTTTTTAGGCCACGGGTCGGGAAAAAACACATGAAATCCCTTTACCGTGTTTTCCGGGACCATTTTTTCCAGTACCTCCACCGCATCGTCCTGAATAATTCGCAAGTTCTTTATATCCCTTTTGTGAATCTGGTCCAGCACTTTTCCCACGCCGGGGGTATGGACCTCAATTCCCAAAAAATTGTACCCGGGAAATTTTTCTGCTAATTCAATAGTGGCGTGCCCCATGCCGAAGCCTATTTCTATTATAAGGGGATTGCTGTTTTCAAAAACTTCCAGACAGTGTAAGGGTGAGTTGTCCGTGTGTAGAGAATATAAATCACGGTATTCGGCTAGGGCCTTTTCCTGGGCCCTGCTCAAACGCCCTGAGCGTTTTACAAAACTGCGAATTTTACGCCGGTTAGCATTCATGATGGGGGATATCTTAAGAGAAAGCAAAAACTATTGCAAGTTCACTTCGATATAATCCGTAACCTCTTTGTTACTCTCAAAAGTCAACATTGTTTTAGCATAGGCTGCTGCATCTTTGACATCTATTGTGCTTATAAACGCGCGGACTTTATCCAGCATTCTTGGATCAACACTGAAGGTTCGAATACCGATACCCATAAAAAATGTGAGCATCGCAAAGTCCGCAGCGGCATCACCGCATACGGATATTAGACAATTTTCTTTTTTACCAGCATCGGCAATATTCTTAAAAGCCCGCAGTACCGCCGGATGATACACGGAATAGAGGTCGGCTACCTTTTCATTTGTCCGGTCCACCCCTAAAATATACTGGACCAAATCGTTGGAGCCTATACTAAGGAAGTCCGCTTTTTGTGCTAAAGAAGAAACCATAGTAACCGCCGACGGCAATTCTACCATCGCACCAAAATGGGGCTGTTGATTATAACTCAATTTTTCCCGGGATAATTCCCTCATGGCCTGTTCTGCGGTGTGAACAGCCTTCAGAAAATCGTCAACCCCCGCTATAAGGGGAAACATAATATTAAGGTCCGTATGGGCTCCGGCACGCAGGAGTGCCCTGAGCTGTGCCTTTAGAACACCAATATTCTTAAAAGAGTAGCGTATCGCCCGCAGCCCCATAAAAGGATTCTCTTCTTGGCCGATGTGAGCTGCCGACAACATTTTATCCCCGCCGATATCCAGGGTCCGAAAATACACCGGCTCCATCTCGTCAATAAGCTTTTTATAAATAATCAGCTGCTCTTCTTCAGGGGGAAAATCGTTTCTCACTAAAAATAGATATTCGCTGCGATAAAGTCCAACCCCGCTTGTGCCTGCTTTACGTGCGGATTTTGCATCACTTAGAAGATTAATATTTGCCAACAGCGTGATTTCCGTGCTGTCTAAACTATTGTATGTGGTTGTTGGATTTTCTACCTCTACCCGACTCCGGTTTTTCGAACTCATTTCTTCTTCAAGGGCTACATAACGGTTGATGAGTTCATTTTCCGGTTCAACAATGAGAGTCCCCTGGTACGCATCAAGGATAAGAAACTTGCCGTCTACACTCTGGTAAAATTCATTCTCGGTAAGCAGAACCGTGGGGACTTCTAAAGAACGGGCAAGTATAGAGATATGGCTTGTCTCGCCGGCCCCGTATACAACAAAGCCCTCCGTGTTCTGCGCTGCAAGCTTTACAATCTCTGATGGAAGTAAATTTCGTGCTACTACAATCTGTCCAGAATAATCACCGTCTTCTACATTTTTACCGGCGAGGTTCTTCAGAAGTCTGTGACCTAGATCCTTTACATCGTGGATCTTGTCCTGGGTGCTAAAATTGTTTGTGTTAAGAAAAAGGCTTACATATTCATTTACCACCTCTACGATCGCCTCGGCGGCGGCGGTACCTTTTTTTATTCGCTTACGCATATTTCCGGAGAACTCATCATCACTGAGCATCAGCAGATGGGAGCCGAATATAAGAGAGCCCGCCTCCGACAGTTGTTCATCCAGATGTGCCTGTATCTCTTTTAACTGATCGGTAGTACTCTTTAGCGCGTCGTCAAAGGCCTCTTCACCGTCCCGATAATTCTCGTTACCGGTGTTCATTAGTAGGTTTTCATCTTCGATTCCGCTGACAACCACCGCCTGTCCCATTGTGATACCGGAAGAGGTTGGGCGGCCTCGATAGAATCGCTGCAGGGCCTCCTGATTCAGGCTTTTATGCTGTTTCTCCTTTGTTTTGCTGCGCAATTCAATAAGCATACGGGCCTGTTCGAGGAAGGTGGCCAGCTGGCTGGCTATTGCGGATAAAGCACGGATATCCCGTTTATTGTAGTAATCCGGTCTAGAATCTTCGAGTACTATTACCCCCAGTTTTTTAGAGGATTGTAAGATCGGGACCGCCAGGAAACTCTCGAATTTTTCTTCAAATATACCATGCACATACTTGAAGTTTGGATCTTCTGAGCCGCGGGGTACACAAATCGGTTTGAGCTCTTTTAAGGAAGTACCTGTGATTCCCTCACCAATTTGCAGCCGCAGCTTACCAATCATTTCGGGGTTAAGCCCTACCGTTGCCCTTAAGACTAGAGTCTCGGAACTTTCTTCAAACAGAAAAATAGAACACGCCTCTGTTTGCATATGCCGGGAAATGATCTTTACGGTAAGATGAAGTAAACCTTTAATATTGGTACTTTTTTGAAAAAGACCGGTCAGTTCGCCGACATTGCACAGTAAATCAAACGTTTTTTTTCGCATACCGGACCTCACTGTTGTTATTATAACAGAGTCTGCAGCTTTTCTCTAATAAATTCAGATTTCTCCTTTAAACCTATGGCTTCGGTATTCATCAATAGGACATTCGGATTTTCAGGATCCAGCTTCACACTGCCCCCGCTTTCTTTAATGATACGCAACACCTTATCCACCGATATAATTGATACTTTCCCGAATTCCACGTGGACCTTACCTCGCCTCTCTTTGAGGGACCGGATGTACAGCTTTTTACACACCACTCTCAGCTCCGCGATGGAAAGCAGACTCTGTACCTCCTCCGGCATCGGCCCGAAACGGTCGGTAAGCTCTCCATAGACCCTCTCCAAGTCGTAATCAGTTTCAATGGAGGCGATCATTTTATAAATTTCCATTTTTTCAGTGGCGTCTTTTATGTAGGAATCAGGAATATAGCCCGAGTAATCGAGTTCGAGATACACCTCCGGGGCTTCATCCTTCTCACCGGACTCGCTTAGTTCAGCCACCGCCTCGTCCAACAGCCGGATGTACATATCAAAACCGACTGATAATATCTCGCCGTGCTGCTGGCGCCCAAGCAGGTTTCCAGCCCCCCGAACTTCAAGGTCCTTCATTGCTACCTTAAAGCCGGAGCCAAGATCGGTATAGTCGCTTATAATTTGAAGGCGCTTCATTGCTATTTCCGAAAGAGCGCGTCGCTCGGGAAAAAGCAGATACGCGTAAGCGGTCCGGTCTGATCTCCCTACCCGCCCGCGTAGCTGATACAGTTGACTGATTCCATACATATCGGCCCTATCAATGATGATAGTGTTTACATTTGGTATATCTATGCCGTTTTCAATTATGGTTGTAGCCACCAGGACTTGAAAAGAGCCGTGCACAAAGCGGTGCATCTTATCTTCCAGTTGACGGCTGGTCATTTGTCCATGGGCCGTTTCTACTATCACCTCAGGCAGAAGCCTTTCAAGAAACAGACGCACCTGGTTCAGCGTTTCTACCCGGTTGTGCAGGTAAAAAATCTGACCTCCACGGTGTATTTCAAAGCGAATCGCCTCTCCGATGAGTTCCTCGTTAAACTCTTCCACATGGGTTTCAATAGGCCGTCTATCCATCGGCGGCGTGGTAATGAGCGACATATCTCTTATCTTTAAAAGGGACATGTGCAGGGTCCGTGGAATCGGTGTTGCCGAAAGGGTGAGCGCGTCTACCGAAGCCCTAAGCTCCTTAAGCCGCTCTTTATCTTTTACCCCAAAGCGCTGTTCCTCATCCACTACCAGCAAGCCCAGGGATTTAAAATGGACGTCCTTTTGTAGAATTCTGTGGGTTCCGATCAAAATATCGACGTTCCCCTTTTCTACCCGTTCAATTACATTTTTTTGTTCGCTTTTCTGAATAAAACGGGAGATCATTTCAATTTTTACCGGGTATCGCTTGAAGCGCTCGGTGAAATTTTCAAAATGTTGTTCCGTCAAAATTGTGGTGGGGGCCAGAAAAGCAACCTGCTTACCCGAAACAACCGCCTTAAACGCAGCCCTCATGGCAACTTCGGTTTTTCCATACCCCACATCTCCGCACACCAGACGGTCCATGGGTGCCGGCTTTTCCATATCAGCCTTTACATCTTCAATTGCTCTGAGCTGATCCTCGGTCTCTTCGTAGGGAAACTCAGCTTCAAACTCCACCTGCCAGTCCGTATCTTGTGGAAAGGCAAGGCCCTCGGAATTTCTTCTTTTTGCGTATAAAGCAATAAGATGTTCGGCTAAATCCTCAACCGACTTTTTTACCCGGTCTTTTCTTCTTTCCCAGGATTTTCCGCCCAGGGTATCAAGACGGGGGGCGCGTCCCTCTTGTCCGATATAGCGCTGTACAAGGTTTACCTGCTCAATGGGGATAAACACCGTTTCATCTCCGGCGTATTCCAGCTGGATGTAATCACGCTCGGTCCCCGCCGCTTTAATTCGGTCGATTCCCTTGAACTTCCCAATTCCGTAGTTCACATGCACCACGTAATCCCCGGGGTTAAGCTCTACAAAGGTATCGATTATCGCGGTTTTCGCTTTTTTTACAGAGGCAGGTGGTCTGCGTCTCCGGCCGAAGATTTCATTTTCCTGAATCACCATCATCTTGAAGTCGGGAATAGAAAAACCGGAGGATATCTGAGAAGCAACTACCGACACATCAACATCCTGAAGCAGATGTTCGATCCTGTGGGCCTGGGTCTCGGTTTCGGCGCAAATGGTTATTTCGTAGTTGTTATCAATAAGCGATTCTAACTCGCTTTTTAAGTAGTTAATATTACCGAAGAAAGAGCGTGGACCCTCGTAAGAAAAGCGGATGCGCTTTTTATTCTGATTTCGCAGGACCGGTATGGAAATCGTCCTATGATGGGCCGCGTAGACATCTTCAAATCTATGAAGAATATGCTCGGGGCGGAGCGCTGGTTTACGTTTTATACGTGCTTCCCTGTAGAGTTCGTCATACTCCTTTTGTAAAGATTCGCATCCGTTTGAAAGACGGTCGTCGTATAACAAAAACTGGGTTGCCTGATGATCAAGATAATCCGCAAGGGTTGCTGTTTTTTCAAAAGTAGCGGGAAAAAAGTATACCTCGTCGTTGCAGCGTCCCTCTTCGGAAATTTGTTCGTGGAGATCCTCTTCTTTCGGAAGAAGTTCTTTCAGTGTTTCCTTCGACTTCTCATCCCACATTACCTCGCTCATCGGAAAAAGGGTCACCGCCTGCAGCTTCTCTGTTGAGTTTTGAGACAAAGGGTCGAATCGGCGTATTTCTTCTACCCGGTCCCACTCAAATACGATTCTAATTGCCTGTTCATTTCCCGGCAAAAAAAGGTCGAGCACTTCTCCCCGCAGGGCGAATTCCCCGGGGACGGTGACCCGAGGGACCCTCAAGTATCTGTACTGCTGGAGGGTATCCGTCAGTTGAATTGGATCGAACTCCTGGCCGACCTTTAGCGGAAGAAGGGTAGAT
>Ga0209925_1000374_pt1 | contig 23392 bp, 24 predicted proteins | sample SalPonR2_A_D1_MG_FD_185702 | JGI IMG/M metagenome (GOLD analysis project Ga0209925, IMG submission 185702) | Salt pond soil microbial communities from South San Francisco under conditions of wetland restoration - Salt Pond MetaG R2_A_D1_MG... ... | reverse complement strand
TTCCTCTTTAGGCAGTGTAATTTGTTTTGAAAACTTACTAAATTGAAATATGATTAAAGTTAAAAAAATAAGTAAAATACTTCCTAAGGTATAAATAAATACTTTCCCATAAATTGGACTGATAGTATCTAAATTTGCATATATAGAAAAGATCTGATTGATAATAAATATTAAAAAGATTATTGTAACTATGAAAATAAAAAAATATATAATTTTTTTGCTTTTAGAATTCATTATTATTCTACCTGCCTTTTATCTAAATAAAATATTCTGATTTAAAATTTTTATAACTCATTTATATTATAGCACAATTTAATACTTTAATGATATTATATAAAATATTTCTTTAAAGGTAAAATAAATTCATTAAACTAACAAACATTCTAAAAATGATTTCTTGGTATAATGGTTATATTAATTATGTTGAATAAATTATAATCTTTAATCTTTTAAATGTTTGTCTAAACCTATTAAAAGACTATATAAAAAACAGCCTATTAAATTATATACCATTAAAAAAAGATCTGCTTAATTTAAATAAACAGATCTTTAAAATATATAATAAACTTATTTTTTACATTCAATATAAAGTTCATGACTTTTATAAGAACTCCTTACAAAGGGACCAGAACTAACTGCTTTAAAGCCTAATTCTTTAGCAATTTCTTTATAATCTGCAAACTGTTTTAAAGTAACAAACTCCTGTATTTCAATATGTTTTTTAGAAGGTTGTAAATACTGCCCTATAGTAAGTATATCACAATTATTTTCTCTTAAATCCTTTAAAACCTCAATAACTTCACTCTTTTTTTCACCCAAACCAACCATAATTCCTGATTTAGTTAAAATTTCTGGTTTTAAGTTCTTCATAAAAGATAATACACTTAGTGATTGTTTATAATTTGCTGTAGGTCTAACTTTGTTATATAAAAAAGGAACTGTTTCTACATTATGATTAAATATATCAAAACTAGATTCCCCTAATTTTCTTAATATTTTTTTATCTCCTTTGAAATCAGGAGTTAGAATCTCTATAATAATTTTTGAGTTCAACTTATTAATTGCTTTAATGGTGCTAATAAATTGCCCTACTCCTCCATCCTTTAAATCATCTCTAGTGACAGATGTTATTACAACATGTTTAAGTTTTAATTTTTCTACGGCTTTTGCTAGATTTATTGCTTCATTTGGGTCTATTTTCTCTCCCTGACCATGAGTAACTGCACAGAATTTACAATTCCTTGTACATGTTTTACCTAAAATCATAAAAGTAGCAGTTTTATGTGAAAAACATTCTCCTATATTAGGACAATGAGCTTCCTGACAGACCGTTTTAAGATTTAAACTTTTTAATAATTCCCTTGTCCTTTTCCGATCTTTATCTGGCGGTAATTTTTTTTTAAACCATTCAGGTAGTTTCTTAGCCATCTCTTAACAACTCCATTTTGAAAACTTCAGAAAAGTAATTAGCAACTTGCTCTTTGGTTTTCTCAAAGTCTATTTTTTTGTTACTTAACTTTTCTAAAGAAGTTATACCTTTGTTAGAAATACCGCAGGGAATAATATAGTTAAAATGTTCTAAATTAGTATTAACATTAAAAGCAAATCCATGAAAGGTTATCCATTTTTTAACCCCAATACCGATAGCAGTTATTTTGTTATTATCTATCCAGACCCCTGTTAAACCAGATAAGCGCTTAGCATTAATATTATATTCTTCTTTAAGTAATCTCATAAATACTTCTTCGTAATTCCTTAAAAGCCAGTGTAAATCTTTTTTTAAATAATCAAGTTTTAATATAGGGTATCCAACTAATTGTCCTGGCCCATGGTAAGTAATATCCCCACCTCTATCTATATTATGAACTTTAATTCCTCTTTTCTTTAGTTCCTTTTTATCAATAATAATATTAGATTCAGAACCACTTCTACCTATAGTAAATACGGGAGGATGCTCAACAAATATTAATGTATGGTGCTCATCATCTGAAATTTTTTTATTTAATATATCCATTTGTATATTATATGCTTCATTATAAGATTTTTTACCTAAATCTATAATCTCTAATAAATTTTGCATATTATCACCTTTTCATTAGGGACAATTTAATTAAATTAATATTCTTTTAAAATTCATGATAAAATTCTTTTAATAATTGATAAGCTGAACAATACTTTCTATAAATACTTTGATATTTGTCATAATTTTTTTGATCTGGATAAGTTGTATTATTTATCTCTATTAACTGTTCTTGTGCTGCTTTATAATCCTCAAAAATACCCAATGCTATAGCAACAGTTAAAAATGCACCAAATGAGGTTGCTTCATTAATTTTCATCGTGAGATAATTTTTGCCTGTGATATCAGATCTAATTTGCTGCCATAAAGTACTTTTAGCCCCTCCCCCAATCATAGTAATTTCATTTATTTCAATATTTAATTCTTTTTCAATTATCTCTATGATCTGTTTGACAGCAAAACTACTGCCCTCCATTACAGCTCGAACTAAATGATCAATTTTATGTTCAGGAGTTAAACCGATAATACTTCCTTTAAATTTAGGATCCCAGGCAGGCGCTCTCTCTCCTACCAAACTAGTAAAAAATAAAAGTCCTTCAGAACCCAGATTTATCTTGGACGCTTTTTTATTAAATAAATCATAAACGTTATAATTTTGTTTTTCAGCCTCTGATTTTTCATGTTTTGCAAATTGATCTACTACCCATTGTAAACATCCGCCTGAAAATGACATTGGTCCCCCAATACTATATAATTCAGGTACTATATGACAGTTTACTACAGTTCTCATTTTTTGATCAAATATTGGTTTTTCACAACAAGTAAAAAATACATCTGTTGTACCTATTAAATTAACTGCCTTACCAGTTGCTATTAAACCTGCCCCCAAAGCACCTATACTACCATCTGGCCCTCCCACTGGTACTGAAGTATTAGATGGAATGGTTGTTATTTTAGAAGTTTCCTTACTTATATAACCAGCAATTTGATGGCTGTCATAAACATCTGGTAACTTCTTTTTATCAATATCTAGTTCTTTTAAAATTACATTTGACCATTTTCTATTTTTAATATCATATAATAAAGAATAGGAAGCATGGGTGGGATCAATAACAAACTCTCCGGTCAGTTTAGAAATTATATAATCCTTAAGAGTTAAAAATTTATACGTATTTTTATATATTTCTTTACGTTCTTGCTTAAACCATAATATTTTTGCAGCAGTAGATTCAAAACTCATTTTATGACCTGTAATATTATATATCATTTTTTCTCCAAATACATCTATTATTTCTTCAGATTGTTTTTCTGCTTTATTATCCTGCCAACTTAAAATGGGTCCAATTGCTTTTCCATGTATATCGACTGGAACCATACCTAACTGGGCTGTTACTCCTATACCTTTTATATTTGTGATTTCAGCTTGTTTCAAAGTGATTTTTATTCTTTGACTTAAATTATCCCATAACATCTCGGGCTTTGATAAGTCATCTGTTTTCATATGTTTAAAACTTTTATTAAATATGATCTCTCCATCTATATTAAAAATATGAAATTTCACAGAAACCGTGCTATAATCTATTATTAAAATATGGCCTTTATTACTATTCATTTAAATCCCCCTGCTTATTAAGTTATCCATATTTTTTAACTATATCAGTAACAGCCTTTAGATTTTCTAATGGTGTTCCTTTTAAGATAGCATCACCATTGCCTAATATTATTCCCTTTTTGGATTTTATTTTTTCAAGAACCCCTTTAACATATTCCTCTATTTCTTCTTTTTCATTATCATAAAGTCTTATTGAATCTAAGCCGCCCATAACGATCTGTTCAGGATGTAATGTGTTATAGGCTTCCAAAAGATCCCAATCGCCTGTGGGAGGGGGAGCAATATCACAAATTCCATCCTGTTCTCCATCTATAATCATATTAGCAAGTTTTTTTATCTTTCCACACATATGAACCAAAAATTTAATTTCTCCATTATGTAATATTTTCCCGTAATCATCTATTGCAGGTTTTTCATATTCACGATATATATCTGGTGAAATATAAGTAATACCTGTATTTTCATATTCAATAGCCACTTCTGCGGGAGATTCAACTATGAACTGACAAATCTTTTTATTTCTTGCATGCATTAAATCCATAACTGCTTCCATCTGGTCCCTATTTTCAAATAATTTATAATAAAAGTTTTCAATACCCATATGAATAATGAGTAAATGTTGAATAGGAGTATGTGGAACTACTGTTGTAACTAAACCCTTTTCTCCAACTATCTTAACTTTTTCATTAAAAATTTCATAATAAGGTTTTACAACTTCTCTTTCAAGTAAATAAGTATATATTTTAAGATCTTCTAAATCTTTAATTAAATGTTCAGTTGGAAAAGGTATTGAAGGAGAAGAAGGAGTAGTTTCCCATTTTTCTGTTAATGTACCTACAGGTGTTTCGTATTTTTTATATATTCGATTTTTATTAATCTTTTCTGTTATTTTAATATCTTTATTTTCATTTAAAAGTGGTACCTTACTTCTCGTATTTTCAGATACTTCATAAGAACTAAAAATAGAACTCATATAAACAGGGACTTTTCTTAACATATAATCGGCCCCAATATCATTTAAAACTTCTATTAAATTTGCTTTATCCTTAAGGCCACTCATAAAAAATCCTTCAATAAGAGGAGACCAGGGTATTCTATCAGGTTCTTTCCCTTTAAGTACAGCCAGTAATCTTTGTTTTGAGGTCATTGTTTCGGTCATTTATTATTCGCTCCTTTTTATAATATTTATCCTTTTATTGCTCCTTCTACAAGTCCTTTTACTAAATATTTTTGGAAAAATAAAACAAATATTAAGGCAGGTATAATACTTAATACACCAGCTGCGGAAACATTAGACCAAAATATTGTGGTGTCTGAGAAGAAATCAAACATACCTACAGTTAATGTTTTTGAATTTTCAAGAGTTAAGGTTAGTGCAAATATGAAGTCATTCCAAGTAAAAAGAAAAACTAAAATTGCAAAAGATATAATACCAGGCCATGATAATCTCAAAATCATAAGATAGAAAACCTGGAATTTATTACATCCATCAATTTTAGCAGAATCATCAATCTGCTGGGGAATTCCGTCCATATAACCTTTCATCATCCATATATATAAGGGAAGCTGCATATATAGATTGGCAGCAATTAATACAAATCTTGTATCCATAATGCCAAAATTTCTTGCTATTACTAAAAATGGTATTATCAAAGCAGTAGGGGCAATCATTCTTGACCCTAATATTACGAGCATTAATAATCCACTGCCCGGAACTTCATACCGGCTAAAACTATAGGCAGCCATCGAACCAACAACTACACAAATTAAAGTAGTTATTGAAGCAATTATCACACTATTAAGTATGTAATAACCAAAGTTGGTACCTTTAGCCGAACTTAATATCTGTCTAAAATTGGTTAAGGTAGGTTCTTCTGGTATCCAACGTGGAGGCAAATCATAAACTTTTTCATTAGTTTTAAAAGCAGTTGAAAACATCCACATAATAGGTAAAAGTGCTAGTAATGAATAAGATATCAATATAACATATGAAAGTGTTTTTGATTTTATCAACTTATTCATGATTAATCCCTCCCAAACAAATAAAAGTAGCTAAGACAAATTGTAAAAGTTAGTACTAATGTAATTACAGAAAGCGCTGATGCATTACTTAGATTAAGGAACTTTGTCCCTTGTCTATAGATTTCTAATCCTAAAACATTCGTGGTATTACCAGGACCACCTTTAGTTAATACATAGATAATATCAAATACCCTTAATGCGAATATTGTTCTTATTAATAGGACAATAAATACAAATCTTTTTAACATAGGTAAAGTAATGTAAAAAAATGTTCTGATAGGTCCTGCCCCATCAACCTTTGCACTCTCAAATATTTCATTAGGTATCTGCTGTAAACCAGCATATAATATAATCACACAAAATGGTGTAAATGCCCATATATCTGCCCAGATTACTGTCTTCATAGCAGTAGCAGGATTTCCAACCCAATTAACCGGATTATCTACAATATTTAATTGGAGCAATATATAATTAACTATTCCAAAAATATCATTCAAAACCCACTTCCACATCATACCTGATACAACTAAGGGAGCAATCCAAGGAAGTAAAATAATAGTCCTAAATATATTTACACCTTTTTTGATTTTATCTAAAGCCAGGGTAATTACAAACCCTAATATTATACTTAAAGTTACAGAATAAAAAGCAAAATGAAGTGAATTTTTTATTGTTGTTATAAAATTAAAATCATTAACTACTTTAATATATGTTTTCAAACCGTGAAATTCATATGCTAACCCTCCACCAGCAAAGCTTATCTCACTTATACTCATTCTAAAAACTAGAATAAGAGGATAAAAAACAACTAGTATGATCATAATTAAAGAGGGTAATATCATAGTATATGCGAAAAATTTATTTGATTTAAAAATATTATTAAACCCTGAATTCTTCATATTGAAAGCTCCTTAATTTAGATTTTGTTTTTGGATGAATAAATAGAAATTAATATATAATTGCAATAATATATAAAAAATCTTCTTTTATTAACCTAAAAATATTGAATATAATTTAAGAGGTTAAGGCCGCTTTACTAGGGGGGACCTTAACCTCATTAATTTAACTAGTGCAAATTATAGTGTATCATTTGCTCTTTGTTCTGCATCTCCTATTGCTTCTTCAGCAGTTTTTTCACCAATAAGTACTTTATTTAATTCTTCAGCAAGAATTATAGCTACCTCTTCTTTTTTAGGTCCAACTTCTAATACGAAATTATCTATGTTTTCTGTTATAACCTCACTAAATGGCATGCTTTCCTGAACTTCTTGTTGATCATATAAACCTGCAACTGGTATTATTTTACCAGGTTCTAGTTTAACAAAGTTTACAAGTATTTCAGGATCCATAAACATTTGTAAGTATTTTGCAGCCAATTCTTTTTCTTCAGCCTTATTGGATAACACATACAACCATGGAGCAGCACAAAGCTTTTGTCCTACAGGACCGGCTGGGTGTGAAGATACTGCAAATTTGTCTCTAACTTTACTTTCTTCGCCTAAGCAAGTTTGAATTTCAAAAGCCCAGTTTATCATCATAGCTACTTTTTCTTGACGGAATAAGTTAGCTACTTCAAAACAATCCATTGAAGTACAACCAGCTGGCATATATTCTGCCTTATACATATCACCTAAGAATTTATATGTTTCTACTGCTTCAGGTGTGTTAAAGGCTATATTTTTATCTTCATCATAGATTCTCACTCCGGCTTGATATAAATATGTAGATATAAAATATACTGTATCTGATTCTTGATATAACGGAGCTGCAAATCCAAATTGACCTTCCTTTGTCAAGTTTGCAGCATATTCCATCAACTCATCCCAATCCTTAGGAGGCCTGTCATAACCAGCTTCTGCAAGCATTTCTTCATTATAGAAGAACAATGGCATATTGATATAGTGAGGTATTGCAAATACACTACCATCATAAGTTAGTGAATTAATGACATCCTCTGGATAACCTTCGATAAAATCATTGTCTACATATTCATCTATAGGTGCTAACCACTCATTATCTACAAATTCAGGTAACCACATTTCATTAATCTCATCAACATCAAAAGAAGTATATTCCCCGGCTGTAAAAAATTCAGTAGTTGATTTTGTTAATTTATCCGAATAAGGTATGCCTGTAAAATTAATTTTTACATTGGGATTCTCTTCTTCATATATCTCTGCGATCGCCAATACACCAGGATCAGATTCAATAGCACTAACATTCCAAACATTTATTTCGGTTTGTGCAAACGTAAAACTGCTTATTGTAAATATACTCAATAGCGCTATTAAAAAAATAATAGATATTTTTTTCATTTAATATATACCTCCTGAATTTTTGATGTTTGAATCCTTACAAATAATATTTTCATACTTTTTTCTAGTTAATAATCATCCCCTTTTTATTAAATTACTTTTAGTTGAGTGGATATCCACCAAATTGTTTTGCAGCTTCAAAAGTAGTAATTATATTTTGAATACTTACATCTGGTTGAATATTATTGACAGTTGCTAATACATAGCCACCCCCAACTCCTAGTGAATTGATTTTTCTTTTTACTTCCTCTACAACTTCTTCTCTACTTCCGTTGGGTAGTACAAACTGTGTATCAATTGCTCCCCAAAATGTAAGTCTATCTCCAAATTCATCTTTTAATTTTTCAGCTTCCATATTATTAGCAGTAGTTTGTACTGGATTTAAGATATCAACACCAATTTCAATTAAATCGTCTATGATAGAATAAACAGAACCACAGCTATGAAACTTAATGAAAGCATCGGTTTCTTGGTTTATAAAATTTATTAGCCTCTTATATCTTGGTTTGATAATGCTTCTAAAATGTTTTGGAGAAATCTGCAAATTACTTTGGGTCCCTAAATCGTCACCTATTGCTACAACATCTATTAGATCACCTATTTGGTTAAATACATGTTTACCTAATTTTAAATAGTAATCTAATACTTTATCCATTAAATATCCTAAAATTTCAGGCCTCATTATTATATCCTCATACCATTGTTTCATTGACCTCAAATATTGAGTTCTATGCAGAAACGAAGCACCAAAATTTAAAACCAGGGCATAATCACCTTTTTCTTTTTGTTTAATTGCTTTATTCCTTAAGTTTTTATATCTTCCGATATCATGTGGATCTGGCCAATTATACTCATCAATTTCTTTTTTTGTTAAGTTTTCTTTGCCTAATGGTACTGGCTTTATCTGGTCATAATAATAACTATTTTTAGGTTTTTTTCTTGTTATACCCCATTGGTCTTTATAGCAATTTTTACCACAAGTCAAATCTTTAAAATTATCTGGTGGGTCAAGAAATACTCCCATCGTATCAGAATTAAATCTTTTTATTACTTCTTCAGATGGTATTACAACCTGCAGCATTTTATGAGCTATTTTATACTCAGAATTAAAATTAAAATATTTTATTAATTTTTCATAAGGTATGCTATGTATAGTAGTGACATGACTAGATCCAAAATCTATAGGAATTCTATCCGGTTCTTCATGTTTAATTGCGGCTAAAACTCTCTCACGTGAAGTCATTTCTTTTTTATTCATTTTTATCAATACTTTCTTTTTTATTAAAATATATTAACCATGTATACTTGTGGCTGGGTGACCGCCCATTTTACCTTTAAGTAATTCTCCATTAGGGTCTACACTATCTCTAATTATTGCGAGTTCTTTAGATGACGGTTTAGGGGTTTCTATTACATCATCAGGAATCAACAATTCAAAACCAGTATTTTCTTTGACTTCTTCAATTGTTACACCTGGATGGACAGAATCTAATTTCATTCTTTTGCTATCTTCATCAAAACCTAGAACGGCTAGATCAGTAAATACTTTTCCAGGTCCACCTCCTTTTAATCCTATTTTTTCTCTAGCTCCTTTCCCATCAAGAAAACCTGCGCCAGAAATAACATCTGCTTTTTCTACAAAACGCCTTTTTTCATGTTTCATCATAATAAAAGTTCTGCCGGCATGAGCACAGTGATCAGTTTGCGCCAAACAACCAACTAATCTAATTTTAGGTTTATGATAATCTCCAATACTCACAATATTTAGATTTCCATACTTATCTACCTGTGCACCTGATACAAATCCTATATCCATCTTACCTCTTTTAAAAATATCCAGAGCATAATCACAAGGAATTTGTGATTTACATTTCCATTCAATGAGATGCCTATCCATAGTCGATTTAGGTAAAAAATCTAAATCTGGGTCTATTACCGGTCCCTGCATTAATACAAAATTGGGAGCATGAGTATACATAGCCAATCTTGCTGCTGCAATTGGAATACCTACGGCTAGTATAAAAGCAGGTCCACCGGTTCCAATCCCTACAAAACCAACTTCTGAATCGTTTATGTGTCTAGCAACTATATATGTTAATAATTCTTCTACTGTAATATCAGACATCTATAAAACCTCCTTTGGTCCTGAGATTTCCAATAATCTTTTAATACCTATTTTTTCAAGATATTCATCATGGTCTTTTACTCCATAAACATACTCATCTAAATATTTAGAAAAGTCTTCTTTGTTTTTAGACATTTTATAATATTGACCTAGAAAATCATGATCATTATCATATCTAGTATCACAAGAACAGGGATGAGCACCAAAAGGAGCTTCTACTACAGCTTCAATAAATAACTTAGGTAATACTGTTAAGGTATTTGTTTCAGTAATATGTTCACTACTTACAATTTCTTCTACTGTTACAATAGTTTTTTTGCCTGATTTTGCAATAAATCTATCCGGTTCATTATCCATAACTCTTTTTCTATCAAATTGAACATTACCATATTTATCAGCTTTATGAGCATGAATAATTACTACATCAGGATTCCAAGCTTTTAAAGCTGCATATCTTTCATTAGTATGAGGACAAATTACTTCTTTAAATTCGGGATCATATTTTTCAATAGCTGTACCTAAAGGAGTTTTTGAAGGGATAAAGGATATACCCATACTTCCCGCCCTAAATCTATCAATCGCTGTTGTTTCAGATCTTTCTCTTATTATTATTTCCTGATTTTCCACAGCTCTTCTAAAATTTAAAGCTAACCCATGAGGAGCAAGTCCTATATAGGAACTTTCTACAATATCGACACAACCGGCCCCGATCAAAATATCCATATCCATACCATTGTTCCAACCCAATAAATGTAAATTTCTCTTTTTTTGTCTAATAATTTCATTAATTATCGCCATTGGGTGTCTTCTTAATAACGAACCACCCATACCAATACTATCACCATCTTTAATAAGTTTAACTGCATCTTTTAATGACATTAATTTTTCCTTCAACTTATGCACCTCCATAAAAATTAATATTTAAAATAAAACTATCTGTGAACAATCTTTAGTATTTTAGATATATATTTTTTTGATCAATAAGCCTTATCAATTCAACCTCTTCAGGAGTTGGTAGCTCAGTATTTGGTACTTTATCAGGAATTAATAATTCAAAACCAGTTTTTTCTTTTACTTCCTTAATACTAACACCAGGATGTGTGGTTTCTAATTTCATCTTTTTTGTTTTATCATCAAAACCTAAAACAGCTAAATCTGTAATAACTTTTTTAGGCCCACCTCCTTCTAGTCCTGCTTTGGCTCTTGCACTGGGACCGTCTAAATATCCTGGTGTTGTTATATAATTAATTTTTTTAGGGAATTTCCTTTTTTGATGGGGAACAATTATTACAGTCCTCTTGGCAAGAGAGGCAATATCATTAGCACCTCCACTACCAGGTAATCTCACTTTAGGATTAAAATAGTCTCCGATAACTGTTGAATTAATGTTCCCATATTGATCTACTTCAGCACCCCCTAAAAATCCTAAGTCTATCTTTCCTCTTTGTAATAAACCTAAAGCATAAAATAATCCACTGGTTTTAGTACAATCAGATAGTAAAGTAAAATCACCCACACCTGTAGCTAGATCTTGAGGTTTAGAATCAATAATACCCGATTCAAATAATAAATTTGAATTTTTGGCATGAGTAAATTTTGCTAGATAGGCTGCAATCATTGGTAAACCAGTCCCAATAAATGAAACCTCATTATCTTTAATTTCTCGTGCAGCTACTCCTACCATTATTTCCTGTCTGCTTATATTATTAGCCATATAGATCACTCCTATTTTTTAATGAATATCCAAGAGTAGGATCTGGCCTGAGATCAAGTAATTTTTTAACACCTATCTTTTCTAGATAAGCCCAATGATTTTCAGGACCGTAAACATATTCATCTAAATAACTTTTAAATTTATTTTCATCTTTTGACATTTCCCAATATTTTGCAATATGTTCTCGATCAAAGTCATAATATTTATACATACCACAGGGATGGGCTCCATAGGGAACTTCTACTATATGATCAACTAAAAAGCCGGGAATAAGGGTGTGCTTAGAATTTCTTTTTATCATTTTTCTTTCCACTATTTCTTCTACACTTACAATAACTTTTTTAGAAGCTCTTACCTGCTCATCTATTATTGATTCTGATCCGAAAATCTGCACATTACCCTGGCTGTCTGCTCTAGAAGCATGGATTAATGCTATATCGGGATTAAGGGCTGGTACTAGTGTTGTTTCTCCTTCTTCAAATGGATTATTAATTATTTTAAATTTATCTTTATCAAAATTTAATATTTTAAATATATCTGTTCCTCTCATAGTTTTGATTGGAATAAAAGGAATGCCTAAAGCAGCTGCAAAAAGTCTTGATGTTATACCAAAATGACTATAATCTTCTACTTCAACTTGACCAGATTCAACTACACGAGAAAAATTATAACAACGACCATATCCTTCAAACATATAATTCGAAAGCCTCATTTTGTCAATAAGCCCAGCACCACAAAGCATATCAATTGCCCAAGCTTCACCCATGGAACTAAATTCAAAATTTCCCTTTCCTTTACGTATTAATTCTCTAATAATCGTCATAGGAACAAGAGAATGTGCAAAACCACTAACTGTAAGATGTGCACCATCTGGTATTAATTCTACTGCTTCATCAATACTTATAACTTTTCTATTTTTTTCTTTCATAATCTATTATCACATCCTTAATTTAAAAATATTTTTAATTATCTGAAATTTATATTTATAAAAAATTATCGGCGGAATTTAATATTTTTTCTAGTTCACCCAAAAATTGAACTGCCTCTGCTCCATTGATAATCCGATGGTCATATGAAAGGCATAAATACATCATGGGCTTTATTACAATTTCCTCATCTTCAACAATTGGTTTTTTCTTAATACGACCAATACCTAATATTGAACTTTGGGGATAATTAATAATGGGAGTAAATATTTCTCCACCAAAGGCTCCCGAATTAGAAATGGTAAAAGTTCCGCCCTTAAAATCTTTACTTGTTAAATTTATATTTCTAGCTTTTTTTATAACCTTATTAACTTCTTGGTTTAGTTCTGTAAAATTGTACTTTTCAGTATTTTTTATTACAGGAACTACAAGTTTATTTTCTATAGAAACTGCAAATCCAATATTTTTATTTTCATGAATAACAATTTCGTTATTATCTTCATCTAAAGAAGAATTAATTATGGGAAAAGATTTGATCGCTTCTAAAACAGCATATATTACAAATGTCATAAGAGAATATTTATCTTTTGTATCTTTTTTTTGTGCATTCAACTTGTTTTTTTTAGCTAATACCTCTTCCATATTAACTTCTCTAATAGTAGTTACATGAGGGATTTTGCTTTTGCTTTCAACCATTTTTTTGGCAATTTGCCTCTGGATACCTTTAAATTTAATATGTTTATCACTCAAATTTCATCCCCCCTAATCTTGTACTTCAATGACAGCTATTTCGCTATTAACAGAAATAATTTCTCCTTCTTCAACTTTTAATTCTAAAATTTTTCCTGCATATTCTGATTCTATTTCTATAATAGCCTTATCAACTAATATTTCTATTAGTGGATCACCTATCTTTATATCATCACCTTTTTTTACAAACCATTGTGATACTTCTACTTCATCAACATCTTCTTCTAAGTTTGGTAGGTGAATACTTTTTTCCATAATCATAACCCCCTTTTTTATGTATTTTCTAAGATATCTTTGATATTAGTTTTTATTTTTTCCACACTTGGTACTCGCATATTTTCTAATTTATTCATGGCTGAAATTGGTATATCTGGGCTTGTAATTCTTAGCGGAGGAGATTTTAATTCTTTAAATAGCTTTTTATAAGCTGTATCTACAACTTGCGCACCCCATCCACCTGTGTAAGGGGCTTCTTCAACAATTACTAGATGCCCTGTTTTCTTTACTGAATTTATAATTATATCTTCATCAAAAGGTTTAATTGTTCTAATATCAATTACCTCAATAGAGATATCATCTTCTTTTTTTAATTCCTCAGCAGCTTTTAAAGATTTATGTAACATTAAAGCACTAGCCACCACAGTAATATCTGTGCCTTCATGTTTGATTTCTCCTTTGCTTAAAGGTATAGCTTCTATTTTATCGCCTATTTCACCTCTTAGTTTATAAAGCATTTTATGTTCTAAAAATAATACCGGATTATTATCACGAATACTACTTTTTAATAAACCACAAGCATCTTTGGGAGTTGAAGGTACAACTATTTTTAAGCCTGGTACATTCATAAACCAAGCATGCGGGGTTTGTGTATGATGAGCACCTTCTGCACTACCAATTCCAAAATTTGATCTAATCACAATTGGTACTTGATATTTACCACAAGATAAATAGCTCATTTTAGCAGCATTATTTACTATCTGGTCCATAGTAATAGTTAAAAAGTCTGCATACATAATTTCTATTACCGGTCTTAATCCAGCCACAGCAGCTCCAATGCCTGCTCCCGCTATAGCAAGTTCGCTTAAAGGTGTATCAATTACTCTATCTGCACCAAAATCTCTAATTAAACCCCTGGTAGCATTGAATATGCCTCCATATTCACCTACATCTTCTCCCATAATAAATATCTTATCATCAGCTGCCATCTCTTCTTTTAATGTCTTTCTTATTGCACCCGAAATTGTAGTTCTCATAATATTAGGCTGACCTCCTTATAATAGACTTTATTCTATATATACATATCTTTTTAATTCATCTTCAGTAGGATCTACTTCGGGAAGTTTTTTAACTTTTTCCAAAGCTTTTGATATCTCATTGTCTACTTTATTTTCAATCTCTTTAATACTTTCCTCGGAAACGTTATTTTCTGACAAATATTGTTTAAAAATTTCAACCGGACACCTACTCCGCCATTTTTTTAATTCGTCTTCCGGCCTATCATCATCAGGATGATGACTTTCGGAATGTCCTCTAAAATGATATGTTTTACACTCTATTAATGAAGGTCCCAAACCCCTTTTTGCTCTATGTGCTGCTCTTTTAGTTGCAAGATAAACTTCTATAATATCCTGACCATCAACTTTTTCTCCCGGAATATCATAACCGATAGCCCTATCAGCAATATCTGGATTTTTGGTCTGTTTATTCAAATCAGTACTGACTGCCCATTTATTATTCTCACAAATAAATATTACCGGTAAATTTTGCACAGCTGCGAAATTTAAAGCTGCATGAATATCACCTCTGCTACTAGCTCCATCACCAAAGAAAACTAAAGAAACATTCTTGTTTTTATTTATTTTGTTTGCAAGAGCAGCTCCAGTCCCTACTAAAACTGAACTACCTATCAATGCACTACTTAATAAGATCTTTTTTTCAGGATCACCCATATGATGAGCCGTCCATCTACCATTTGACTTACTACCTTCTTTACGGTACATTTCTGTAAGTAGTTCTGTAACAGTTAAACCCTTTGTCAAAAAAGCGCCTCTAGTCCTTAAGGAAGGCATTACATAATCATCTTCACCTATGGCTAAAGTAGCACCAACCGCAGTTGCTTCCTGTCCAATTGCAGAAAGAGGTTTTTCAGGTAGTTCCTCCGCATCATATAATTCACAAATCTTCTCATCAACCTTTCTCGTTAATATCAGATAATAATACATTTTTTTAAGTAGGTTATTATCCAATTCAATCATATTGTCATCTCCTTATATATTTTTATATTAAGATATTTGATTATTTTTTATAAAAAATATTTTATGATTAGATAAAAAATCATTATGATATTTTATTATGCCTCAACTGTATATAAATCTATGTCTGCCTTATTAAAAGCTTCAATATATTCTGTTTCTATATTATTATCAGTAATGATTAAATCAATGGCATCAAAATCACAAATAGAAGAAAAAGATATTTTACCAAATTTAGATGAATCACTTACTACTATTACTTTTTTAGCTGAATCCATCATCAGTCTTTTTATGTTTGCAGTTCTTTCTTCAGAAGTAGTAAATCCTTTTTCTAATGATAAGGCCGAAAGCCCCATGAAAAAGATATCAGCATTATAATTTTTAATAAGATTTTCTGAATTTTTACCATGTATTGATAGATTCTCTTTATCAATCCTACCACCCGTTATAATAACATCAACTCCATTTTCCTGTATTAAATTATTGCATATCTCTAAAGAATTACTAATAATTAAAAGATCGTCTTTGTTTAAATTTTTTGCTACTTCAAAAGTTGTAGTTCCTGAATCTAACATTATAGTTTGGCCGTCTTCGACAAAATTAGCAGCTTTTTCCCCAATTTCTTCTTTAATCCTTTTATTAATTACTTTCCTTTTGTAAATTGTAGGTACATCAATCACTGAATCATTAATTATTGCACCGCCGTGGGTTCTCGTTAGTAAATTTTGTTTCTCAAGATCATTTAAATCCTTTCTAATAGTAACATCAGAGACCGAAAATTGTTTTTTTAATTCGTTAACTGTTATCTTCTCTTTTTTGCTTAATAATTCAATAATCTTATGTCGCCTTTCTTCAACAAACATCACATTACCCCCCAAAAAGTTAAATTTAATAATATGATTAAAAAATAATTTATACTTAATATTATAAAAATCAATATTAAAATAAGTATTAATAACAATATGAAAGTTTTGTTTGCTTTCATTTGCTTTTGTTTTATATATTTATTATATTACTGCATGAATATAAAAAGTCCTTCTTTTTTTATAGAATTTTTTTAATTTACTAATATTTTTTAGGATTAACTAATATCTATACTATTAATAAGGATGAGAATTTTACTGAAAATTTTCTTAAAATAAAAAAACTTGAATCCATAATTATGAACTCAAGGAAAAAGATGTTTAATAAATTTTTTAAAACTTTAAACATGTAATTATGATAATGTAGAATTCTAAATTCTCATCTATTATCATCTCTACAAAATTTTTAAAAAAGGTAAATATTTCCTTTTTTAAATTTGATAATAAAATTTAGTTACATTTGATTACTATTTCACCGCCTTTCCCCCTCTAGAATGACATTTTTTCCGCAAAAATTCCTCCCCCACATCTCCCCTTCAAACAGGACGGCAATAACCTGCCCTCCAAATTCGAATCTTTTATTAACTATTGCCGGATTCATACTATACTCTTTATTGAAGGAGTATCTTCACTTTCATTTAAATATAAAATTGATTGTAGCTTTTTGAAATATTTGATGAAAACTATTTACATGGAAACAAAGATGATCGCACAGTTACATTTCTGGTTTTCCATAATGGACCAGAAGGTTGGAGAAAATCTATACAGCCTAACCCTGATCAAACATTTCAAGGATCAGGTGGATATGTAAAAAAACAGAATTTCCTGTTAAAGATAACGGAGTCTTTTGGGAAGGTCAAATATAAATCATTCCTAAATCAACTATAAAAAGCATTACAATATGGAAAAATAAAAACGAGAGTTCAAAATACTATGCTCTTGATATCACAATTAAAAAAGTTAAACAAAATGATTATAATAAACTTGAGCAAGTAGTAAACAATATCGATACTCCTGAAGAATTACTTCTATTTATGAATAACTACTTTACAGTTAAGTTTCATGAAGGAATGATAGCCTATTCTCCTGAAGAATTCTATGAAATTAAAAAAGGCGATTGTAAAGATTGGTCTTTGTTCGCTGAATATATACTTTTAGAAAATGATTATAAAACAAAAAGATTTAAATACTCCCCCACATTAAAACCGGGCGATCATGTCATTGTATTATATTGGATAGAAGATAAAATATATTTTTTAACCACAAGATTAAATGATGCTCAAATATATGGACCTTTTAATAACATCCGAGGAGTTTTAAAGCAAGAAGTCAAAAGACGACCCGATTTAAATGACCCCCATTAGATGAACAAAAGTCACATGATAATTTTTAAATATATGCTTTTAGATATATCGTGAAAATTCTCGAAGGAGTGAATTCAGTGAAATCAAATTCTAAAAATTCTTTACATCAAAATTCATTTATAATTGAATTTTGGAATAAAATATTTCTTATATTAAGTAAAATTTCTATATTTTATCTAATAAAACTATTTAAAAATAACGTTAGCTATAGGTTTGTTGATGGATGGGTTTTATTTAATCTTATTTTTTCTATTATAAGTTCCTTATTAACTTATTATTTAGACTTGCCATTTTTCCTATATTTTTTCTCGCTTTATGCTGCATTAAGAATATTTGAAATTATCATTTATCAACTTAATGTTTTAATTTTTGACCCTTATAGAGCTAAAAAGAAAAATATAAAATACAAAATTAAATCAGCTCATAGAATGATCTTATTGCTATTACATAATTATGTAGAAATTATGTTTTGGTACTCTACAATTACTGTAAGTTTATTAAAACTTACTAACCATTTCATTCAACTTACTTGGTATTCTTATGTCCAGGCCAATATATTATGTATTGCTTCATTGGATCAATCATCATTATTAAAAATTACTACTCAAAATATTAATTTTCTTTCTCATTTAGCATTTTTTGCAGTCATAACAGGATTGATAATAACGATTATTTCTATAACCAGATTCATAAATGTTTTACCTAACGTCGAACAAATTGAAGAATATTAAATTCAATTGTGATTATTATTTATATAAATAATCTAGAAATTCATTACTCCTTATATTTAAACCAATAATTAAATATTAATTAAAAATGGAGGAGTAATAAATGGAAAGATATTGCATTTATAGCGACGAATCCGGCTCTCCCAATCACAGATACCATTCTATAGGAGCACTTAGTGGACCAAAAGTTACTCTTGAAAAATTAAGAAACGAATTAGAAAATACATTAAAAAATAATAATACTAGTAAGGTCGAATATAAAGACCTCAAAGGAGATTCTAGAAAAGAAAGTGCTGCTAAACAATTTATAAATAAAATCATCAGATTTTGTCATCAAAATAAAATTAGAATAGATATTGTTAGTTGGGACACCAAAGATGATAGACATAATGTCTTACGACGAGATGACCAACAAAACTTTGAAAGAATGTATTATCATCTAATTAAATGGGTTAATTTTCAATATATACCAATCAATCCTGATTGGGAATTCTATCCCGATCAAAAAACTTCTGTTAATTGGGAAGATCTAAATTATTTTATTGAATCAACAAATTTGAATAAAAACAAACCTGATCAACTTTTCAGAAATTATAATCTACCTGAGTTTCCAAATATAGAAAAATTTAAAGAATCTATATCAGATAATAATCCTTTAACTCAAACAATTGATATATATACAGGATTAGGAAGATTAAGTTTAAAAAATAATTCTAAATTCATTGAATGGAAAAAAATCCAGGAAAAAAGAAAAAAATCAAATGAAGCTTTTTGATTCATTTAGTTATAATATAAATGTATCAAGAGGGGAAGAATCTAAATTTAAAATTCTCTACTTTTTAGTAAAAAATTGTAAAAAAAACAAAATGGGAGTTAGTATAAATTCTAATTCCTATTTATACACTTACCAGCCTGCTAAACATAATATCAATTATTGGTTTTACAAAACCCAGGGAGATTATGATAAAGCTCCCACTAAATAAATTCAATGGTTTTGTGATCTCTAAAAATTTAAAAAAGAAGGAGAGTTAATAAATGAAAACTTATAAAGAATCTTTTAAGATTTTAGTTGAAATATTAAAATATTCCGAATTAGAATATGAAGGAAAAGTAATTAATAAATTAGCTAGGTTAGCTGACAATAATATTAATGAAATAAACAACCTATATAAAAACAGTGGTGTGAATTCAATTTTTTCTATATTTAAAAATATAACAACTAACAATAATATTAATGAAAACAAATTAAAAAATATTTGGGCAAATTATCAAAATAATCTTAGAAAAAATTATCATATTAATATTGACTATTCAAAAGAAAAACATATTTCAACTTTAGATTCACTTGGAATTCTAGATCATTTTGGTCAAGGGGTAACCTTCTTTATACATCCCCAATTCTCATTATTATTCTTTAAATATCTTTTTGATAAAAATAGTAAGATAGATATAAAAAAACATGAAACAACTATAAAAAATATTAGTCAAAAAGACAGTGAACATGATGAAGATATATATCAATTGCAGGAAAAAATAATATTTGGATATAGAGAATTACTTAAACATATTAATAAATCTAAACTTAATGAAAAGTTAGATGAAGATATATTTATGAGCTCAGAAATAGAATTTTTACCAACTTCTACTGATTTTTATAAAGCCGGGATTAATTTTTATAATTCAAATAATTCAGTGTCATTAGATTTATATAAGTATAAGTTAGATAAAAATATTGATAGTAAATTTGGTCCATTATTAAATATAAGTGGAAAAGAAAAATACTTTGAAACCCCCTATTCAGTTTTTGCTACCTCATCTGGTCTTTTATTGCCAGAAGAATTTTATGGTTCAGATTATTTTAAACAAAAAGAATTTGAAGGTCAATATCTTTCTCTAAGTGAAAAATATGATAAAAATGAATATAGAGAAAATTATTTTGAAAGACTTAACAAAGCCAGTAAAAACAAACCTATCTTCTATTATTATGATAAAACTAAAGCCAAAGAGCAATTTAATTATATCTATAATAAATTATATACAAAAAAAGATAAACAAAAATATCAAAAAGATGCAATAAAAATCTGGAATAAATTTTCAACAAACAAACATATTGAAATTATAAAAGTAGATCAAATTAAGGGTGTGTATGAATATCTCACACTTTCCAATGGCAGAAATATTATTATTACAAACAGAGGAAAAGAGGATAATAAAATTGGTCACGGTTTTTGGCTTAAACCCAATATTGATGACCTTTTTGAAAATTTAGAAAAGTATTTAAAAAATTATGGCCCTAAATTTGGAGTTTTAGCCCCCTCATATTTTATGGACTTCAATAATATTATTGATTTCCCACTAGTAGGAACAATATTAGGTGTAACTCCAGTAATGCTTATGTTAGGTTTGGTATCTAAAAAACAATTTGACGAAAATAAAAAAATTATTAACACCTTTTTTAGACAAGCCAAAAGTGACTTAACTAATCCAAAAGAAATTAAAAAATATAATAAAGGAAAAGCAGAAATCCAAATTAATCAAATTACTGATTTATTTGAATAATATTTCTATAAAATAATAATTTAAAACAGAGGTATAATTATCATGGCTAAATATTACGTGAACAAAAATGAACATTCTAATGGAGATCATGAAGTTCATAAAGAAAGCTGCGAATATTTACCTAAAGAAAAAAATAGAATATCTTTAGGCGAATTCAATAACTTTAGAGAAGCAGTTAGAAGAGCTAGAAAATATTATAAACAAGTGAATAGCTGTGCTTACTGTTCAGAAGAATGTCACAAAGAATAATTATTTCTTGAAAAACTAAAAAAACTTCTCTAATAATCCAACAATTCATAACCAAAATGCATAATCTTCAAAAGCTCCCACATCTGCGGTGGGATCTTTTTTTATTGAAGGAATATTTACTTTTTTCTCTAAAATGGACCTAGGTCAATATATATATTTAAATTTTATAATAAATAAAAGTCAGTAAACTAAAGTTTAATGAACTTTTAAAAAAATATTAAAATTTATCTATCAAATAAATTAATTTGATAATTCAAAAAAAGAAAGCTTATTATCTTTAAAGAACTTCAATAGCTCTCTTCTAATATTTATTATTTTATTTGATCCTTAAATTTTTGAACTAATTTTGACATAACGTTTTCTGTCTCCGAAATATATCTAAAAAAATATATTTATGGTCAAGAAGAATATGGATGATATTATGTAACCAAAAAATAATGGACTTTTACTAAGACAGGTATTATATTATGGAAATTAATTCATATTTAATTTATAATAGAATATAAGAAATTTATAAAAAGGAGTTGATTACTATCACTTTAGATAAATTATTAGCACAAGGCTGGATACCAGATTTTTTAATTCGTTTTGGAGTTAAGATATTATTGAGAAATAAAATTAAAAATCAAAAAATTCCTAATATAGAAAAACGACAAAGCAAAAAAGTGGAGTTTGTTAATAATTTAAAAAATCAACCCATAGCTATTAAAACTTCTGAAGCTAATGAACAGCACTATGAATTACCTCCATCTTTTTTTGAAGAGATTCTCGGAGATCGACTTAAATATAGTTGTGGATATTGGGATGAGTTTTTACCTCCTGCCGATTGTGCTAACAAATTGAATCAATCTGAAGAAGCAATGTTAGAATTAACTTGTTCAAGAGCTGACATTAAAAATAGCCAAAAAATTCTTGACCTTGGATGTGGTTGGGGTAGTCTAAGTATCTATATGGCAGAAAATTATCCTGAAAGTAAAATTACTGCATTATCTAATTCTTCTACTCAAATTGAATATATAAATTCAATAGCTAAAGAAAAGGAATTGGATAATCTTAAAGCTGTAATTGCTGATATTAATACTTACAAATCAAATAATACTTTTGATAGGATAATTTCTATTGAGATGTTTGAACACATGAGAAATTATGAAGCTTTAATGAGTAAGTTAAGTAAATTTCTGCGTAATAAGGGTAAACTCTTTGTCCATATTTTCTCACATCATACTTATCCATTTGCTTATGTAAATAAGTCTAGTTCTGATTGGATGGCTAGATATTTTTTTGCTGGCGGAACGATGCCTAGTCAGGATTTACTTCATTATTTTCTTGAAGATTTTCATCTTGAAAATCAATGGGCAGTTTCTGGAAAGCATTATAAACAAACTCTTGAAGCATGGCTATATAAAATGGATAATAAAAAAGAAACAATATGGCCAATTTTCGTAGAAGTATATGGAAAAAAAGAGGCAAAAAAATGGTGGAATTACTGGAGGACCTTCTTTTTATCATGTGCAGAATTTTTTGGAATGAACGAAGGCAATGAATGGTTTATATCTCATTATCTTTTTCAGAAAAAATAAATTAATGCCAGGTTATTTTAAAGCTTTGTCCTTTTTCATATTGTTTTTAAACTTCAAAAGTCATATTTAACTATATAAGATATTTCTCTAAACAGAATTAAATATTTTTGGAGATAAATTCTTTTCTGCCATAATAGGATGCACTTTGAGTTTAACATCTTTTTCTTACAGATATTCTTATTATTTTCACTTTTTCATTGAGAATATATATACTATATATTAATTATTGTAGACCAACAGCACTAAACCCGAAATCTATAAGATTTCATAATTTAATTTTTTAAACACAGTAATTCTCTCTCTACAAATCCAA
>Ga0209925_1000373_pt1 | contig 23400 bp, 22 predicted proteins | sample SalPonR2_A_D1_MG_FD_185702 | JGI IMG/M metagenome (GOLD analysis project Ga0209925, IMG submission 185702) | Salt pond soil microbial communities from South San Francisco under conditions of wetland restoration - Salt Pond MetaG R2_A_D1_MG... ... | reverse complement strand
GGCCGCCACCTCGTAGCCCCACTTGCGGAAGGCCCCCTCGGTGAACTTCATGATGTTGCCCTTGTGCACCAGCGTCACCGACTCGCGCTTGTTCTCGATGGCGTACTCGATGGCCTTACGCACCAGGCGCTTGGTGCCGAACTCGGAAATCGGCTTGACACCCAGACCGGCGTCTTCGAAGAACTTCGCGCCCATTTCGTTGCGCAGGAAATCCGCCAGCTTCTTGTTCTCCGGCGTGCCGGATTCGAACTCGATGCCGGAATACACGTCCTCGGTATTCTCGCGAAAGATCACCACGTCGAAGTCCTCGGGCTTGCGCAACGGTGACGGCACGCCCTTGTAGTACTTGACCGGACGGACACAGGCATAGAGATCCAGCGTCTGGCGCAGCGATACGTTGAGCGAGCGGAAGCCTTCCCCCACCGGGGTGGTCAGCGGACCCTTGATAGCCACGTTCAATTCCTTGATCGCGTCAAGCGTTTCCTGCGGGAAGTAATCACCGTCGTAGATGCCGGCCGCCTTCTCACCGAGATAAAGCTCGGCCCAGTGCACCTTGCGCTTGCCGCCGTAAGCCTTTTCAACCGCGGCGTCCCAGACCTTGAGACAGGCTGGCGTGATGTCGACCCCGATACCGTCGCCTTCGATGAATCCCAGGATCGGGTCGTCGGGCACATTGAGCTTGTCGTTTTCGACCGAAATGCGGGTGCCGGTTTCCGGCAGTTTCACGTGTTGGTATCCCATGGTCATCCTTTTTAACGATTGGGTAATTGCCTGATCGTTATTCTATCAGTTCGCCCTGTCGATGCCGCCGATGATCCCCGACACAAGCCGCACGCCCGAAGCAAGACCAACGGCGCAAGCAATTGTCCGGCTCGGCGGTTTTCCGGCACGGGCCGCGGCGGCGTCGGTTCTGGCGCATGTCGTGCTGCTTGCAATCCTGATGAATGCGCCGCTGTCGCCGTCCGCGCCAATGCCGGACCCGCGCGTGATCTCGATGCATCTGATCCCGGCGCCCGTGGACCCGCAACGGCCCGGGCCGGTCGAGGTCGCCGAACAAAGGCGGGCCGAACCTCCGTCCCGGCCCACAGCGGCAAGCGAGCCGCCTTCAGCGACCGCGCCCGAGACGACACCCGCCGAACGTCGTCCCGACGATCCGAACACCGATGATGGCTTGCCTGTACGGGCCGATGCGCTCCGCGCAACCCTGCTCGAGCAGGTTCGGTCGTTGCCGGCCGAAGCCGGCCAGGACGCAGGCGACGGTCTGCCGTGGACATCCAGCGGCGCGCGCGTGCCGGGCGTGCCGGGCGTACGCGGCTGGATTTCGGCACACGTCGGCCAGGTTACGCCCAGCGCGCATACATGGAAAAACAACGACGGCAGCACCGGCGGTCGTTTCGTGATGGTCGACGGCACCGTCGTGTGCACCCGCCGCCGTGCGCCGACCATCGACGAGATCATGAACCCCTGGAAGTCCACCGTGGTGACCCTGAGTTCAGTCTGTGGGCGCGAGCGGCCACCGGCACCGGACTACGACGATCCGCGCGTTCAGCCGCCGCCATCCGCTGTTCGGGAGCCGCCGGCAAACGGCGGATAGATCGGCTGCATTGCCGATCGTAGAATCAGAACGCCGAGCCGATCCGGCGCATCAACTCATCGACGGCCGCAACGTCCGGATGACCGGGATCGCCGTGCACGTCCAACACGATCTCGCGAGCTTCCAGCGCCCGCCTGCGCGCGTCTTCGGTGCGACCCCGTTCGAGCGCCAGCTCGGCTTGCCCCTTGAGGATATCGGCCACGTGCCGATGATTTTCGCCAAGTTCCCGTCGACACATTTCAAGCGCTTGCGCGTAAAGGCCCTCGGCCTTTTCGAATTCGCCGAGAGCGGCATGGGTGCCGGCCAGGTTGGAAAGCACCAGGGCAATATCGTGGTGCGATTCACCGTAGGCAGTGCGGTAATTCGACAGCGCGTGCTCCAGCAGCAATCGAGCCTCCTCGAGCTCGCCTTGATTGCGCAACGTGCTGGCCAACGCATTCAGGCTGACGCCCACCGAAGGATGATCCGGCCCCATGCGCGACTGTCGAAGCGCAAGCGCCTCGCGGTGATACCGCTCGGCTTGAACCCAGCGCTTGCGGTTGCTGTTCAGCCAGCCCACCTGGTAGATCACACTGGCGATCGCGGGATGGCCGGTCTCGAAGGCCTGTCTGCGCTGCTCCAGTGCTTCGAGAAACATGGACTCGGCCCGATCGTACTGGCCCATCTGGGTCAGCAAAGTCGCCAGGTTGGTCAGCGAAAAAGTCGTATCCGGGTGGCTGTCACCCAGCACCCGCCGGCGGATCTCGAGCGCGGTCGAATAATGGTCTACCGCCTCTTCGCGGCGGTCCAGTCCGGCCAGCGCGAGCGCCAGATTATTATAGGCCGCAGCGAGTTCCGCGCTTTCGGGCAAGAATTCGCGGCGCAGCGCCAGCGCACGGCGGAAGCGCTGCTCGGCGGCTTCGAAGCGTCCAAGCGAATAAAGCGACAGCCCGATATTGTCCAGTGCCTGGGCCATGGCCGACGCATCTTCAGGGTCGCTGAGTGCCAGCGCATTTTCATGCGCATCCAGCGCCTCGCGGTAACGCCCCAGCGAGCCCAGCGTGCCGCCCAGCAAGGTCCAGGCCCGGGCACGTTCGGCAGCCGAGACGCCGGACGTACGCTGCAGAATCTCCAGCGCCCGGGCCGCCATGTCGCGCGCGCTTTCGTACTCGGCCAGTGAACGATTCACCCGGGCCAGCGCGTGGAACATCTCGGCTTGTATCCTCGGCGTTTCTTCCAGTGTTTCAACCTGGGCCGCGCCCTGCCGCACCAGGTCGCGAGCGGTCAGGTCCCTGCCCGGACTACGGTATGGATCAGCCTGGTCGAACAGGCTGACCAGGAATTCGCTGACCCGCTCGGTCTTGTCGGCCTCCAGCCGCGCCAGGTCTCGCTGCGCCTCGGCCCGGTCGCGCTCCAACCCCGCGATTCGCGCCTGCCAGCCGGTGCCGACCAGACCGACGATCAACAACAGCACGGCCACGCTCCCCAGACCCACGACGACAGGATTGCGCTGCACGAACCGGTTGAGCAAATAGGCACGACTGGCCGGACGTGCCACCACCGGTTGCAGCCTGCGATAGCGCTCTACATCCTTGATCAGCGCCGATACGCCGGGGTATCGATCAGCCGGCTCGGGTGCGCAGGCCATCCTGATGATGGCGGCAAGGTCGCGGTACCGGTCATACCGCCTGGCCCGCGGGTCGGACCAATCGGTGCCCTGAGACCCCACTTCGCCGGTGAGCATCCAATACAGCAGCACGCCCAGCGCATACACGTCGGACTGGGTGGATGCCGGCTCGCCGGCAAGCTGTTCCGGTGCGGAAAACGCCGGCGTCAGCGCACGAAAGCTTGCCTCGTCGGCATGTTCTTCTGCCACCAATCGCGCAACGCCGAAGTCCAGCAGCATCACCCGGCCTTCGGGGGTCAGCCGGATGTTGGCAGGCTTGATGTCGCCATGCACCACCCGGCGCTGATGGGCATGACCGACCGCGCCCGCCACCTGGGCAAACGCATCCATGCAGCGGCTGATATCGTGCCGCGCGGCCTTGGCACAATCGGCCAGGTCTTCGCCCGGCACCCAGTCCATGACCAGGTAGGTTTGCCCATCCTCGGTTTCGCCGCCGTCCAGGATGCGAGCGATATTGGGATGATCCAGCCGCGCCAGCAACTGCCGCTCGACTTCCAGTCGTTGCTTCAGTCGGGAATCCCTGCGCAGCCTGATGAGCTTGACGGCGGCTTCCCTCTCGAAAGCGCCGTCGGCGCGCTCGGCCCGGTAAACCGTTCCCATGCCGCCGGAACCCACCGGCTCGACCAGCCGCCAGGGCCCGATACGGGTGCCGGCTGGCAGCGCCAAATCGGATTTGTCGATTTCAGAAAACGCCAGCTGACCTGCCCTCTGAAACAAGGTCTCGAGAAACTGCGCCGGCTCGGCGCTCGCTTCCACCAGCGCCGAGAGTCGCGAATGCAGGCGCGGACAGCGCGCTTCAAGCCCGGCCAGAAGCCGGTTGCGCTCGTCCGGCTCGCGATCGAGAAGATCATCGAGCAGCTGATCCAGCAGCCGGCGCCGGGCCGGTGTCAGGCGGGCATGAAGTGTCGACATCGTTTAATTATCTCATCACTCCTGACAATCTCATGGATTTAAACAAAATCCCGTTCAGCGGCGCTTCAGGCTGGAGCTTGTATAACGGGTTCACAAAGGCCGCCACGGCCGCGAGAAGGAGACCGACATGAAAACTGGCAACGCAAGACTCGCTATTGTCCTGGCCGGAATCCTGCTGCTCGCCTGGGGAGCTGTCGCCGAGCGAGCTTCGGCCGAGGCGCAGGCCGGCTTCGCCCAGGCCGAACTCGACCAGATGCTCGCGCCTATCGCTTTGTATCCGGATACCGTGCTTTCGCATGTGTTGATCGCGGCCACCTATCCGCTGGAGGTGGTCCAGGCGGCGCGCTGGTCGCGGGCCAACCCGGGCCTGGAGGGCGAATACGCCGTGGCCGCCGTCGAACACTATCCTTGGGATCCCAGCGTCATGGCGCTGGTCGCGTTTCCCGAGCTGCTGGCGCGCATGGACGCCGACCTGGACTGGACACAGCGCCTGGGCGACGCCTTCCTGATCCAGGAATACCAGGTGCTCGACACCGTCCAGTACCTGCGCGACGAGGCTTATGCCAGCGGCCACCTGCGCTCCAACGAATACGTGCGCGTGGTGCGCGAAACCGAGTACATCTATATCGAGCCGAGCGTGACGCGCGTGGTCTACGTGCCCTGGTACGATCCGTACACCGTTTACGGCAACTGGCGCTGGTCGGCCTACCCGCCCGTTTACTGGCATCAGCCGCGCGGCTACCGCTCCGGATTCAGCTTCCACTGGGGCAACGGCCACCACCTGCAATACGGGTTCTTCTTCAGCGCCGTTCACTGGCCCAGTCACAGGTTGATGATTCACGATCACCATGGCTACTACGGGCGACACGACAATCACTATGGCAAGCGTTATGGCAAGCACGGGTACAAAGGCCGCCGATTCACTTCCGGACGCGAACTGGCCGGCTACGATGGCGCCCGCCGCTGGAAGCATGATCCGGATCATCGTCGCGGTGTCGCTTACCGCCGGGGCATAGACGAACGCCACACCAGACGGGCATCGCAGGGCTCACGCGCTGCCGGCCGCAGTCACGGATACGACAGTAGCCGAAACAACCGACGCGACCTGTTGCGCCAGCGTTCGCGCAGCACTACAGTCCCGACAAGGCGTTCGGCCTCTGCTTCGGTCGATACCGACCGGCGAGATCGACAGGTCGCGGAGCGAACGATTCGAAATCGCAATTCGATCAGGCGCGACGCCAACAGCATTCTCGGCGTGGCGCCAAGCGAGCCCGCCGCGTCCGACCTTCGCGGAAAAGTCGCCTCCGGCAGATTCGGGAGTTCGCCGCGGAATGCTTCCGCTGGACGTTCGGCTACCGACAGGGGGGCCCGCCGCCGGGACCTGGCTCAGCGCCGAGCCCCAATGGGCAAGCCTCCGAGCCGAACGAATGCCCGTGAAGCCGCCTCGAACCGCGAACGCGGCGGGCAGTCGGCCGCGCGCTCGTCGTCACAATCGATACAACTTTCGTCACGACAAGCGTCACGACAAGCGTCGGCGCGCTCGCGGTCTTCGCAAAACAGCCGGGCCGTAGATTCGCAAACCCGGCCTTCTGCCGATTCGCGCGGGTCCGTCACCCGCGGCGCCCGGCAGACAACATCCCGGAATACGCCTGCGCGCGTTGAAAAACAAGCCAGACAGGCACACACATCTTCGCGATCAGGGCGGGCCGTTGCATCAAAACAGGCGCGTTCGCGCGGCAAGAGCAGCCGCGCCGAGGTACTGAGAAATCGGGACCGGAAAAAGTAGTTGCTCGCCAAAGGTCATCGAGATGCGCAGCAGGGTTAGTATTGAACGCTAGCTCAACAGCGGACTCCAGCGATGGCCCTTGTCAACGTCGAAGCACGCGAACACGTGCTGCTCATCGGGCTGAACCGCCCCGAAAAGATGAACGCCATGAACCGCGAGATGTACCACACCATCGCGGCTGCTTACGGCCGTCTCGCGCGCGAACCCGGGCTTCGCGTGGGATTGGTGCATGCCGAGGGCGAGCACTTCACTTCGGGTCTTCAGCTGGACGACTGGGCCGAGACCTTCGCCGCCGGTAAGGGGATGCCACTGGGCAAAGGCGAGATCGATCCATTCTGCGTCGTGGGCGAGCCCTTGAGCAAGCCCGTGGTGTTTGCCACCCAGGGCATCTGCTTTACCTGCGGCGTCGAGATGATGCTCAATGCCGATATCCGGGTGGCGGCGACCAACACCCGCTATGCCCAGCTGGAGGTCAAACGCGGCATCTTTCCCTGCGGCGGCGCGACGTTCCGGCTGCCCGAGGAAATCGGATGGGGCAACGCGCAACGATACCTGCTGACCGGAGACGAATGGAGCGCGCAGCAAGCGTTCGACTGGGGCCTGGTGCAGGAACTGGTCGAGCCCGGTGAACAGTTCGATCGCGCCTGGCAGATTGCCCAGAAAGTCGCACGCGCCGCACCGCTCGGTGTCCAGGGCAGCCTCGCGTCTTCCCGCCTGGCGCGAGTGCAGGGCCACAGCGCGGCCAAAAAGGAATTGTTCGCGGCGCTGGAACCCGTGATGGCCAGCGAAGACGTCAAGGAAGGCATTCGGTCGTTTCTGGAACGACGCGAGGCGGAGTTCAAGGGGAAATAAGTTTCGTCGTTTTGTCGCTTGGTCGCTTGGTCGTTTTGTCAAAGTCCACTTGCCTGTGGCGTCCCGGGAATTTCGGACTCTGCGACCAAACGACCAAGCGACAAAACGACGAAACGACGAAACGACGAAAAACTGGAGCATTCGATGAAACTGCAGCAGGCGACGTGGCCGGAGGTGGAGGCCTATCTCGAAACGAGCGATGCGATCGTCATCCCGATCGGATCCACCGAGCAACATGGCCCGACCGGGCTGATCGGCACGGATGCGATCTGCCCGGAAACTATCGCGGGCGGCATGGCCGAACTTGGCGTGCTGGTCGGCCCTACCTTGAGCATCGGCATGGCGCAGCACCACCTGGCGTTTCCCGGCTCCATCGCACTCAGGCCGAGCACGCTGATGGCGGTGATCCGCGACGTGGTCGGCTCGTTGTCGAGCCAGGGATTCCGCCGCTTCATGTTCCTGAACGGCCACGGCGGCAACATCGCTACTGTGCATGCAGCCTTCGACGAGATCTGGTCCGAGTCCAGCATCGCCGGCCACATGTCGGATCTGCAGCTCGTACTCTTCAACTGGTTCACCGGCCGGCGGGCCCGGGAACTTTCGGCCAAGCTTTTCGGTGATGCCGAGGGCTCGCATGCCACACCCTCGGAAATCTCGCTGACCTGGTTTACGTATCCTGACCGCGTGAGCGCCGCGAAGCTCAACCCCCGTCGCGCCCCCAACGGCGGTTTTCGCGATGCCCGCGACTTCCGCGAAAATTTTCCCGACGGCCGCATGGGCTCCGAACCGGGTCTCGCGAGCGTCGAGCACGGCAAGCGGATTTATCGGGCGGGCGTCGAAGATGCGATGGAGGCATTCGATCGGCTCAGGCAGCGATGAATCGAAAGCACGCCGGGGAACGAACGGTCCGATGCGTATACTGACGGACTCAATTTAAACCGGGAACGCTCGCCATGACCGAATCCGAATCCGAATCCGAATACATGCCCCACGACTACACGCCACCGAAAGTCTGGACATGGGATTCCGAAAGCGGCGGCAAGTTCGCCAGCATCAACCGTCCGACCGCGGGTCCGACGCACGAGAAAAAGCTGCCGCTGGGCAAGCATCCGCACCAGCTTTATTCGCTGGCCACGCCCAACGGCGTCAAGGTGACAGTGATGTTCGAGGAACTGCTGGCGCGCGGCTTTGCCGACGCCGAGTACGACGCCTGGCTGGTCGATATCAGCGAGGGCGACCAGTTCGGCTCGGGCTTCGTCGAAATCAACCCGAATTCCAAGATTCCGGCCATGGTCGACCACAGCACCGAGCCGTCCACGCGGCTGTTCGAATCCGGCGCCATCCTGCTCTACCTGGCCGAGAAGTTCGACGCCTTCCTGCCCAACGATCACCATGCACGCACCGAGTGCCTGAACTGGCTGTTCTGGCAGATGGGCGCCGCACCCTACCTCGGCGGCGGCTTCGGCCACTTTTACGCCTACGCGCCGGAACCGATCAAGTACTGCATCGACCGATTCACGATGGAAGCCAAGCGCCAGCTCGACGTCCTGGACCGGCATCTGGCTCATCGCGAGTACATGGCCGGCGGCGACTACACCATCGCCGACATGGCGATCTGGGCCTGGTACGGGCAGCTTGCACTGGGCCGGCTGTACGACGCCGCGGAATTCCTGCAGGTCGACACCTACGAAAATCTCCAGCGCTGGTCGAAAGCCATTGATGAACGTCCGGCGGTGCTGCGCGGCCGCATGGTCAACCGTCCGTTCGGCGATCCGGCAATGCAGCTGCACGAACGCCACGACGCCGGCGACTTCGAGACCAGTGGTCCTTCCACCTGATAATTACGGATTCAGTTGGTCTGTCAGCGTTCAGGGCAAGGCGCGGCCTGCAGTGAATGGCCATCACCCTTTACAAGGGCCGGAACGCCGCCATGGACGCTGACAGGCCAACTGAATCCGCAATTATCAGGCGGAAGGACCACTACACCCAGGACAAGATCGCGGACGACTCGTTCTCGTGAACGCTCTTGCGTTGGATGCGCTCGCGCATCCCGGCAGCCGCGCTACCGAATGACGGCGCTGATCGCGTTCAACAAGCCTTTCGGCGTGCTGTGCCAATTCTCGGGCCAGGGCCCGACGCTGTCCGACTTCATCGACGTGCCCGACGTTTATCCGGCCGGGCGCCTGGACAAGGATTCCGAAGGCCTGCTGCTGCTCACCGACGACGGCGCGCTTCAGGCACGGATCTCGTCGCCGAAATTCAAGCAGCCCAAGACGTACCTGGTGCTGGTCGAGCGCATACCGGACGAGGCCGCGCTGGCGCGCCTGCGTCACGGCGTCGAACTCGACGGCAAGCCCACCCGGCCGGCGACGGTGGGCCGGATTCCGGAACCCGCAGACCTGTGGCCGCGAGATCCGCCGGTGCGTTACCGCAAGAACGTCACAGAGGCCTGGCTGGAGTTGATCATCACCGAGGGCCGCAACCGTCAGGTGCGCCGGATGACCGCGGCGGTCGGACACCCTACGCTGCGGCTGATTCGCTCGGCAATAGGCAGATACACGCTGGAAGACCTGTTGCCCGGTCAATGGCGCCGCCTGGACCCGCCTGAATCTCCCTGCGCGTCAACGGGGCGCCGCAGTTAAAATCAGCAGGTCAACCCGATACCCCCGCGACGGAACACAATGACGCCAACGTCCCACCCCATGCCATTCGAGCTGTCGAAAGCTCTGCAGGACTACTGCCTGCGCCATCCCGATGAGGCCGCCGTTGTCGATCAGTTCCGGTCCTTGATAACAAATCAGCCCGAATGCTTCGAACGCGGCAATTTCGAGCCCGGCCACGTGACCGGCTCGGCCTGGCTGGTGGATGGCTCGGGCGAGCACGTGCTGCTCACCCACCACCGCAAGCTCGACGCCTGGCTGCAGCTGGGCGGCCACAGTGACGGCGATCCGGACACCGCGGCGGTGGCAGGACGCGAAGCCGAGGAAGAATCGGGCCTTGCCGTGGAATTGATCTCGCGCGACATCCTGGACATCGACGTACATGAAATCCCGGCGCGCAAGTCCGACCCTGCACACTTTCATTTCGACGTTCGTTTCGCCTTCGTCAGTCGCTCCGGTCGCGACTATGTCGTCAGCGACGAATCGCACGACCTGGCCTGGGTGCCCGTGGAGCGATTGCGCCAATTCACCACCGAAACATCGATATTGCGGATGGCGAAAAAGTGGACTGAGCTGCGCGCGCAGGTAATGGGCGCCCGAAGCACCGATACCGACGGCAAGTGACGCTCGGGATGAGCGGCCAGACAGAAAAATCACCGGGCACTCCCGGCCAGGACAACCACCGTCCGACTGCTTTCGGCAAACTGATGAAGCGCCGTCCGATCGCTTTCGCGCTCGGCTTCGAGAGCGCGCTGGCAATTCTGGCACTGCTGCTTGCACTGCTCTTCGGCCTGCGGCCGTGGCTGACGATGGAATTCAGCGCGGGCGCGCTGGGCCTGTCGGTGCTGGCCACGCTGCCGATGGTCGCGGCCGTGCTGGCATTGATGCAGTTCCGATGGGGCTGGGTGCAGGCACTCAGGCGCATCGTCGAAGACCATCTGTTGCCGCTTTTCAGCGATGCCGGGCCGGCGGCGGTGTTTGCCGTGGCGCTGGCGGCCGGTATCGGCGAGGAATTGCTGTTCAGGGGCGTGATACAAGCCGGCCTGGAGGGATTGATCGGGCCGATGGCGGCGCTGGGCGTCGCTTCTTTGGTATTCGGGCTGGCGCACGCCCTGACAACGGCCTACTTCGTGCTGACCTGCCTGATGGGGCTTTACCTTGGCTGGCTTTACCAGGCCACCGGCAATCTGCTGCTCCCGATCATGGTGCATTTTCTATACGACTGGGTCGTACTCGCCTGGTATCTCCGGGGCACGCAGCGTTCTGGCTAAGGAACCCAAGCAGACCGCTCAGGCCGCGCGATCGAGCGCCGGCCCGCCGGCGGGCCGGAACCGGGCAAGCGTCTCGAACAGGCCTTTGGGCAGCGTGCAAGCCGGGCCCGAACGAATCCGATCCGCCAGCTGATCGCGCACGACCACCGGCACCGGAGAGGCGTCGGCATTGTCCACCGCGACTTCCGGATGCGACAGGCAGATCAACGGCTTCGGATCCGCCGCGACGCCGTGCTGCAACAACCACCTTCGAAGAGAATCGACCTGGGCACGCGCCTGGGGTATGGGGTTTTCCACGGCATTCCAGTTCGGCCGGCTGCCGCAGCCGCCGCGTCGCGCCAACGGCCAGTGGCGCGCGTCCGGCCGCACGTAGACGTGGCCGGGCGTGTTCTTGACCTCGACGATCCAAAGGCCGGTGGGACCGGCCACGACGAAATCCAGCTCGCGCCAGCCGTTGGGCAGCTGGCCGTCGGGCAGCTTCACACGGTTGAACAGCAGGAAATCGTCGGGCAGCGTCTTGAGCCGATCCAGCGCGGTGACTTCGCCCTCCACTCCGGCCAGTGCGCCGGCGTCCACGGAGCTGCCGCCCGGCAGCCAGAGGAAGAACAGGACGCCGGCGCCGACGGCGGCAACGAAAAGCCCGAACTGCGGGCTCATCGAAAACGCCCCGTAGGCGAGAATCGCCAGCAGCGGCAACGCGATCGCCAGCCGGGTCCAGCGCGCACGCCCGGCGGCCTTCAATTCCGCCCGATGTCGAACCAAAGGCGGATAGTCGGTAACGAATCTGCAGTCGGCCATGGCAGTCAGCGCTCCGGTAACGGGTACTTGAGACCGGTCGCGCAGTTGTACAGCACGACCTTCCCGTCCCGATCGATCTCGCCCGCCTCGATCATGCGCAGCCAAGCCGAGTGGGTGGCCGCGCCTTCCGGGCACATCAGGATGCCTTCTTCCGATGCGAGCGACTTCCAGGACCGCTCGATCTCCGCCTCGCTGACGGCAATGGCCCGGCCGCCGGACTCGCGAACGGCGCGCAGGATCAGGAAGTCCCCGACGGCCTGAGGCACGCGGATGCCGGCGGCGACGGTGGACGCATCTTCCCATCGCCGGGCAAACGCCTCGCCCGCTTCGTATGCACGCACCATGGGCGCGCAGCCTTCGGCCTGAACCGCGATCATCTTCGGCAGCGGACCCTCGATCCAGCCCAGCTCGCGCATCTCGGCAAACGCCTTCCACATGCCGATCAGCCCGGTACCGCCGCCGGTCGGATAGAAGATCGCGTCGGGCAGCGTCCAGCCCCACTGCGCGGCGAGCTCCAGGCCCATGGTCTTCTTGCCTTCCAGGCGGTAGGGTTCCTTGAGCGTCGAGACGTCGAACCAGCCTTCTTCCTTCGCGCGTTCGGCCAGCAGCTTGCCGCAATCGTCGATGTAGCCGTCGACCTCGACCACCTCGGCGCCGCACAGGCGGGTCTCGTCGATGTTCATGCGCGGGGTGTCGGCCGGGCAATAGACCAGCGACTGCATGCCCGCGCGCGTCGCGTAGGCGGCCAATGCCGCACCGGCGTTGCCGTTTGACGGCATGCACAGTTTGTTCAACCCCAACTCACGCGCCATCGCGACGGCCAGCGCCAGGCCGCGCGCCTTGAACGAGCCGGTCGGTAAACGCCCCTCGTCCTTGACGATGAGGTTGGGCGCCGAATCCAACGGAATCAGCGGGGTGTCGATCTCGCCCAGCCGCGGCACACGAGCGAAGTCGCCGGCCGGCAGCAGTTCCCGCCACTTGTAGAATCCGCCGTCGCGCGACGCTATCTCGTCGCGGTCGACTGAGGAAGCGATCTCGGCCAGCCGGTATCTGACCAGGAGCGGCCGACCGGCATCGGATAGACGGTAGACCTGCCCGGCCTCGTAGCGCGTGCCCTCGAGACTGCATTCAAGGCGGGAGACGTATGGGTTCATCGGCGGTCGGCTCGCTTGCTGACTGGAACTCAATAGCTCCGAAGCATATCAGCCGCCGGATATTCTGTGACCGCAGCCGATACGGCCGCGGATTCCGGTCAGCGGCTGGTCGTCGAACGTCCGCGAACCATGCCCATGACCTGCCCCATGTCCAGCGTCTGTGCCTTCTGCTCGATCTGCGGCAGGTATTCCTGCTGCATCTGCTTGGCCGGTCCGAGCGTTTCCTGGAACGTCGTGCGCAGTAGTTCGGTGCTCATCTGGCGCCCGCCGGCGTAATAGCGCCGGGCGACCTGGCCCAGCGCATACGTGGTGGCAAACGAAAATGCCATGCCGGTTGCGGTACGGCCCAGCCGGCCAACGCCACGGCCGGCAGCGGCCCGGAACAACCCGCCGATCAGCTTGCGGCCGAACTGCTCGATGTACTGCGAGGTCACGCCGACGCCCATCGTGGCCAAGAGCTCCTTGATGTGGCCGCGGTCCAGTTCCACGCCGTGGCGCTGACCGATCTCGTAGACCATCTTGATCTGCAGCGGAATGACCGCCATCGACGCCCAGGACTGCGGCAGTATTTCCAGCGCGCCGTTGAGAATCGAATAGTTCAGCACGGACTTGTCGATCGCCGCCTCGTCCACCGCGGCCGGCGCTTGCGGCATCGATGCGGTGGCGGGAACCGTCGCGGGCGCGGCCGCCTCGGTCATTTCGATGACCTGCTCGGCCTCGCGCTCGACTTCGTCGGCCTCGCTACTATCAAGATCCAGCAGTGCACGCAGCCGGTCAAGAAATTCGCGCTCCGCTTTCACCATCCGGCCGTCCGCATCGCAAACGCCCACCGCCAGCTCATAGGCCAGGTGCCTCTCACCGTGCCCGGTCAGCACGGCGGCGGCGTCTTCCAGCGAGACCCGTTTGAGCAAGACATCCTGGTAGACACGGTGCGCGTCGGGGCCGTCGCCGTCGGCTGCGAGCGTCTCGGCGATCCTTCGGAACTCCTCGCGTTCGGCCTCGTGCTTGCCGCCATCGGCGAACGCCGTGTGCAGTGCAATGGCGAGGATGGCGGCATCACGGTCGAGTGTGGTAGTCAAATCGTACTCCAGGAAACGGCAGACAGGTTCTTGTGGTAATGGTGTCCGGCTTTGCCGTGTTCAAGTCACATTCGCGCAAAATCCAGCCGATGCCTGTCGGGAGAGGCTCGTTACTGCGGCAAGTAGCTCGAGCCGATCTTCAGCCCGGGTCACTCGTCATCCGAGACCATCCCCGCAATCCGCCAGAAAGCGTCGGGCCGGTAGAGCCGGTTGCTGTTAATTCCCGCTACAGAAACCGATTGTGCGGGGCCTCCTCTTGCGCCTCATAGGTGCTGAAGGCGTGGCCGATGCAGCCGAACACCTCGATGATGTTGTGGACCTCCACCTGGTAGAAATCGCGCCAGGCCATCTTGCGCTCGAAATTATCCACGTAGTCGCCGGCGGCGGAAACCAGCGCATAACGCTCCGTGATCAAGGACCGGATCTGTTCTATTTCGCTCATGCCAATCCCTTGAACTCGCGGTTACTCATATTGAAAGCACACCGGAGCAGGCTGATCCGGCCGCGCCCAAAAGGACCGGATGCACGCCCGGATGCTAAGATTCCGATCAAACCGGCGGTGGATCAGTTCGCAATGGCCTTGTATGCCGCGGGTCTGCAGGAATTACATAAGATATGACGCACGTTCCCAAGCTGCGCCGGCTGGTCGAAATCTTCTTTCTGGTGCTGTCTGTCCTGCTGATCGCCTGGGCCGTTGCGCTACGCGTCGATATCGTCAACAGCACGTTCGGGCAGGCAATCAACTGCGAAGCCTGCTTCACAGGATCGGTGATTCTGAACGATCTTGGACTCATCAGTGTCCTGTCGTTACTTTTGATCGCTTCGCTGGCGCTTCGAAACGCCTTCGTGTTTATTCCGCTCCGCCTGGCGTTTCTCGCGGGAATCATCGTCTACCTGATGGATGCGTTGCTACTCGATAGCTTCTTCGTCCGGCTTCGGCTCGATGACCTGGTTGTCTACGGCCGGCATGTCACCCTGCTTTGGCGCCATGTCATGGAGACGGAGATGCTCTCCTTTACCCTCATCGGCCTGCTATGTCTCGTTGGCTTCCTTGGGGCGCTCTCGTTTGTTCCGCCCTCGGATTTCTTGCGCATAAAGGTATTCGGAATCGCCGTCGTTTTTCCGTTGGCCGGGATTTTCGTGCATCTCACTGTGCAACCGTCGTCCTATGTCCACGACTGGGCAATGCGGAACGTCGCTGCCGTGAACTTCAATGTCGGGGTCACCAAGCAATACTCAGAGTCGTTCAGGAATACGCTGATGGCCGGGGAGGCGCAGCAGGATAGTCAAGTATGCAAACGCGGCATGGATTCATCCCCGAACATTGTGTTGCTGATTCTCGAATCATGGTCGCCTTACCAGAGCAGGCTGCAGGGCGGAATCAACGACTGGACGCCGAAAATCGACGAAATCTCGCGCAAATACGCCTGGTTCAGCCGGATGCACGCCGGTGGTTTCAGCACCAACGAAGGACTTATCTCGCTGTTCACCGGCCTGGAATACGTTTCCCCCCAGCAACCATTCTTCCAGATTCGACCCTTCCAGACCGCATGGGATACGCCGCTTCGATTGCCGGAGATTCTTCGCGATGATGCCGGCTACTTCACTGCCTTTCTGACGTCTGGAAACCTGTCGTTCGCGCAGAAAAAGGCCTGGATCAACACCCTGGGCTTTTCACACGTGGAGGGTCACGACCATCCCGGCTATGACACGGTGGAAAAGAGACACCATTTCGACTCGGTCAACGACCGGGTGCTCTACCAGAGAAGCGTTGAATTCATCAAGGATCTTGCCGCCAGTTCGCAACCGTTCTTCATCACCATAGAAACGGTTTCGACACATCACCCGTACCGTCATCCGCAAACCGGCGAACGTTCCGAGGAAGCCGTTTTCCGCTACATGGACGAGACCGTATGGGAGTTCTATGCCGCGCTCGAATCTTCCGGATTCTTCGACAACGGCATCCTGGTAATGGTGAGCGATCACCGCGCGATGATCCCGATCACGAAGGCCGAGCAGCGCGCTTTCGGGCAGGCGACCGCTTCACTCGTTCCATTGGTCGTTGCCAGCCGCGATACGCGCGGAATGGGCGAAATCAAACAGCGGTTCCACCAAAGCGATCTGCCCGCATCGTTCGACGCGCTGACCTCGAAAACACATTGCCACCGCGGCCCTTACCGGAACATCTTTCGAACGCAGGCCACGGCCGCAAGATGTGTTTACCACGCGCGTGGAGATGACCGCGACCACATAGACGCGTTCTGTCCCGACGGTAATTACCTGGTCAAACTGGATGGCGACGACACGCGAGTCATCGAACCCGGCAATGTCGACGACGACATCGCGCGGAAAATAGTCAATCAGATCAACATCCACCGAATCAGGGGCGCCGAGCGGACCCGGCGTCTCGAACAAAGCGGCTTCTTCGAGGCGGAATCAGTCAACTAAGGCATCGCAGCCGACTGCATGAAGCCCCGTGCCTTGAAAGTTGCAGAATGAGTGCCGGGGCACACTGGGAGCTCGGCATTAACTGAATTGGTGAAAACGGTGCCCGCTGGATGCAGAAAGCCCCCGAATGACGGGGGCTCTCGATTTCTGCACGTTTGCAGACGCCTCGCAAGAGACGTCGAAGCCTTATGCCTCGAAGTGGGCCTTCAGCTTCTTCATCGCCACCGCCTCGAGCTGCCGGATCCGCTCGGCGGAAACGCCGTACTTGTCGGCGAGTTCCTGCAGTGTGATCTTCGGGTCGATCAACCAGCGCGACTGGATGATGTCCTTGGAACGATCATCGAGTTCGTCCATGCCTTCGAACAGCACTTCATGATAGTGATCTTCAAGGTCGTCGCTTTCGGCAGCCAGATCCGGCGAATTCGAGTGGCTTTGGAGGAAGGCGGCCGGGGCCAGATACGGCTTGTCTTCATCGTCGTCGGAAGTGAGGTCGAAACCGACATCCTGGCCTGATAGCCGGGATTCCATTTCCATGACCACTTCGGGCTTGACGTTAAGGTCCTCGGCCACCCTGTTGACCTCGTCCTGGTTCAACCACCCGAGGCGCTTCTTCGATTTGCGCAGGTTGAAGAACAGCTTGCGCTGGGCCTTGGTGGTCGCGACCTTGACGATACGCCAGTTGCGCAGCACGAATTCATGGATTTCGGCCCGAATCCAGTGCACGGCAAAAGACACCAGCCGCACGCCCTGATCAGGATCGAAGCGCTTGACGGCCTTCATCAAGCCGATATTGCCTTCCTGGATGAGATCGCCCAGCGCCAGGCCATAGCCTGAATAACCGCGTGCGACGTGCGCCACGAAACGGAGGTGCGACATGACCAGCATGCGCGCCGCGTCCAGATCTTCTTCGCCATGGAAGCGACGGGCAAGACTCTGCTCCTCTTCGAGGGTAAGCACCGGGATGCGGTTGACTTCCTGCATGTACGCATCCAGAGAGCCGGTGCCGGCCGGGGCCAACAGATGACTTGGTACAAGATCTTTCGACATTCAAAACTCCTCTGAATCAGACTCTCGATTATATCAAGGAACGCTTGATTTTCTCAAATCAGGATCAATATCATCCTGTATAGGTTCAGGCCTTTTGAACACGGCCGTCGCAGGAAAGTTCCCGGCGCGGACTCAGGGGTTGATACGCGCCAGCTGCCGGGAAACCGCGACCCAGGCGCCGACAATGCCGAGCGCGCCGCTTCCGGCCAGCATCAGGCCCAGTAACTGGGTCGAGGGCGCGACCATCTCGGCCGTTGCACCGTAGGTCGCCGCAAGCGCCTCGACCGGCGCCCTGAGCATCCACAGCCCGGCATGCACGGCCAGCCACGCCAGCATCGCACCGCCCAGCCCCATCCACAACCCGGAATACAGGAAGGGTCGGCGGATGTAGCCCGGTGTTGCCCCCACCAGCGCAAGAATCTCGATTTCCTCGCGCCGGCGCTGAATCTCGGTACGGATATTGTTGGAGATCACGAACAGCACGCTCGCGGCGAAAAGCGCCGCCAGAAGGATAACCAGGCGCGAAAAGACGCCCAGAATCGCGTCCAGCCTGCGCACCCAATCGAGGTCCACGACCACCATGTCGACGCGATCGGCCCTCCGCAACCGCTCGGCCAGCTCGGCGATATCGACGGTCGAGTTCGGTGTCACCTCCAGTACCCAGGGCAGCGGGATGTCGCCGACGTCGAAACGATCCAGCCCGGAAGCGCCCGCCAGCTCACGCATACCCGCATCCGGGCTCACCGGATCCACTGCCAGTATGTTGCGCCAGTTTGATAGCCTGGAGGCCATCCGGCGTGCGCCGTCTTCACCGGCATCGACCTCGAGAAATACACTGATGCTGTCGAGCCGGTCCAGGTTGTCGTGCACCGCCTCGAGGTTGACCAGCGCTGTGTTCAAGCCCAGAGGCAACGTAAGCGCGATGGCCAGCACCGCGATGGTCAACAAGCTGGTGACCGGATTACGCACCAGCGTACCGACAGACGACAGCAGACTGTACGCGTGGCGGCGCGCCCAGGCGCGCAGTTCGCCGCGACCGCTATGGTCCTTCCTGCTCACGTACGCGCCCTGCTCATGCGACTGCCCCGCCATCGTCCCGGCGACGGCCGTTGTAGCTGCGGTCGTCGACCATACAGCCTGACTTGAGTACCAGGGTACGCCGGCCCAGGCGTTCGACCAGGTCCAGATCATGGGTGGCGATCAGCACCGTGGTCCCAAGCTCGTTCAGCGTGCAGAACAGCCGCATCAACTCTTCGGAAAGCTCAGGATCGAGATTGCCGGTGGGCTCGTCGGCCAGCAGAACAGGCGGCTTCGCGATCATCGCGCGCGCGATACCGACGCGCTGCTGCTGTCCGCCGGAAAGCGACGGGATAAGCGTTTTTTCCTTGTCCAGCAATCCCACCAGGTCGAGCGCAGCGCGCACCCGGCGCCGGATCTCGCTCCAGGAAAATCCCGCGATCAATAGCGGCAGCGCGACGTTGTCGAGCACTTTTCTATCGGTCAGCAGCTTGTGATCCTGGAAGATCACGCCGACCTTGCGCCGCAGTTTCGGAATTTGCCGGGACGAAACACGCCCGATGTTCTTGCCGTCGAACAGCACCTGGCCGCGACTGGGGCGCTCCAGAACCGCGATCAGACGCAGCAAGGTGCTCTTGCCTGCGCCGGAATGACCGGTGAGAAACGCCATCTCGCCGCGCTCAAGCTCGAAATTGACGTCCGACAGTGCCTGTACACCGCCCGGATACCGCTTGGCGACGTGTTCGAACCTGATCATTGCAGGGCACTCGGTTCGGTCATGACAACAGCTGGCTCATATTCATGATCGGCAAAAGAATCGCCAACACGATATAAAGCACCACCAGCCCCACCAGCAGTATGAGAGCTGGTTGCAGCACGGCCATAAGTACCTGCCCTGCGTCCTGCAGATCCGACTCCTGGAGTTCTGCCGCGTGCTCGAGCATGTCGCCGAGTTCGCCGGCCTGCTCGCCGCCGTGGATCAGCCTACGGGTGAGCGGCGGCAACCACTCTATGGGTTGCATGGCAGCCGATATCGACGCACCTTCGCGAACCCGCGCCGCCGCCGCTTCGAGATCGGCGCGAACCTTGCGGTTGGAAATGACTTCCGAGGCGGCTTTCAGCGCTTCCACGGCCGGCACGGAACTGCTGACCAGTATGGCCAGTGTACGCGCGAACAGGGCCGCGGCCTGGGCCCGCACCAGTCCACCCGCCACCGGCAGCTTCAACAGTGCACGGTCCACCCGCATACGCGGTCCCGGGAGGCGCAACAGTGCCGCGCCCGCGAATATCAGTCCAACCAGGAACAGTGCCACCAGCCAGCCATAGCTGGACACGAACGAAGAGATTTCGAGCAGGCTGCGGGTCATCAGCGGCAGCTCCTGATCGGAATACTCGAAAACGCTGACCACGCGCGGCACGACGAAACCCAGCAGTCCCCAGACAACGCCCAGCGAGATCAGCGCCAGCAGCAGCGGATAGACGAGTGCCACGGAAAGGCTGCGCGCCAGCGCCAGACGGCGTTCGGCGTGGCGGGCCAGTCGGGCGATGACCGAATCGAGCTTGCCGGCCTGCTCGGCGGCGGCAATCGAGCATGTGTACATCGGCGGAAAAAGCACTGGCTGCTCGGCCATTGCATCCGACAGCGGCCTGCCCTCCAGCACCCGCGCCCGGATCGAGGCAAGCGGCCGATTGACGCGCCTTGAATCGGTCTGGTCGGCGGCCAGCAAGAGCACCTCTTCCAGCGGCAAACCGGCCTTCAACAACGCCGCCATCTGGCGCAGAATCAGCGCGCGCTCGCGACCCATGCGTGTACTGCCGCGACCAGCGGGCCTGGCGCGCGCGACCAGATGCACCTCAAGCGGTACCAGGCCGCGCTCGCGCAGCTGCTGGCGCGCCATGCGCGCGGTGTCAGCCTGCACCACCCCGCCGACCTGACGGCCCTTGTCCATGGCCTGGTATTCAAACGCCGCCATCGGGCCCTCCAGACCGAATCACATCCGGCTTGGCGAATAATTCGCGAAGCGGATTGAACGAGTGGCCGGGCAGCCGGCCGTGCTTGCGCTCGGCCAGATCCGTCGCGGCGCGCGCCAGCGCCATGAAAAGGTCGTTTTCAGCCACGCCCGGCGTGGACGCGAGTCTTTCGCAGAGCGCCCGATCACCGCGCTCGATGGGCCCGGTCAGCGCCTGCAGGGGGCCGACACGTTCGATATTGGCCAGACCGGCACGCTGCAGCGCAACGATCACCTTCAGGGCCGGTTCGGGCGCCAGCCCGGCCGATTCGGCAAGACCCAGCGCCAGGTCGTCGAGCACGTTGAGGAAGTTGCTGGCCGCGATCGTGGCCGCGTGGTAGCGCCGCTTGTCGACCGGACTGAATCGCATGGTCTCCGCACCGATTGCGGCAAATGCCTGCAGCACCCGATCCAGCACCTCGTCATCACCCTCCCCTAAAGCATAGCTGCCGGGAAACGTTTCGACCGCACGGGCTGGATCGCTGAAAGGGCATACCGGGTGAACCGAGGCCACCAGGGGCCCGATCGGTCGCAGGACTTCCGCCGGCTCGGCCCCGGAGACATGAAATACGAACGCGGGGCCGGCCTGTGCCTGGCCCGTATGTTCATCAATCGTTTCGGCTGTCTTCTCGGCTACCGGGACCAGCCGGCCGTCGGGCACAGCCAGCATAAGCCAGTCTTCGGCATCGATGCGCCCCAGGGTTTCGGCTGCGCGGCCCTGACCGATGAATTCAACTGCCGCCTGCGCGCTTTCGACGCTGCGGTTGACTACCTGCCCGATGGAGAACGTGCCGGCATCCGCCCAGAGCCTTGCCAGGCTTCGCCCGACCCGGCCGCAACCGACGATATGCAGCGTCACTGCCACCGGTCGCGGGCCTCACGCCACGGTTGGCCCGGATCCTCGTCGAATGGCTCCTCGTCCTCCCAATCGTAGCGTTTCATTGGCGGCTGGTCCCAGTTGCGGTAGCGCAGTGCCATACCGATGCCCAGTACAAGCCCGCTGGCGTGCAGTTCCCAGCTCATGGTGGGGGCGGGACCAGCCGGCAGCACGCCCCAGATCATCGAGCCGTACATGAACCAAACCACCAGTGCCGCCCCAATGGAACGCAAGTCGCGCCGTATCACGCCGGAGATGAACACGAAAGCCAGGAGTCCATAGATGACGCCGCTGGCGCCTATATGCACGCTGCTTCGGGCGAATATCCAGGCCAGCAGACCGGAACCGATCCAGATCGCAGGCAGCGCGCGCAGTGCGGAATTCGGGTAGAGAAACAGCATCATCGTCCCGCCGATCAACAGCGGAAGCGTGTTGGAGCCGATGTGGCCCAGGTTGTAATGCAAAAGCGGCGTAGTGACCAGACCAAGCAGGCCGATCCCTTCACGCGGAATCAGCCCGTAGCGGATCAGCCGGATGCTCGAGAACTGGTCGAACAGGAATATCGACCACATCACAACCACAAAGCCGACCACGATCTTCAGTGCCAGCACAAAATTGCGCCCGGCACGTGGCGAAGCGGTGTACTCGGGGTCAGGCACATGCACCCGCATCAGGAATCATCTCCAAGACCGGCCCGGTGCTGTTCGAGTGGTGCGGCAATTGCCGTGCGGGTGCGCAAACAAAGCTCGGCAGCGGCTTCGTCCGTCAGCCCGGATCCCGGCTGGATCGGTGGATGAATCACAAGCCTGGCACGACCCGGTCGAATGCGAAAAGATCCCGGCCTCAGCAATTCTCGCGTCCCGATCACGGTCATCGGCAACACCGGGAGGTTGCGGTCGACGGCCACCCGGAACGCGCCCTTGCGAAATTTGATCAGTTCGCCACTGCGGCTGCGCGTGCCCTCGGGGAAGAACAGGACGCCGGTGCCTCGCGGCAGCCGGCCCACCGCGCTGTTGATCGCGTCACGGGCCTGGTCGGGATTGCCTCGATCGATGAAGATATGGCCGATGGCGCGGCAACCCTGGGCGATGAAAGGCAGCTTTCCGATCTCGGACTTCATGACCCAGCGCAGATCCAGACCACAAAAACCATAGATCAGCGGAATGTCATACTGGCTCTGGTGATTGGCCACGACCACATAACTCTGGTCGGGATCGATGTGCTCGGCACCCTCGATCTCCACGCGCATCGGGGTCAGGTACGCAATGACCCGCGCCCAGCGCGCGGCTACTCCGAGGTTGGCCTGGCGCTGCAGCCCGAACGCACACATCACGATAGCGATAAGTGCAGCTATCACCGTGAAGATCGCGGTGGCCGGGATGAGTACCAGCCACTGCCATAGCGGGTAAAGCACCAGCGACCAGTGTTCGGACGCACCGGGCAGGCGCGCACCGGAATCGATTCGACTGCTTTCTTCCATGCCGCGATTCTAACCTGCTCGAACGTCGCGCCCCGGCCTGGCGCAGACCGTTCGGATCTTGCGTGCTTCAACCATGACGAAGATAGGCCAGCAATGCCCTGAACTCATCGGCGCGAAGTTCGTCACAAAAAAGGAAAGCACGCTGTGTCGAACCGTCGGGTGCGGCGAGCTTGAGCGCAATGAACAGCCCGGTGACGGCCTCTCCGCTCAGGTTGCCGCGCAGCCCGTCGAGCGAGGGGCTGCCGCTTCGATCGAGCTTGATGGTGTGCGGCGCGGGGCCGGCCAGGCTGCGGTAAGCCACCAGTGCCACGGCCAGCGGTAGCAGAATCCTGGCTGCCGTCGGCAAGCCGGAAATGACGATGGAAACAACGGCAAGCAGGGAAATGAACGTTACCGCCAGCGGCCTGATGCGCCCGCGGCGTGTCTGCAATTCAGCCGCCAAGCCCGCCCCGCTCGCGGTCTGCGGCAGTACCGGCGACCTGTTTGACGATGGCGGCCAGTTCGGGATCGTCCGGAATCGACCGCCCCAGGCACCAGTCCCAGAGCTCGTCGTCCTCGCAGCCCAGTAGGCGTTCGAAACTCGCCCGGTCGGAAACATCGGCCCCGGGCCAGCGCTCGGCCAGCCAGCGTTCCAGCAGCGTGTCGAGTTCACGCATGCCGCGGCGGCAGCGCCAGCGAAGGCGCGATGTGGTGGCAATATCCTGACTGGACAATGTCGATCCCATCGGAAACAGCGGCCTACATGCCCTG
>Ga0209925_1000372_pt1 | contig 23420 bp, 20 predicted proteins | sample SalPonR2_A_D1_MG_FD_185702 | JGI IMG/M metagenome (GOLD analysis project Ga0209925, IMG submission 185702) | Salt pond soil microbial communities from South San Francisco under conditions of wetland restoration - Salt Pond MetaG R2_A_D1_MG... ... | reverse complement strand
AAAAGTCGATTTTAGGATGGCAAAGTAAAAAGTTCAAGATCAAGGCGCGCAAAATCCCGAGGAATGCAGCGTACTTAGCTGTACGTGAAATTCCGAGGGACGGAAGCGCAACACAGATATTGGACTTCCAAGGAACTCGACAATATTTAATATTATCTTAGAAGCTTCCGCTGCTGTCATTCCGAGAAACGAAAGTGACGAGGAATCTTGATTGTTAAAGATTTCTCGCTACCGCTCGAAATGACAATGCGGACGCTTTTCAGAGTTACTTTCTGCAAAAATGGTGCGCCAGCGCAATAAATCGCTTTTTACGAAGCCATCATTTTTAAATATAAAAAAAGGAGGCATTGCCGTCAACAACATCCTGACGGAAGCCTCCTTTTTAAAATAGCGATAATATGATTTTTTAAACGTTGGTCATGGAATCCCTGCCGGAATATTCACTGTAACCCATGGCGACCGTGCGATAGACCAAATGTGCCAACTTGGAATACGGAAGAAAGGCAATCAGATTGAAAACAAACATCAAGTGGATAAAATAGATCAGATAGGTCAGGAATGCCGCATCCGCCAAACGGGTCAACTCGGCCAGCATTCCCGTGGCGCCAACTCCCAGAACCATCCAGAGCAGGTACCAGTCCTGATAGGTGGAGACCTGGTCCGTTTTGGCCGCCCGCTGCCTCATGAGCAGAATGGCCCCGATAACCAGGGCGATGCCGCTGATATTGGCCAGAATTTTGACCGGATTGAGCTGGGAGTAAGGCCCATGCACACCAAAACCGTAGAGTACGACAAAAAAGATGCTGGTCACAATAAAAAGCCCGATAAAGGAAAACAGGACCATCATGTGCGGGGTGGAGCGCTCATTGTTTTCTCCACACTCGGAGAACCGATTGTGTTTTAAAATTACTGGAATAACCCGGCCAATGGCCTTCAAAAACTCAACCGGTTCGATCGTCTGCTTTTGCGTTTTTCCCTCACTCAACGCATTTTCATGAATATCCGCGATAAACCGTTTAAGCCCAAGGGCAAATACGGCGATCACCCAAATGGACAGCGGGATAAACACAAGATCGACCAGCCACGTCGAAAAAAACATGTGATGGGCGATCTCTCCATGCGGGTCAGGCCCGGGGGTGAAGTTAAGCCAGTGAACGCCGAAGAGCTTGAGCACCAATCCGAGTACAAGAAAAACCGCTGCCGGTATCGCCCCGACAATCGGGAGCTTTTTCGGATCATTGACCGCTTTTCCGAGGGCCTTGGGCGGGGCATACGACATAATTGTATACATCCGCGCCGCGGCCATCACATCGCCGGGTTTTGCCCCCCGCGGACACTGGGTGGTACAGTCGCCGCAGTTGTGGCAAAGCCATATATCCCCGTTTTTTATTATTTTATCTTTAAGTCCCCAGGACGCGGAAATCATTTCCTTTCGGGGGAAAGGCCGTATATCCGGGGAAATCGGACAGACTACCGAACATGTGGCGCATTGGTAGCATTTCTTCAACGATTCACCGCCGAGCTCTCCGAGCTGCTTTATAAAATCAACATCTGGTTCGACCAGGATTTTCTCCGCCATTTCCATACCTCCTATTGGCCTTGGCTGTTTCCGCCATTATCTTTCCGTTTGGTTATCTGCCATCTTCGGCATGAACCCAAAACCTGGCAAATCAATTTTAGAAGCCTTTAAACGGGTTTGGCCCGAGTTCCTCGATGTCTTCTACAAACTGATTAATGATGCCGGGAATCCTATCATAATCATCAATGGCGACCTCGTACTGGGCCACCCGCTCCTCTTCAAGGGCCAGACTCGCGAGCGCTTCACCGATTTTATGCATCCGGATGTTCGCCAGCTCACTGCCCTTGACGAAGTGGCATTGGTAATCGTCACCCTGTTTGCATCCCAGTAAAAACACACCGTCCATGCCCTGAGACAGGGCGTCCTTGATCCAGATCACATTCACCGAGCCGAGGCACCGGACAGGGATTATGCGGACATCGGCTGAATAGGACTGTCGGTGAAGCCCGACGACATCCAAGGCGGGATAGGCATCATTTTCACATACCAGACCCAGGATACGAAGCGGCGGTTCATCATAATCATCCTCTGAGGGAACCCCAATGGCTTTAACCATGGATCCGACGCTGTCGATGTTGTAGTCGGCGAACCCGATAATCCGCTCCGGACAGGCGCCCATGCAGGTTCCACACCTACGGCATCTGGTAATATTGGGTTTCGGCGTCCCTTTCTCATCATCGTCAAGGGCGCCGAAGGGGCATTCTTCCGTACACCGCTTACATTGGGTGCAGCGTTGAAAGAAAAATTCAGGGAAAGCCATATCACCCGTTCGGGGATGCACTGAGATACCGCGATTGGCACACTCCAAACATTGAACCGCTTTGAGCGCCGCACCTGACGCATCCTCTATGCTCTCCTCGATCGTCATGCTCCGGCGAATGGCGCCAGCGGCATAAATACCGGTCCGCTGAGTCTCGTAGGGGAAACAGATAAAATTGGAGTCCGCATACCAATCGAAAATTTCGTTGTCCCGAAAACCGGGGCCCTGCCGATAGGCCAGGTTAATGGTGGGATTGTCAGCCGTCACCGGGACCATGCCGGTGGCCAGAACTACCATATCCGCTTTGATCTGAATGGCTTCACCCAAAAGCGTATGGCTGGCGTCGACAATCATGCCGTCCCCATTTTTGGAAACCCCCGTGATTTCGCCTTTGGTCATAAATATCCCGGGTTCCTCCTGCAAGGCTTTATAAAAATTCTCAGAAAGCCCCGGGGTGCGCATGTGCTGATAGACAATATAGGCCTTGCCGTCCGGATAATCCTCTCTCAGATACTTGGCCTGCTTAAGGGCCACCATGCTTGTCACCGCCCCTGTATAGGAAAAATCACTGTCGTCTTCTTCCGCGCCCGGGCTCTGAACGAACACAACCGATTTGGCCTCTTTGCCGTCGGAAGGCCGCAGGATTTTACCGCTGGACGCGATCTCTTCGAACTGATAGTTGGTTACGACGTCCGGAATCTGGCCATAGCCCAAATGGGCAAATTCGTCATCTTTGGGTTCATACGGCCGCCAGCCCGCCGCCAGGATAACGGCGCCAAACGGCTCGCCGTTGGGATCAATGGTCAAAATGTCCTTGCGCCCCTCGTTGTATTCCATGTAACGCGCCATGAGCGTTTCATTATCAAGCTCCTTGCCGCTGTCGTCGTATTTCATCTCTTCCGGCAAGGGATAGGGCACATCAAACTCGATTTTTTCACCGGGTTTCTTCATGGTCACGGTAAATTCGCCGGGTTGCCCGGCAATTCGAGCGACAGCGGTTTCGGTCCTAACCGTGATATTCGGGTTGGCCTCCACTTTCTGGATCATATCGCCCACCTTTGACGGAACCAGCGAATCATAGGGCGATTGAACCGGCAGCTGCTTGCGCCATTTGGCCGAATTGCCCCCGATCTGTGCCTCCTTTTCAACGATGGTCACCTCGTAGCCGAGGCTCGCGGCATCCAGCGCCGCCGCCATACCGGTAACGCCGCCGCCCAGGACCAAAATTTTCTTCGAGAAAGTCTCCGGCACATAGGGTTCCGGAAGGCTGACCTTCTCCACACGGGCCATCCCCATGCGGATATAATCCTCGGCCATCATCTGCACCCGGTCATAGTTTTCCTCATCCGCTTTTTCCTCTTCGGTCAATGCCGGGAATTCAGAGCGGGGATGGGACCAGACCACCCCTTCCCGGAGATTGACCCGATCCACGATACATCCGGGAAAGTTAAAGACATCATGGTTGACGCGCTTTGAGCACGCGCCGATAACAATCGTGTTCGTACCGTTCTCCTCAATATCCTTTTTGATGAGATCGGCGCCTTCTTTACTGCACAAAAAATCATGGGTTTTACAGGTAACGCCCTCTTCCTCCACGGCATCACAGATACTTTTTATATCCAGGGCATCGCCGATGCCGCAACCTGTACAGATATATACACCATATTTTTTACTCATGGTTACCTCCTACCGCTTCACCAGGGTTTGAATCGCCTTGAGAGCCATACCGGTTGCATTCTGGTTGCACGAAACCACATCGGCCGGTCTATTGGCGCATCCAGCGGCAAACATGCCGCCTTTCTCAAAATCATTGATGATAAATCCGTCTTCCGTATATTTTAAATCTGCCGGCAGTTTTACATTTGCTGCGGTGGGCTGCATACCGGTGGCAAGTACGGCCATGTCGACCGTTTGATGAATTTTCTCTCCGGTTATCGCATCTTCGGCAACCATGGTTACCTGTTGGCCGTCCGGGCCTTCGTCGACTTGAGCGACCTTTCCCTTGACGAAGATAACGTTTTCATCCTCCTTGACGCTCTTGTAAAACCTTTCATACCGGTATCCCGGAGAGCGGATATCAATATAGAATATATAGATCTTGGCATCCGGATATTGCTCCCGGATATAGGTGGCATGCTTTAGTGACGCCATGCAACAAATATAGGAACAGTAGGGAAGATGGTTTTCATCCCTGGAACCCGCGCACTGGACAAAGGCAACGCTTTCCGGGGCCTTGTTATCCGAAGGCCGCAGGATCTGCCCGTTGGTTGGGCCATTGGGGGCCGCCAGACGCTCCATCATCATATTTGTGATCACATTGGAAAAACGGCCATAACCGAGGTGATCCAGGTTTGACGGATCATAGGGCTCCCAGCCGGTGGACCAGACAATTGAGCCGACCGTGAGATCAAATGTCTTGGGCTGCATTTCCAGATCGATGGCATCATATGGGCAGGCTTCCTTTGCCCGTTTGGCGTCTTCAGTCCCTATGATCTGCGGGGAGATGACGTATCGGGCCGGGAACGCCATCTCATGGGGCAGATACGCCCCCTTCATTTTATCCATCCCGAAATTAAAATCATTGGGAATCTCCATTTGGCAGGCCTCGGCACAGGCGCCGCAACATGTACAGTTCTCGTTCACATACCGGGGGTGCTTCTTGATGTTTACCGTATAGTTGCCGGGACCGCCGTCCACCTTCTCGACCTCCGCCATGGTATACACATGAATATTACGATTGTTCTTGATCCGCTGAAAATTGATTTCAAGGCCGCAAGTGGGAGGACAGAGCTTCGGAAAATATTGCTTCAACTGGGCCACTCGCCCGCCCAAGTAGGGATTTTTTTCAATAATGAAAACTTCGTACCCCACTTCGGCGGCTTCGAGGGCTGTTGTCAACCCGCTGATACCACCCCCGACAACCATAATACTTCCGCTAAACGGGGCTCCTGTTCCTTCAGTCATCCTAACCCTCCGTACATTAAATTGTTGGACTTGCCGGCTGGTGCTTCAGACTTATTTCCCGATTTTCCAATCAGTGCGCTGAATCTGCACAGCCATTCCAAAACTTGACTCGAAACTTCAAAACTCGAAACCGCTATACCCGCACGGGTCATCCGGTGTCCAGTTTTGAAGTTTCCCAACGCCCGCTCAGTGCGAAACATTGCTAATGCCCGCAAAAATTAATAAAAACCTCCAGGTGCCGAAAAAGAGCACCTGGAGGTGGTCGATTGACACATTAAATCCGTTTTAGTCCGGAATAATCTGGACATAATCACGTTTGAAAGTGTCCCATTCCCCCGTCTTGGGGTCATACTTGGAGTTGGTGAAGCAGAACCAGTTCTCATCATCCTGTTTCGGATAATCCGCCTGATAATAGAAGCCCGGATAACGGGTTTCTTTCCGGAACTGAATATGGCGGAGATGGGACTCCACGGTCCAGATTCGATGATAGATCTCCCAAGCGCGCATCAGTTCGTGCAGATCCCCGGCGGCCAGTTTTTCACAGTCTTCGCGCATGACCCGAAGCTGATCCATTACGATCTCCAGCATCTTGGAGGTCGTCTCATAGTAGGTCTGATGGCCAGCGCCGTACTCATTGGTGGCTTTCATCAGACGCAGGGCCATGCCGGAGGGCTTAATGTAGGCCGGGTTGACATCGATATCCGTTGTGTACTCATAGTTATCCAGGAACACCCGGACCGGCTTATAGACCATATCCACGATCTCTTCTTTGCTCATGGGCAATTCAGGCTTATAGTCCGCATGGTCTTTGGCGTATCTGACCATCTGCTTCGCCGCTATCCGGCCTTCGGCATGGGAGCCGGAGGAGAATTTATGACCGGAACAGCCAACGCCGTCGCCCGACGTAAAAAGACCGTTGACGGTCGTCATCCGGTTATAGACCTTGCCGTTGTCCGCCTTGATCTTGTATGCATCCGGGATCCAGTCATAGTCCGGACCGGACGTCCACAGGCCGCAGCAGCCTGAATGGGAACCGAGCAGATAGGGCTCCGTCGGCATGATCTCAGAAGTTTTCTTTTCCGGCTCGGTATTGGTGGCGCACCACAGGTTGGCCTGCCCACAAGTCATGTCAAGAAAGTCTTCCCAGGCTTCCGATTCAAGATGCTTGAGTTCCTTCTTATCCATGGTTTTGCCGAGTTCGGCCAAAGCGGTAACCGTATCCATCTGGACCGGTCCACGGCCTTCTTTCATCTCAAAGAGCATGAGATGGTTCCGCAGACAGGTCGGCGTAATGGCTGCGGTCCCATACGGCGCATATTTTTCCAGCTCGTTTTTGGCGGCATCGCTGGTAATATAGACTTCGCCCAATCCGTTTAACGCTTTTGCCTTGAAAAGCAGGAACCAGGCACCAACCGGGCCGTAGCCGTCTTTGAAACGGGCCGGGGTGAAACGGTTTTCCATCATGGAGAGTTCCGCGCCGACCTTCATGCACATGGTATAGGTGGAGCCGGCGTTCCATACCGGGTACCAGGCACGGCCTTTGCCTTCACCCACTGAGCGCGGCTGATAGATGTTGACTGCGCCGCCGCAGGCCACCATCATGGTTTTGGCCTTAATGATGAAAACTTTGTTTTCACGAACGGAGAAACCGACTGCACCGGCTACCTGATTCTCTTTGTTTTTATCCAGCAGCAGCTCAACGATGAAGACCCGCTCCATCATATTTTCTTCGCCGATAGCCATTTTGGCCGCTTCGGAGACGATCCGCTTGTAGGATTCGCCGTTGATCATGATCTGCCATTTACCCGTGCGAACCGGTTGGGCGCCGGATTTAAGAGTCCCGAGTTTGAGGCCCTTTTTGCCGTCCATATTTTTGCCCTCTTCGGTCTTTTTCCATACCGGCAGGCCCCATTCTTCGAACAAATGGACCGAGTCGTCCACGTGAGTGCCCAGATCGAAGATCAGGTCTTCGCGGACAATGCCCATCAAGTCGTTTCGCACCATACGGACATAATCATCCGGCGTATTGTCGCCGAGATATGTATTAATAGCGGAAAGCCCCTGGGCAACCGCCCCGCTTCTTTCCATGGCGGCCTTGTCGACCAGCAGCACGCTCTGATCATCGCCCAGCCATTTCTTTACTTCAAATGCCGCCCCGCAGGCCGCCATTCCGCCGCCTACGATCAGAACATCAACTTCTCTTTCTTCAACTTCGGGATCCCTTACAGCTTTGCGTTCACCCTGCGGTTTATTCGGTAATGCCATATGTTATCCTCCTAAAATTATATAAAATTGGAACCTTAAATCTCAAACAGGATTATCGTCCGCTAATGTCGTCCGGTCTTGTCCGCTTACACAGTGGCCTGCGGCTTCGGAATTTGATAACCTTCGGCTTCCTCGGTTGAAAGCATTTCGCTCTCAAGATCCTTGCCTTTCAGATCCGTGTAGGCATTGGCGCTGCCTTCAGGCGTTGTACGGACGGGGAATTTAAAACGTTTAATGGTGCCGTTGCGGAATTTGCAGGTCCACATGATATCTTCGGTACCCAGCATCGGATAAACGCTGCTTCCCAATGGCACAAAGTCCGAATAACCTCTAACCTCAATGGCCTGGCTCGGGCAGATTTTGACGCAGGAAAAGCATTCCCAGCACTGATCGGGCTCCTGATTATACGCCTTCATGGTATTGGGTTCGAGAACCATGAGATCGTTTGGACAGATGTACTCACATGCTGTCTTTTCGCCGCCTTTGCAGCCGTCACATTTTTCCGTGATTACGTAACTTGGCATTATTTACCTCCTACTGTTTACTGTTTAATGGCAGTGAATTCACATCCACTTGGTTATTGCTATGTCTTCTCAGGTTTGGGTTGCCTACACCTCCTTTCCCGGATTCAAATTTTCAAATTTCGGCATTTTCAATATATTTTTCGACCATACCCATAAAACGGTTATTTAGCCCCGCATCAAAAACCCATCAAATTAATATTCTTAAATAAATCAGAGAGATATGGTTATTTACATGCAAAATAATTTATTTAACACCCCTCAAAACGCTTGTCAAGAAATTTTGATATACGCTTTTTTAACGCAGATCCAAGGGGTTACGAAATGATAAGTTTATCAATATGAGGAATTTATGACAAAGATACCTACAACATATGGTATATTCAACTGACCGGATTTCGATACACCCGTCCCACCCGATCGGCAATCCCTGATACCACCTCATAGTTTATGGTTCCTAGAAGATCGGCGATTTCCGCCACCGGCAATTCCTCCGTCCCGCTATGGCCAAACACGACAACCTCATCACCGACGCGCACACCCGGAATATGGCCCACATCCAGCATGGTCTGATCCATACAAACCCGTCCGATAACCGGCGCGAATTTGCCGCGGACCCGCATCCGCCCCCTGGAGGAGAGCATCCGGTTGTAGCCGTCCGCATACCCGATGGAAACCGTGGCAATGGTTGTGGCTCGCTTTGTTTTTGCCGTTGCCCCGTAGCTTACCGTGAAGCCAGGATCTACATCTTTCAGATGAATAATCCGGGATTTCAGCGTCATGGCGGGTATCAGGACGATCCGCTCATGGCTGACGGCATCGGATGGATACAGGCCATAGATGGATATCCCGGCCCGCACCATATCCATATGCGCTTCGGGCATGTCAATAATAGCGGCGCTGTTAGCGGCATGGCAGATATCAAACGCAATGCCCCTCTCGGCCAAGGCTGATGTGAGCCCCTTAAACAGCTCGAGCTGAAGATGGGCAAAGCGCTTATCCGCCTGATCCGCCGTGGCAAAATGGGTGTACACGCCCTCCACCGCCAAACCGGCAAGCCCTTTAATCGCCGCAATTTCGTCAATGGCCGTGGGAGAGACAGACGCCGACCCGCTGCTACCATCCACGGTTCCGGCAACTATCCCCAGCCGTCCCATGCCGGTATCCACTTTCAGGTGAACGGTAAGCCGCCCCTCAAGCTGCCTTGCCGCTGCGGCCATTTCTCTGGCGGTTTGATAGGAATAGATGGTTTGGGTCAGGTTGTTCGCCACGAGCTCCCGGGTAAACGCAGGCGGCGTATAGCCGAAGATGAGGATTGGCGCCTCAATACCGGCCCGGCGAAGCTGTATGGCCTCTTCGTAACGGGCGACGCCCAAAAAATCGGAACCCGAGGTTAAAACCTGTCGGGATACCGGCACCATCCCGTGGCCATAGGCATTGGCTTTAACCACGCTCATCATACGCGTGTCCGGCCCCAACAAAGAGCGCAGCCGGCCAATATTATTGGCGATTGCGGATAAATCGATTTCGGCCCATACATCGCCGGTCACTATAGCCTCCTCATCGTCTGGTTGAAACAGGCTTTTTTTGAATGTTACAGGCCCCGATCCAGACTGCGATACTGGATCGCCTCGGCAATATGCTCGGCCTTGATTTCTTCAGTCCCCGCCAGGTCGGCGATGGTTCGGGATATCTTTAGAACCCGGTTATACGCCCGCGCGGACAAGCCTAGGCGCTCCACCGCTGACTCCAAAAGCCTTCCGGAGTCCCGATCGGGCGAACAAAAAATCTTGATATGACGGTTCTGCATTTGGGAATTAACATGAATGCCGTACGGTTTAAACCTTTTCATTTGCCGTTGCCGGGCTTCGGCAACCCGGCTGCGGATATCAAGGGAGCCCTCTTCGCTCCGGGCGTTTATAAGCTCCGGGTATGACACCCGGGGCACCTCGATATGAATATCCATCCGGTCAAGCAGCGGGCCGGAAATTTTCTGACGGTATTTTCGAATTTGCGAGACGGAACAATGGCATTGGTGCTGGGGATCGGTATAGTATCCGCACGGACACGGATTCATGGCGGCTACCAGAATGAAACGGGACGGATACGTAACAGCATGGGCGGCTCTGGAGATAGTGACCTCACCGCCCTCCAGCGGCTGTCTTAAGACCTCTAGCACCTGTCTTTTGAATTCCGGCAGTTCATCCAAAAACAACACGCCGTTATGGGAAAGGCTGACTTCACCCGGCCGGGGATTGGCTCCGCCCCCGATCATCCCGGCATCCGAGATGGTATGATGCGGCGCCCTGAAGGGGCGTTTGCTTACCAGCCCCCGATGGTTTGCCATTAACCCCGCCACACTAAGAATCTTTGAGGTCTCAATAGCCTCCTCAAAGGTTATCGCCGGCATAATGCCGGCAAACCGTTTGGCCAGCATGGTTTTTCCGGATCCAGGGGGGCCAATCATCAGGATGTTATGGCTGCCGGCGGCCGCGATCTCCATGGCCCGTTTAACTTGGGTTTGGCCCGCCACTTCGGAAAAATCTTGATCCGTCTCCCCCTCGTCTTCAAAAAATTCTCCAGCATCAAAGGTTTCGGGCGCGAGCTCGCATTGGCCGGCAAAAAAACCGACGGCTTCAGATAAGTGCTTAACCGGATAGACCGGTATATCTTTGACGACCGAGGCCTCCCGGCGGTTTTCATACGGTACGAGAATTCCCGGATACCCCGCATCGCTGGCGGCGCTGGCCATTGGCAGGCATCCGTTCACCGGTCTGACCCGCCCATCCAGAGCCAGCTCGCCGATGACGGGGTACTTTAACCCATTGGCCTGAATAATCCCCGCGGCCGCGAGGATGCCTACAGCGATGGGCAGATCAAAGCCGGTCCCCGCTTTCCTTATATGGGCGGGGGCGAGATTGACCGTTATCCGATCATCCGGAAAGCGGTATCCACAGTTGTTGATTGCCGATTTGACGCGTTCCCGGCTTTCCCGAACAGTGACCTCCGGCAGCCCGACGGTGGTAAATGTTGGAAGGCCTCTTGATATATCCACCTCAACCTCCATCAAGTACCCGTCAATCCCGACAACTGCACCGCTCAAGACTTTTGACAGCAAACCGCCCCCGCTAAAAACCCGTTTGTATACAGGACCCGATACATTCAGCAGACCCCGGATAATGGCAGAAGCCAACCCCCGGCCCCGGCACCCGGCAAAATGTTTTTTTGTCCCGCTTGCCGGCATTTTTGTCAAGCCCTATATAGCAAACCGGTCTCTATAGAACAATCGCTTTAGCCCCATTGGTATCCATCTGTTTGCATTTTTTTTCAATATCAGTTATATCCGGAATAAATGAAAGCCAATCACCCAAACAATAGAAGAAATAATCAAAAAAGCGTCGCCTCATGCCAATCATGCACCATTTACCAGCGGACCCTGGCAAAATCGGTACGGCTCTCCGGGGTCGGTGTGCATTCGGGCAAATCGGTGAACCTGACCATTAAGCCCGCACCGATAAACTTCGGCATTAATTTCAGACGGGTGGATCTGCCGACCGCCCCGCTCGTAAAGGCCACGTTCAGCCGTATCGTGGATACCAGCCTCGCAACGGTTATCGGTGAAGGCGGATGCATCGTTTCAACCATCGAGCATCTGATGGCATGCTTTTCCGGCCTGGGCATTGATAACGCCATTTGTGAGCTTGACAATTATGAACCCCCTATTATGGACGGCAGCGCCGGAGAATTCACCCGGCACATTCAGGCGGCGGGCATTGTCGACCAAGACGCCCCGCGGATGTACTTCGTGATCAAATCCCCCATTGAACTGCTCGGCGAAGACAAGTCGGTCCACCTTTATCCCGCCCGGGAGCGTAAAATCACCTGCACCATAAAATTCAACCATCCGGTGATCGACGAACAAAAATTATCCCTGGTCCTCTCAGAAGAAAGCTTCGTCAAGGAGATCAGCCATGCCAGGACCTTCGGATTCCTCCAGGAAGTCGAATACATGCAGTTCTTCGGTTTGGCCCAAGGCGGCTCTTTGGACAATTCAGTGGTTATCGATGAAAACGGTGTGGTCAACGAAGGCGGCCTACGATGGCCGGACGAATTCGTGCGGCATAAAATTCTTGACGCCATAGGGGACTTTTCATTACTCGGGATGCCGATCCTAGGCCATATCATACTTTACAAATCCGGCCACAATTTTAACCATGAGTTTTTGAAAACCTTTTTCGACCGGAAATCGGCCTGGGAGACGTCATCACTGGATACGCTGGATCTGTCCGAACCGCCCGAGACGGATCAGGCCTCAGAACTTGTTTGAAACCGGATACTGACCGGAGTCCGAAGCGCCTATGAAAAAACGGTATTCCATGTTCTTGAAAATCCTGTTGATCGCCTCCTGTCTGCTGGTCGGCTTTGCGTCCAGCGGAATGGGCAAGGCGGTGGAAATCACCGATTTTGCGGTAACCAATAACCGGGACGATCTGCTCGTCTTTTTTAAAGTCAAGGGCGCCTTTACCAAAGAAATGGTCAAAGCGGTCCGGAACGGGATACCGACGACATTTTCTTTTTTTATCCGGCTCCAGGAGAATAAGCGCTTGTGGTTTGATAAAAAAATCACCGACAAACAGCTTACGCATACCATCAAATACAACAACCTCAAAAACGAGTTCGTGGTCAAGCGCTCCTGGGATGACAACAAGGCGATCACCACGGACTCTTTCGAACAGGCCAAATCGCTGATGTCCGAAATCAAGAGCTTCCGCATGGCCTCCCTGGATCGTCTGAGAAAAGGCCACAGCTATAAAATCCAGGCAAAAGCCGAGTTGGACAAGGTCACGCTGCCGTTTAATCTGCATCACATCCTTTTCTTTACCGCCCTGTGGGACTTTGAAACGAGCTGGCATACGTTCGAATTTAAATATTAACCCCCGCCCGAACCATGAAGCAAAACAAATATAAACAGCCCACTGCTGCAATGGATCGCAAACGCCGGAAACGCGATATCATAATTATCGTTGGGGTCTTTGCGCTGATCTCTGTGCTTAGCTACATCACGGTGCAAAGCTTTGGTTCGGGCTCGCAAATCCCGCCGTCCAATATGGTGTTAATGTTCATTCTGATGAACATTAACATGCTGCTGCTGATACTGCTCTTTTTCCTGATATTCCGCAATGTCATCAAATTATACTATGAACGGCGCCGCCGAGTCGCCGGCAGCCGGTTGAGGACCAAGCTGGTTGCCGCATTTATGGGACTGACCCTGCTGCCGACAATCGTGCTGTTCTTTTTTTCCATCCAGTTTATCACCACCAGCATCGAATTCTGGTTCAAAATCCCGATTGAACAGGCTTTGGAAAATTCCCTGGAAGTGGGCCAGAATCTTTACAAGCTGGTAGAGGAGAACAATACCTTCTTCCTCGATAAAGCGGCCTATCAAATAAGCTCTCGCGACCTGCTGGATCCAAAGAACCGCTCAGAGCTGGCCAATTACGCTCAGGTGGTGCAGCGCGCCTTTAATCTCAACGCGGTGGAGATTTATAACGCCAATTTCAACCGGCTCACCCAATCGGTTTCCGACCGGCTAAAAAACCAAACGGTCCACCCGGTTGACGCCGATGCCCTTCAGAAGGGAATGGACAATCCAGAGAAGACATGGTCGGTTTCCGAGAATACCGCCGCCGGGGAAATCATCAGAAATATGGCCGCCATCCCCTATGGGGCAGAGGGGCCGGACATCGAAGGGTTTGTTGTAGTCAGCATCCTTCTGCCGCCCGACCTGCAAGACAACCTGGTATCCATTTCCAAAGGGGTTGAGGAATACCAGCAAATGAAAATGCTGAAGCGGCCGATCCGTCTCTCTTACTACATAACGCTTACCGTCGTTTCCCTGCTGGTGGTTTTTTGCGCCATCTGGGTCGGCATGTATCTATCCAGGAACATTACCGTCCCGATCATCGAATTATCCGAGGGCACCCGCCGGGTAGCTGAAGGCGACCTGTCCTACAGGATCGATGTCGTCGCCGACGATGAAATCAAGACCCTGGTCGACTCCTTCAATAAGATGACCCGGGACCTTCGCTTCAACCGCAAGGAAATCGAGTTTTCAGCCAAAAAACTCTATGAGCAGAATGTTGAAATCGAGGAGCGTCGGCGGTATATGGAAATCGTTTTGAACAACGTTTCAACCGGCGTCATTTCCTTTGATTCCCACGGACTGATCACCACTATCAATGACTCGGCCGAGCAGATGCTAAATATCAATGCCGACCGGCTCTTGAACAAGAGCTACAAGCAGCTGCTAAACAACGAGGACAACGCACTTATCCATGAAATCCGCGACCGCTTCTGGACAAAACGGGAAGAGAGCCTCATCAAATCGGTCAATATGGCCATCGCCGGCAAAATGAGGAGCTTCAAGGTCACATTTAACGCCCTAAAAGATGACAACGGACGTCATATCGGCCTTGTCATGGTATTCGACGATATGACTGAAATTGAAAAAGCCCAGCGAATGGCAGCCTGGCGAGAGGTGGCCCGGCGGATCGCCCATGAGGTCAAGAATCCGCTTACCCCGATTTCGCTTTCCGCCCAGCGACTGAAGCGCAAATACAAAGCCGCAATTGATGATCCGGTATTTGACGAATGCATTCAGACCATCGCCGAGCATACGGAGCTCATCCGGAATCTTGTCAACGAATTCTCAACCTTTGCAAAGTTCCCGACCGCCAATCCGGCCCCGTGTGAACTCATCCCCATCGTTGAGGAATCCATTGCCCTTTACCAGGATGGCTATCCGAATATCGAATTTAATGTGCAGGCCCAAGGGAGCATTCCGGTATTGCAGCTGGACCGACAGCAGGTAAAACAGACGCTTATCAATTTGATTGACAACGCCATCTCCTCGATTAAAACAGAGGGAAGTATCACGGTCGAGGTCTCATACGATGATGAACAGGATAGAGTCTATCTGATCGTCGCCGATACCGGCGAAGGGGTTGATAACCATGATAAGCCGTACCTGTTTGAGCCGGATTTCACGACCAAAAAATCCGGTATGGGGCTGGGCCTGGCGATTGTCAGCACGATCGTATCCGACCACAACGGTCGCATCTGGGCTGAGGACAACCAGCCAAAAGGGACGCGATTTATTATCGAACTTCCGGTCAATAATGCCTAAAGGAGCGGCAAGCCATGTTTCCATCGATTCTTATCGTTGATGATGAAGCCTCCATACTGAAATCATTGAGCGGCATCCTCTCAGACGAGGGGTTTGAAATACTCTCCGCCACCAACGGGTACGAAGCCCTTAAAATCCTTGAAGACGAGCTCCCGGATCTCGTCCTGCTCGACATATGGATGCCGGGTATGGATGGTATTGACACGTTAAAAGAGATCAAGAAAACCCATCCCAGTACGCAGGTGGTTATGATCACCGGGCACGGCACCATTGAAACGGCTGTCAATGCAACAAAAATGGGCGCCTACGACTTTATTGAGAAGCCGATCTCAATCGACAAGGTTATCGTGGCCATTAACAACGCGCTTAATTTCCGCCGCCTCGAGGAAGAAAACCAATACTTGCGGAAAAAAACCATCGAACGCAACTCCATCACCGGCAGCAGCCCGCCAATACAGGAGTTAAAAAAACAGATCAGCATTACCGCCCCCACCGAGGCCTGGGTGCTGATTTCAGGGGAACACGGTACCGGCAAAGAGCTTGTCGCCCGGATGATCCACCAATTCAGCCGCCGTTCGGAGAAGCCCCTGGTCGATGTCAATTGCGCGGCGATCTCCCATGAGCTCTTTGAAAGCGAACTGCTCGGCCATGAAAAAGGCGCCTTCACCGAAGCCACCGCAAAGAAAAAAGGCAAATTCGAACTGGCCGATCAGGGAACGATATTTTTCGATGAAATCGTGGATATGGATTTAAAAACCCAGGCCACCCTGCTTCGGGTGCTGCAGGAGAAAAAATTTCAACGCGTGGGCGGCGACCGAACGCTAACCATTGATGTCCGGGTCATCGCATCGAGCAACAAGGATTTGACGAAAGAAATCGGAGCCGGCCGATTTCGGGAGGATCTCTATTACCGGTTAAACGTTGTCCCCATTGAAGTCCCGCCGTTGAGAGAGCGATATGCGGATATACCGGAACTGGCCGAACTGTTTCTGGCCCAAATTGCCGAAAACAACGGGGTCCCAGTCAAAACGCTTTCCAAATCGGCCGTTGAAATGCTCCAACAGTATTCCTGGCCCGGCAATATCCGGGAGCTCAAAAACCTGCTGGAGCGGCTGATGATTATTTCGGAAAAAGATACGATCGTTCCCGAGGATATACCGGCGCCCTACAACCCGCAGCGCTCAGAAGGCCAGGGCCCGGATGCCGCCCTGTTTGCCTTTGACCGGCTAAAAGACGCCCAGCATGCGTTTGAGCAGGAATTTGTCCGTAAAAAACTGAAGCAGTTTGCCTTTGATACCGCAAAAACCGCTAAACGCATCGGCGCGGAAAAATCCTACGTGCAAAAAATCGCCAAACAGATAAAATAGCGCCATGCGCATTATCGGCGGCAATTTCAAAGGGAAAAAACTTTACCCGGTGCCCGGATCAGAGACCCGGCCCACAAAAGGGAAAGTCAGAGAGGCGGTTTTTGATATCTATGCCCGGTCCATCCTAAATGCCCGGATTCTGGATCTTTTCGCCGGAAGCGGGGCGTTTGGTCTGGAAGCCTTGAGCTGCGGGGCAAAAAGCGCCGTATTCCTCGAGTCCGACCCCCGGGCGATAACCGCCATCCGGAAAAACATCCGGATGTGCGGCGTGGAAGACCGGAGCCAATGCATCAAATGGGATATTACCCGGGGCTTGAGTTGTATTCACCCATTTCACAAGGGCTTTGACCTGATATTTATGGATCCGCCCTATTATAAGGATTTCATCGCCGAAACCCTAAAACATCTAGAAAACAGCATGAGGCAGGAAAACAAGGCATCTGTGGTTATCGAACATACGGCCCGAACCCCTTTTCCGGAAATACATCCTCCGTTTGTTATCGCCGATCGCCGTAAATACGGAAAATCCGTTGTCACCTTTCTGGATTTTATTGCAGAAAAAGCGCCCTGAGTTCAAACGGCTGAATATACGCCGCCAAAAATTATGTTTGTGAATATATGAAAATTTGATAATCTCGCAAAAACGCGGTCTCGGGATGCTAGCGCAAAAATTGCGCATCAGCGGTATGAACCGCTTCCAAGGAACTCGACAATATTTAATATTATCTTAGAAGCTTCCGCTGCTGTCATTCCGCGAAACGAAAGTGACGAGGAATCTTGATTGTTAAAGATTTCTCGCTACCGCTCGAAATGACAATGCGGACGCTTTTCAGAGTTACTTTCTGCAAAAATGGTGCGCCAGCGCAATAAACCGCTTTTTACGAAGCCATCAAAATTTAGCAAAGGACGGCGAAACATGGAACGGACGGCGGTATACCCCGGCTCATTCGATCCGGTAACCAACGGGCATTTGGACATCATTCAGCGCGGCCTGAAAATATTCGACCGGATTATCGTCACAATTCTGGAGAATCCCGGCAAAGAAACGCTTTTTACAGTAGAGGAGCGAACCGGCCTGTTGAATGAATCGTTAAAAACGGTGGAGAACACGGAAGTGGACTCCTACGGGGGGCTGCTCGTGGATTACGCGCACCAACGCGGGGCCCATGCCATATTGAGGGGCATGCGGGCGGTATCCGATTTTGAATATGAATTTCAGATGGCCCTGATGAACCGACGATTAAATCGGGAGATACAAACCGTTTTCCTCATGACGGGGCTGCGCTGGATATTTACCAGCTCCTCGATTATCAAAGAAGCCGCAAAATTCGGGGGAGACATTGAAAGCATGGTACCGCCGGTGGTCCAGAGGACGCTACAAGAAAAATTCAGAAAATGAGGCTATCCGATGGTTTTGGCATGGGAGAGCCTATCCAAAAAAATAACCGCAATAAAACCGATGATCATCAGGCCGACGGCAAACAACAGGTCCGTATTCAACGCCTCCGGCATCACATTCTGCTCGCGCAGCACGCTTGACTCCCCGCCGACCATTTTCGTCTCAAGGGCCTCCTTCCAAGGCCAGATTTTTCGCATGGAGCCCACCATCAGGCCCGTTAAAAATGCCAGCGTCAAATTGTGGTAGGCGTCCAGCAGATACTTTAAAATCCTTGAAAACCCGGCAAGCCCCAGAGCGCAGCCGGCCAAAAAAATCAAAATGATCCCGATGTTAACCGGATCAAACGGGTTTTTGAGGGTGGCCGTAATAAACTCATATTTACCCAGGATCAACAGAATAAAGGCACCGCTTAAACCAGGCAGGATCATCGCACAAATGGCGATAAACCCCGATAAAAAGATAAACCAGAGGGTTTCCGGGGTCGTTGCCGGCACCAGGCCGACAATTTGAAAAGCCGCTGCTGCGCCGATCAGAAATGACACGCCGGTACCCGTCGTCCACCGGTCGATTTTTCTGCCCACTACCCATATGGATGCGGCGATCAGGCCGAAAAACAGGCTCCATGTGGGCTGCGGGTGATGGTGGAGGAGGTAGTTCATAATACGGGCGATTGTCACCACTGCCACCCCGATACCACAGAAAAGCGCCAGGAGAAACCGTAAATGGAGCTCGGCCAGGGAGCCCTTGATATCGAGCTTTACCAGCCGAGCCAGCATCTTCGCATTCACCGATTTGACGGCTGCGAGCAGATCTTCGTAGATACCCGTAATCAGTGCAATCGTCCCCCCCGAAACCCCGGGCACCGTATCCGCCGCCCCCATGCATATACCCTTGAGCGTCAGCATCAGCGCATTTTTGAAGGAACGGGGCCCCGGACTTCGGAGAAACGCATCAGACAAGGATTTAGGGGCTTCTTGATTCACTCCTCACCCCATCCGTATTCCCCGACCAGCTTGACAAACCGACAACCGCCGAGCCGGGTCTGGTGTATGCCTTTCTCATCCCGGTAAAGCTTGATTAGCTCCTGTGAGAATGAATGGCCCACCGGGATTACCATTCTTCCGCCCATCGCCAGCTGCTCCACAAGGGTTTTCGGAACTTCCGGGGCACCGGCCGTAACCAGTATGGCGTCAAAGGGGGACTCCTCCCGCCAGCCCATGGTGCCATCCGAATACCGGGTCACAATATTCATATATTTCAACTGATCAAAAATTTTCCGGGCCCGAATATAGAGATTGCGCTTTTTCTCGACCGTATAGACCCGATAGGCGATTTCCGCCAGCACCGCCGCCTGGTATCCCGAACCGGTCCCTATTTCGAGCACCCGGTCATCCCGGTCAACCTGCAGGGCCTGGCTCATATGGGCAACTATATATGGCTGGGATATGGTCTGCTGCTCACCGATGGGCAGGGGATGATCCGCATATGCCTGGTCCATCAGCGCCTCACTGACAAACATATGACGGGGTACCCGTCGCATGGCCGACAGCACAGACGCATCTGTTATACCGCGGGCTTCGATCTGGTTTTTAACCATGGATTCGCGAAGACGCTGATATTTTCTTGAATCGATTTCCATTTTCAGGCTATCCTTATCAATTGGGGGATGACCCGTCAAGCGAATAAGCGGACAGTTTATGGAAAAGAATCGACTATTTTTCACTGCGCCGGCATCAAAACGAATCAGCCGATGGGTTTAAAATTTTCTTGTATTTGGCTTCAATTCAACCTAATTTGACAACACATCCATTGAAATCAAGGTCTTAAAATGGCCAGACGAAGATAGAACGTATCGGAACCGGTATGTACAGCACCCGACATATCATTCTCTCGATTGCCCTGCTGTTTATTTTTCTAATCGGCGGCGCCACCGGTTATATGCTTATCGAGCACTGGGACTTTATGGATTCGCTCTATATGACGGTGATTACCCTGAGTACCGTCGGATATTCGGAAACCCATCACATCAGCCAACCCGGTCGAATTTTTACCATGGTGCTGGTGATCCTGGGTGTGGCATATTTTTTATATGTGGCGAGCCTTCTGGTTCAAATTATCGTTGAAGGCCGAATCCGCATCGTAATGGGGAGGCGAACATTGTATAAAAAAATCGATCGATTGAAAAATCATTATATTGTATGCGGCTACGGACGGATCGGGCGCGTCCTGAGCACCAACCTACGGGCGCATCCGCAAATGGAGATCGTCGTCATTGAAAGCAACCCCGAAGCCCAGCCGAACATGGAGCAGGACGGCGTTCTCTATATCCGCGGGGATGCGGCAGACGAGGAGAACCTGATCAAAGCGGGCATCAAACGGGCAAAAGGACTGATTGCCGTGCTGGGTACGGATACCGACAATGTGTTTCTGGTATTAACCGCCCGACAGCTCAACCCCCATATTATGATCATGGCGCGGGCCAGCAATAAGGGCGCCAGAACCAAGCTGTTGGCGGCCGGCGCCAACCGGGTGGAATCCCCCTACCACATCGGGGCCGTAAACATGGCCCAACGGTTGATCCGTCCGTCCGTCAGTTCGTTTATGGATCTCGTATTCGCCTATAACCGAAAAGATATCCAGATGGATGAAATCCCCGTCGATCCGACATCCCGTCTCACCAACGTAATGCTCAAGGATTCCGGCATCCGCCAGAAATTCAATCTGATTATAATCGCCATCAAAAAGCCAAACGGCGCCATGCTGTTTAATCCATCCTACGAGACCCTGATCCAGGGCGGCGATACGGTGATTGCAATGGGCAAAAGTGATAACTTAAAAGAACTGGAACAAATCCTCAGACCGAGGGAGTGGACGCATGAAATGGGTTGAAGCCAAAGTCGTCATCGATTATTCGCTTTACCAGGATATGGATACCGCCGTTTCGCTGGTATCTGATGTTTATTATGATATCGGATTAAACGGGGTATCCGTGGAATCCCCGGAATACGACCGGGAAGCCGACTGGGCACGGGACGCGGTTCCGATGCCGGATCATTACGCGGTTATCGGCTATTTCTCCAAAAACGGGCGGCTGGCCGATCGGTGCCAGCATCTTGAGGCCGCCCTCACCCGGCTCAATGAGGACAATGGCATTGTCACGCGGGTGGCTTATACGGATGTGGACGAGGAGGACTGGGCCGAATCATGGAAAAAATTCTTCTATCCGAAAAAAATATCCGAGCGGTTTGTCATTAAGCCCACCTGGCGGGAGTATCAGCCAAACCCCGGAGAGAGCATCCTTGAAATCGACCCAGGTATGGCCTTTGGCACCGGCACCCACCCCACGACGCGGCTTTGCATCCAACTGATGGAGGCCTATTTAAAACCGGGGGACACTTTTTTTGATGTGGGAACCGGATCGGGCATCCTGATGCTTGCTGCGCAACGACTCGGCGCCGGACAGATGGTCGGCACCGACAAGGACGAAGACGCTGTCGCCGTGGCCCTTGAAAATCTTGCGCAAAACCGGATCGACCCCGGCACGTATACCGTAAAAAGCGGCCATCTGACGGCTCAAACCACCGGCAGGTTTGACTTTATCGCCGCCAATATCCTGACCGAGGTGATCCTGCCCCTGCTCCCGGATATCCCCCCGCTGTTGAAGGGGGACGGAATGTTCATCTGTTCGGGCATTATTGGCGATAAACGGCAATGGGTGGCCGATGAGATGTCGAAACAGGGGATGCATATCTATGAAGTCCGTTCAGAAGACGACTGGATCGCCTTTGCCGCCGGACTGGCCCAGACGCCGCGGGGATAAATGCCAAAGCGGCTGAACGACTGAGTATTTTCGGTTCATCCCCACATCCGTGGGGAACATGCCAGAATCGCAGCTTCGGTTACCCCATACAAACAAGAAGTAGCGGCACTCAGACACTTATTCGGAAGATCACCGGCCTCCCATTGTTTGGGATCATAGCGTCGGCCTTTCCAGGAAACGCCATACTGCTTTGCCAAAAGTTCATACATTTTTTTAACCCGGGAGCCTTCAATCCCCCGTAACTGGTCTATACTTCGGCGTTCCGGCGGTTTTTCACCAAAACGAATCTCAAACATTCTGCGCACCACTTTCAAGCGCAGCTCTCCATCAAGCGCTAGTTTTGACTGATAAAGGAGTTTATCCGAACGTGCCCCGCCCGGCTGCCCGGAGGAATATAGCCGCACCCCGGCTTCCCTCACCCAGATCAGAAGGGTTCCGGTAACCGCCGCCAGCTTTACCGCCGCATGGCTAATCCGCGTACCCGGCTCCAGCATGATACACGCCACCGATCCCACCGGAATATGCTTGCGCTCGCCGTTGACATCATCCACCACCACAAAAGCCCCGTCTTTCACGTCAATCTGGCCGTAATACACAAAAATCATGGATACCCGATCCTTTATGGGGACAGGTTTTAAAGGAATAAAATGGGATGAAGGCATATCAACTCTCCTCATCGCCTGATATGCGCTTTTCCATTTCTATATATTGACGCTCCTTCTGGATTTCTGCTGCCAATTCCGCTTCAGTCGGGAGATAAAGTTTATATCGGGAAGCGAAAATCTGTTTATTATCCTCCGGCAGCGTGTATCGAACTACGGCATCACTTTTATCCGAACACAGGATAATGCCAATGGGGGGATTTTCGCTTTCATCAGTAATCTCACGCTGATAATAGTTCACATACATCTGCATCTGGCCGATATCCTGATGTGTCAATGCCCCCACTTTCAGGTCGATCAACACAAAGCTCCGGGTCAGGCGGTTATAAAATACCAGGTCAATATAAAAATGGGTTCCATCCAGGGTGACCCGCTGCTGCCGGGCCATAAAAGCAAAACCCTTACCCAGTTCCAAAAGAAACTGCTGCAGCTTATCAATCAGCGCACTTTCCAGGTCTTTTTCCAAGAGCCGGCTATGCTGCGGAAAACCCGCAAATTCCAACACATAAGGATCTTTGACCAAATCAGTGGTCCGCTGAACGTCGTGTCCTCTTTCTGCCAGTTCCCTGACACCCTCTTTGTCCCTTGAGAACGCCAGGCGCTCAAACAGCAGAGAATTGATCTGCCTTTCCAGTTCGCGGGTGGACCAGCGGGCATTCACCGCCTCATTCTCATAAAAAGCGCGGGCAGAAGGATCTTCCACGCGTAAGAGGATACGGTAATGGTCCAGAACAATTCTCGACGCACTGCGTCGATTTTTGGATAATTGAGATAGAAAGCACGCATATTCCACAAATTGGATTTATCAAATCCTCTGCCAAACTCGACCGAAAGTCTTCTTGAAATTTCTTTAATCAATCTTTTACCATATGCTGCCCGCTCTTTTCCCCGCTGTTC
>Ga0209925_1000371_pt1 | contig 23429 bp, 22 predicted proteins | sample SalPonR2_A_D1_MG_FD_185702 | JGI IMG/M metagenome (GOLD analysis project Ga0209925, IMG submission 185702) | Salt pond soil microbial communities from South San Francisco under conditions of wetland restoration - Salt Pond MetaG R2_A_D1_MG... ... | reverse complement strand
AGTTTTATTATTACATTTTTCGCAATGAAATCATTATAATTAATAATTATGCTTAACCTACTAAAGCTTCCTCTCTTTATTAGGAGGAAGCTTCTTATTTAACCTTATTTATATTTATTTACTACCTTTTGTTTTTATAATCTTTGCTGAGATTTTGCTGAGATTAACATATATTTTGCCATTTTATAAAAATAAAAAAACCCTATCATCGTTGATATGATAAGGTGAATGTAATGGCGTGCCCGAGAGGACTTGAACCCCTAGCCTACTGATCCTTAGTCCGTTTAGAGATAATTTATCCTCGGTGGCTATTTGTTATAATAGTTTTTATTATAGAGTTTATATCAATTTTAGGTAACCAACCATTTTTTGCTTTTAATATTATAAAATTTTTAAATATCTTGCGTTTATATTTTTTATATTTATCTGGAAATTAAATATAGACATTGGTTAAATTTTTTTCAGTTATATTCATATTACAACTAAGCAATAGCTCTAGAACCATATAAATTATTTTTAAATTATTTAGTTTAATATTGATACCTATTTATTATTTGCTAGGTCAAATTAAATATTTCTATTTAATGTTCTTACTTTATTCTTGATAACTTTTTATTAATTTGCTTTTTTGTTTTGATTATATTTAATTATACTCAAATATTTCTCATACTCTAACCACCAAAAACAGGAATGAAAAGTAAAAATTCTTCCCCTTGGTTAATTGAATGTGACTCTTTTGCTTTTTTACCATTATATAAGATAATATAATCTTTATTATCTAAATTATATATTATTTTTAAATAATCATACACCATACCGACATTTCTATATTTTTTTTCGTCTAACTCAATTTTATTGGGTAATTCATCAAAAAATTTAGTCTTTAAAAAAAAGGACATTTTACAACTCTCCTTATTATTTTTAATTAGAATTAAAAATACCTTCTTTACTTTTAAATCTTTTTAATAGAACTTCTTTAATATTTTCATTATGATTTTTTATACTCTGAATCACTTTTTTAGTATCCTTATTTTCTAATGCTTCAACAATTTTTCTATGTTCTTCAAATGTTAATAAGTCTCTATCAGCAAAAGGTAAAGACTTAGAAGTCAAAATATTAAGTCTTGCTCGTAAATTTTCATAAATATCTTCTGCCACTTTATTATCTGAGATTTGAGCAATATATGTATGAAATTCAAAATTTTTCATAAGCATTTCTTCATAATTATGATTTTCATAAGCTTTTTCATAAGAGTTTAAAATTTCATTTAATTTGGTAATTTCCTTTTTAGTTATTTTTTTTGCTGCTTCTTTACATAGATAAGTCTCAATAACTTCCCTCGTTTTCAATAAATCAATTGTTTCATCATACCCGATATCTTTAACAATAGCACCTTTGTAAGGAGAAATTTCTATTAATTTTTGCTCTTCCAATTTTTTCAAGGCTTGTCTAACAGGAGTTCTGCTTATTGACATTTTGTTTGCTATTTCTTTTTCAATAATTCTCTCACCAGGTACTAAGTTACCCTTTACTATTGCTTTAAATATCTTTTCATATACATCTTCTTTAAGATTTTTATTCTTATTTTTATGTTCCTCCATTGTTATCACCCACTTATAACAATTTGTATTTTATTTTTTAGTACAAAGCATTTTATTTATATGAATAATATCATAAAAATTAATTTCAATCAATAAAATATCTATTATAATAGGTTCAGACTTGACTTTTTTAGTATTAAAAAAATTTTTTACTTTATTTTTAAATATAATTAAAATTTTCTCATAATTGTTACAACAGATTATCATTAATATTTATAAGGTAATCAATTGATTCAAAATTTACCATATTTCTAAGCAACTTTTGTCAATATATTACTACTTTTATTAATAAAATATCACTATATAATTTTTAGATTTAGTATCATTTTTAATAAAAATACATTTATATTTTCTAACATTACAACCACCATATCCATGTTTGATAAATACTCTCTTAATTATATCTAAATAGTCCAAATCAAATGTTTTTCATTATTCACCCAGCATAACAACTCTTTAATGTCTCTAATTAATATTTTAGACATGTTTATTCACTCCTGTCTATTTTAACAACACTTTCAATGGCTTCTATGATTTGTTGATAACCGGTACATCTACAGAGATTACCCTCTATAGCAGTTTTAATCTCTTCTCTATCAGGATCCGGCTTTTCATTGAGTAATGCCTTTGCCGACATTAACATACCGGGTGTACAAAAACCACACTGTACGGCTTGATGGTCGATAAATGCTTCTTGTAAAGGATCAAGCTGACCATCGATTTCTAATCCTTCGACAGTCAAAACTTCGCTTCCATCAAGTTGAAAAGTATAGACCATACAGGAGTTAACCGCTTTGCCATCTAAAACTACTGTACAGGCTCCACATTCACCTATACTACAGCCTTCTTTAACTCCTGTCAGGTGTAATCTGTCTCTTAAGGTATCAAGTAGTCTTTCATCTGACGGAACTTTTATATTATGTTCTTTGCCATTAACGGTTAAGGTTACATTAACTTCTTCCATTATTACTGCACCTCCTTAACTATTGACTGGAGGGCTCTCTTTAATAGATTACCAACAACAGGTCTTTTATAAGGAGTAGACCATCTTTCACCTGTAATACCGACCATTTCCTCGCTGGTTTTTTCAGCTAATTGTTCATAATCTATGGCTGAGAGGTCAGCTCCTGCAAGTTCTTTTTCAATTTCTTTAAATCTTGTAGCAGTAGGAGTAGCAGAGCCAAATGCTACCCTAATATCATTAAATTTATTGTCTTTAACTTTGGTAATTACAGCTAAATTAATTCTAGCTATAGCAACAGCCTGACGTCTTTTTACCTTTTGATAACAATCATAGTATTCGTCCTGTATATATGGTACCTTTACTTCCGTCATTATTTCATCTTCTTTACGGTCAGTACAATAAGGACCAGTAATAAATTCACTTAAAGGTAGTTCCCTCTTGCCGTGACTGGAATGTAAAACCACCGAAGCATCAAGAGCAATTAGGGCAGTTACTAAATCAGCTGCGGGTGAAGCATTATTGACATTACCGCCCACCGTTCCTCGATTTCTAATTTGGGTAGAGCCGATAACTTCCGCTGCTTTTTGTAAGATAGGAAACTTTTCATTTATTAATACGGAGTCCATAATTTCACTGTGAGTAACTAAAGCTCCCAGCCTTAAATACTCTCCGTTATCTTCTATAACATCTAAACCGGAAATAGCGCTAATATCTAAAAGATACTTCATCTCTTTTAGATCATCACTTTCATGATGAATCTGTACTAACATATCGGTTCCACCGGCAACCATTTTCACTTCGTTTTTCTTATCAGCTAGTATATCTATAGCTTCATCTAGACTATTGGCCTTTAACGCTTCAAATTCTATCATTTATGATCAACCCCTTTGTGTAAGTCCTTGCCCACAATGATTTTTTCGAGGTTAAGAGGTAATGATCTAATCCTCTTTTTAGTTGCATTAGCAACAGCATTAGCAATTGCAGCTGCTCCTAATTCAAGGGTAGGTTCACCAATTGATTTAGCTCCAAAAGGACCGTTTGGATCTGGATTTTCAACAATAATTGGCTCTATATCGGGCATATCTTTGACAGTCGGTATCATATATTCATCAAAGTTAGTGTTTTCTATATATCCTTGATCTGTTTCTATTTCTTCCATAACACCATAACCTAAGCCCATGGAAACACCGCCATAGATTTGTCCTTTAACATTAGCGGGGTTAATAGCGCGTCCTACATCATGGGCAGCTGTCATGTTTAATACATCTATTTCACCGGTGCCAGTATCAACTTCAACTTCAGCGACCTGACATCCATAGACATAAGTGAAATAGGGGCGACCATGGCCAGTTTCTTCATCCCAAGAAATATCAGGGGATACATACCAACCATAGGTAGTCAGATAAACACCTTCCATAGCGGCTTTAGAAGCCATTTCATTAATACTCATAATCTCAACATCTTTTTGACCATAAATAGAGCCATCTTTGATATAGATATCTTCTTTATCTTGGTCATATTTATCTGAAATATATTCTTTTATCTTTTCAATTAAATTATCAGCAGCTTTCTTAACAGCATTACCACCGATTAGAGTTGCCCGCGAAGCAACTGTTGAACCACTATCCGGTGAAATTAAGGTGTCAACCTGCATAAAGTTAATCTTATCAGTATCTAAACCTAATGCTTCCGCAGCCATCTGACAGTAGACAGTTTTAAGTCCCTGTCCGTTTTCTGCTAAGCCAGAATAAAGGCTTACACTACCGTCTTTTTTAAGTGATAAGATAATACCAGCTGCATCGATTGCTTCTGCACCTAAACTACAACCTCTAAAACTAATAGAAAGTCCAATACCTTTTTTCTTATCACCGGGTTGTTCTTTACTATATTCTTTATATTTTTCAACAAAGTTACTTTTTTCTACTGCCTTTGTTAATACTTCTTCTAAACTAACTTCATGATTATCAAGTTTTTGTCCACTGGCTGTAAATGAGTTATTATGGTAGATATTTTTCATCCTCAATTCAACTGGATCCATATCTAACTCATCTGCTAGTTCATCCATCAAGGATTCCTGTGCAAAGATAACCTGTGGAGAACCATAACCACGCATCGCACCTGTGTATACATTATTTGTATAGTATCCATAAGTATCTGTTTTAACATTATCTACTTCATAAGGACCTGTGGCCTGTACTACAGATCTCCAGGTTACAAAAGGAGTCTGGCAGGCATAGGCTCCACTGTCTGCAACAGCTTCAATTTCCATAGCCTGAATCTTGCCATCTTCAGTTGCACCTATCTTATACTTCATATGATAGGGATGTCTTTTATAACTTTCTTTAATAGATTCATCTCGACTATTTACAAGTTTTATAGGCCTTTCAGTTTTTAAAGCTAAAACTGAAGCTCTAGCGGCCATAGATGAAATAACTTCATCCTTACCTCCAAAAGAACCGCCCATATGGTTTTGAACAATTCTTACCTTATTTAAGTCTTCCTGTAAAACGGTTGCTACTGCATTTTGGGTAGCAAAAGGATTTTGAACTGAACCATAAACGGTGACAGTTGAATTTTCTTGATAAGGAACTGCAACTACCGCTTCCGGTTCAATATATGACTGTTCAATAAAGGGAGTATCATATTCCCTTTCTATAATTACATCTGAGTTTTCAAAACCTTTTTTCGGATCTCCTTTTCTCAAAGGGTGATGGATGACTTGATTGTCTTCTAAATCTTCATGTACTAACTGTGCATCTTCTTCTCTTGCCTCTAAAGGGTCATATATACCTTCTAACTCTTCATATTCCACCTCAATCTTTTCAGCTGCTTTAGCAGCCTGCTTAGCTGTTTCAGCTGCAACTACGGCTATACCATCACCTATATATAATGCTTTTTCTTTAGCTAGCACTTGTTGATTTTCAATAATTACACCAAATTCATTATTAGGTATATCGGCGGCTGTAATTACTGCTACTACGCCCGGCATTTTTTCCGCGTTTGTAGTATCTATACTCTTGATCTTCGCATAAGGATATTCAGTATGAAGAACTTTTCCATAAAGCATATCTGGAAATCTCATATCTGCTCCATACTTTGCTTTACCGGTTACTTTTTCGTAAACATCTACTCTTTTTTCTGATTTGTTTACATGTGCAAACTCCATTAAAACACCTCCATTTTTTAATCTTAAACAGAACTTTCTTATTTCCTGTTTTCTTTTTATATCACTTTTAATTACTAGTTAGTTTATATGTTTAGTCATATATCTCAATTTCATTATATCACACTAAAAACAATATTTTTAATATTTCCCGTCTTTTCTTAACATTCAATACGTTTTTCTTTTCGGGGTAAAAGTAAGTTAAGTAAGATAGCACTTATAGCACCAACAGTTATTCCAGATGATAAAACTGTAGAAAGTATATTAGGTAACTTACTCACTATATCTGGCCTAAAAGTTACTCCTAAGCCGACACTTAAAGCTATTGAAAGGATAAAAATCTTACGATCTGTTAAACCACCCCTTACAATTATTTTCATACCAGAAGTAGCTACCATACCGAATAAAGCTATAGTTGCTCCTCCCAGAACAGGTTTAGGCATCACACTAATTAAAGCACCAATTTTAGGTAAAAGTCCTAAAATTACCAGGATCCCTGCCACTGCATAACCAACTACTCTACTGCCCACCTTGGTCATTTGAATAACTCCCACATTTTGACTAAAGGTAGTATTAGGCATTGTGTTAAAGATTGCCGCGATGGCTGAACCTACACCATCAGCCAGGATACCCCCACTGATTCTTTCTCGATAAAGGTCACCTTCAACAGGTTCTCCAGAAACTTCTGAAATCGCAGTTAAGTCTCCAATTGATTCAATTGATGTAATAATATAAGCTATAATCCAGGGCAATAAATGTGATATTCTAAAGGACATTCCAAATTTAAATGGTACAGGAACTGTAAACCAGCCAGCATCAGCGACAGGCTGAAAATCAACTATACCTAAAGGTATTGAAACTATATAACCTGCTACTAAACCAATAGCTACTGCTCCTACCTTGATTAAACCATTTCCAAATCTATTTGCAATTACAATAATTACTAGAACAAAGGTACCTAATAATAGATTTTGAACACTTCCAAAGTTTTCAGCACCTACTCCTCCACCAAAATCCGTTATACCAACTTCCATTAAACCTAAACCAATAAGCATAACCACTACACCTGTTACTACAGGTGGAAAAAGTTTTTTAGTTTGTTTAATAAATCTACTAATTACCATTTCCACAGGAGAAGCTGCTAAAGCCATCCCTAAGACCAAGGCTAAACCACCAGTATTAACAGCTGAAATAGCCATTGGCACAAAAGTGAAGCTAGTACCATGTACACCTAACAAACCAGATCCTACTGGTCCAAATTTACGACATTGAATATAAGAAGCTACCCCTGAAACAATAAGGGCCATATTAACAAAAAAAGCTGATTCAGCTGCATTTAATCCGGCTGCTCCGGCAATAATTAGAGGTGGTGTAATTATACCTACAAACATAGCTAACATATGTTGAAATCCCAATAGGATAGTTTCACCCGTAGGTGGTCTATCTTCTAATTCATAATATGCTTCCTCTTCGACCACAGTTTCATATTCCTGTTCTTTTGCTTTTTGGTCCTCTACTTTTTTACTCATATTAACTCTCCTTTTTATAATATTCAAAAATTTTTTAAATGGAGAAAAAACGGAGATGATATCTCCGCTTTTATTTGTATGAAATTAATGATAATGGTAAGTAAACTTTAAGTAGTATTTTTTAGAAGATTATTGCTATTAAAGTAATCTTTTTGTATAGAAAATATTTATATTAACGATTATTTGCCACCCATTGTTAAAGCCATCACAGCTTTAGCGGTATGAAGTCTGTTTTCAGCTTCATCATAAACGATAGAGTGGGGTCCATCTATTACAGAGTCTTCTACTTCATTGCCTCTATCTGCAGGCAGAGCATGCATGTACATAACATCTTCATCTGCCATTGCCATCATCTCTTCTGTACATTTCCAATCTTTATGTGATTCTAGGTTATCATCTATTACCTCATCACTTTGATTTGTAACCCAGCTGCCCCAGTTTTTAGGAATAACTATATCGGCATCAGTATAGGCTACTTCCATATCATGAGTAATCTTAAATGAACCACCATGTTTTTCAGCATTCGCTCTGGACTGTTCAATTACCCAATCAGGTAAGTCATAACCTTCTGGATAAGCTAAAGTAACATCCATTCCGAATCTTGGGAAGAGAAGTGATTGAGTTACCGGAACTGAAATCGGTTTCTTATGGCTTGTTGCATAAGCCCAAATGATAGAAATTTTTAAATTTCGGATTTTTTCTCTTTTTTCCATAATAGTCATTAAATCCGCAATACCCTGCATTGGATGGTAAAGATCATCTTGTAAACTTAATATAGGTACAGGAGCCCATTTAGCTAAACTTGTTAAATAATCATTACCAATACCCCAATCACAGTTACGACAGGCTATCATATGACCGTATCTACCTAAGATAATAGCTGTGTCTTTAGCTACTTCACCGTGAGAAACCTGCATGGTAGAAGTATCTAAAAAGTTAGCATGTCCACCTAATTGAGCTAAACCAGCTTCCATAGAGTTTCTAGTTCTTGTTGATTGTTCAAAAAACATCAACATACCAGTTTTGTTATTTAAATAAGGTGTATCAAGACCCATTGCGAATTTCTTTTTTAAGTCAAAAGAGACTTCTAATAATGTATCAAGTTCTTCCTTTGACCAATCTTGTAAAGTTATAAAGTCTTTTCCTCTAAATTCAGTTTTCATCTTATTATTCCTCCTTGAAATTATTCAACAATATTTTTGGTTATTTCAGGCATTTTATTAGCATAGTCATTTACATAAATTGATGGTATCAATGCATAGAAAGCGGCTGCTTTTACTAATTCATCTTTCCAGGTTTTTTCATTAGGAGCATGTGCCTGATCTTCATGCCCAGGTCCAAAACCTATACAAGGAATTCCATGTCTTCCCATAATTGAAACCCCATTAGTAGAAAAAGTCCATTTGTCAACTAAGGGTTCATCATCAAATAATTTTTTATAAGAATCAACAAGAGTATCACAAACTGGGTGATCCTCTTCAATTACCCAGGTTGGAAAATAGGATTCAATTGGATAACTTAGTCCAGTATAGGAAGGTCTTTCATACTCATACATCTCAACATCAGCCTTGGCTTCTTTAACTGAAGGTAAGTTTCTTATTTGTTGTAGAGCAAATTCCCAGGTTTCACCGGCTGTTAGTCTTCTATCAATTGAAATTGAACAGCCGTCAGCTACTGCACACCTAGATGGTGAGCTAAAAAATATCTCAGAAACGGTTAATGTACCTTTGCCTAAAAACTCATCATATTTTAGATTCTCATTTAATGCCTTTAACTCATTAATAATAGGTGCCATCTTATAAATAGCATTATCTCCCCGGCTCGGAGCTGATCCATGACAGCTAACACCGTGTGTGGTTACCTTAATTTCCATCCGACCGCGGTGCCCGCGATATATGTTACAAGAAGATGGTTCGGTAATAACCACAAATTCAGGTCTAATATCTTCTTCTTCAATCATATAATGCCAGCAGAGACCATCACAATCTTCTTCCTGGACAGTACCGGTTACTACTAAAGTATAATCATCTTCTAAGCCTAAATCTTTAATAATCTTTCCAGCATAAACCATAGAAGCCATTCCGCCTTCCTGGTCACTAGCACCTCTACCTCCAATTACTTCATCATCTTCATAGCCTTCTAAGGGGTCAAAGTCCCAGAGCTCTTCATCCCCTAAACCAACGGTATCTATATGGGCATCCATAGCAATCAGATGATCTCCATGTCCTATGTATCCTAGTACATTCCCCATATCATCAATTTCAACTTTATCAAAACCTACTTTTTCCATTTCTTCTTTTATTCTCAAAATAACATCTTTTTCCTGACAGCTTTCACTTGGAATCGCTATCATATCTCTTAAAAATTTTGAAATATCTGGACGATATTTTTCAGCTTGTTTTAAAATTTCCGAAAAATCTTTCATCTTTATATAACCTCCATTATTGATAATTGATAATTAAAAGTTTGGTGGTGTAATAGCTGAAATAAATACAAGATCTTCTTTTCCAATACTGGTTATTTTATGAGGAAGGTTGGCATTATAATAAATACTGTCACCCTTATCTAACTCATATCTTTCACTACCAATTGTAATTTGCATCTTTCCTTGAATGACAATACTTACTTCTTCACCATTATGGGATAATGGTTTCTCTAAAGTACTAGCTCCCGGCTCAAGTCTTGCTTCAATCATCTCAATATCGTGGTCGAGATCAGGTGATATTAGTTCAAAGGTTAAATTAGAACCTGGAAATCTAAGTACTTTTCTATCTTCTTTTCTAACTACTGCATTGTGTTTTTGATCTTCAATTAAAAAGTAAAATATCGGTACATTTAATGCTTTTGATATCTCCCTTAAAGCTGTTATAGAGGGTTCAGCTAAGCCTCGTTCAACCTGACTTAAATAACTAGAGGTTTTGCCAATCTTTTCTGCTAATACCGATAGGCTGAGACCTTGAGTTTTTCTTATATTTCTAATCTTTTCACCCATCTTCATATTGGCTTCCACCATTAGATGACCCCCTTTTCAACAAATATCTTAGCTACTTTATCAATATCTGCATCTATTTCAATTAATTCACCGGTTGCCTTTCGAGCATTATCTATATCTTTTAAACCATTTCCGGTAATTACTACTGCTACTGACTCATCTTTATCTATAATACCTTCTTTTACAGCATTTTTAATTCCAGCTAAACCTGCCACACCAGCTGGTTCGCCAAAAATACCAGTTGTACTTCCTAATAGTTTGATCATCTTAAGTATCTCATCATCAGATACATTAATATATTCACCATGAGAGTTTTTAACTGCATTTAAGGCTTTCCTGTAATTTCTAGGGCTACCAACCGCAATACTATCTGCCAAAGTATTTTCATCAGTAACTTCTAAATCTTTACCAGTTTTAAATGCTTTTGTAATTGGGGCACAGCCGGCTGCTTGTACTCCTAATAATCTTGGAATACGATCAATAAATCCAATTTGTTTAAGATCATAAAATCCCTTATATGCCCCCGCAATTGTACAACCATCTCCTACGGAAAAAACTACCCAGTCTGGTATTTCAAAGTTAAGTTGTTCTGCCATTTCTAAAACGGCGGTTTTCTTGCCTTCTACCATATAGGGGTTAATAGCTGCATTCCTATTATACCAACCCCACTTTTTAATGGCTTTATCAGACAAGTAATAAGCTTCTTCATATGAATCCCGAACTGAAACCACTTCAGCTCCATATACTAAAAGCTGTGCAACTTTCCCAGCTGGAGCTCTTTCTGGTACAAATATTATTGCATTCATCTCATCTTCCATAGAAGCAATATTACCTGCTAAAGAGGTAGCGGCATTACCTGTAGAAGAACAAGCTACAGTTTTTGCACCGGCTTCTCTCGCTTTTACAGCAGCCATAGCTGAAGCTCTATCTTTTAAAGAACCTGTTGGATTTAATCCATCATCTTTAATAATTAGATTGTTTAAACCTAATTTTTTAGCCATATTTTTGGAATTATATATTGGTGTATTACCAATTCTTAAATTAGGTCTCTTGGTAGCTGTTTCCATAGGTAAAAGAGGTAAGTATCTCCAGATCGAACTTTCAGGATTTTGAGCTAATTTGTCTTTACTCCAATCATTTCTTATATCTTCATATTTATACTGTACATCTAAGATGCCTTTTTCTCCACAATTATCACATAAATACTTATCTGGTTCTGCATCATATGTCTCGCCACAGTTAGTACATTTTAAATTTTTTACATATCTCATATTTACACCTTCTTAGACTTAATTAAAGTTCTTCTAAAAGACCGACTCTTTCATTAAACTCTTTAATCAGTTCATCAATTTCACCTGTCATATTATGAATCTTACCCCAGTAATTTTCATAGTCATACCACTGGGCATTCAATTCTTCTAGGTCTTTACCCTGCTGTTCTATCCAGGTATAGTATTTTAAGTTGTGGATTCTCTTTCTGCTTTCATAAGTCAGTTCTTCTAAATAATCTGTAGACAATCTATCTAAGTGTGCATTATAATCAACAGCTGCATCAGTCTTGGTATATTCACCAAATTCCTCTTCCATCTCTTCTAATCTTGATTGATAAAGTTCCATAGAATCTGTAAAGACTGTTAAAACAATATCATCTTCTCCAAGTTCATAATACTTAGCAAATTTAATAGCCATAATCATATTTGCAATACACGAAATTCCCATTAACTTTAACTTATCAATAAATTCTTGGTCTAAACCTACTTCTTCTCTTAGATATTCATGACCGGCTGGCTCATTAAACAGTCTGACAAGGCTCATGGTATCTTCATCATCAACTGCTATTACCATATCAGTGTTTCTAACATTATGAATCCAGGGTACGTGTTTGTCTCCAATACCCTCTATTCTGTGAGCACCAAAACCATTATTTAAAAGGGTAGGACACTGTAGTGCTTCTCCTACTGCAATCTTACTGGTTGGATACTTCTCTTTTAAATAATCTCCACAGCCTAAGGTACCAGCTGAACCTGATGTTAAAGTTACACCGCGGTAATTTTCATTTTCACCCATCTCTTCTTCTAATACTTCTTCTAGGGCACTACCGGTTACTTCATAGTGCCATAAGTGGTTACCAAACTCTTCAAACTGATTAAAGGCCATTACATTATCTCTTTTTGCCTTTAATTCCCAGGTCTTATCAAAGATCTCTTTTACATTACTTTCACTACCTGGGGTAGCAATTACTTCTCCGGCTACATTAGATAACCATTCAAACCTTTCTGAACTCATTTCTTCCGGTAAAATAGCAATTGAATCACAGGCCAGTAGTTCTGAGTTATAGGCTCCCCCTCTACAGTAATTACCTGTAGACGGCCAGATTGCATTATGGTAAGTTGGATCAAACTGACCGGTAATTAATCTGGGGGCCAAACAACCATATGTAGCACCTACTTTGTGAGCACCGGTTGGGAACCATTTACCAACAACACCAATAATTCTAGCGTCTACACCTGTTAACTTAGAAGGTAGTTCTAAATAGTTAACTCCGTCATAGAGTCCACCTTCTTTTTTAGGTTCGTTTTTCCAGGTGATGCGAAATAAGTTATAAGAATTGATGTCCCATAGTCCAATATCCTTTAGTTTTTCCTTGATTTCATCCGGTATTAATTCTGGATTTTTCATCTGTTCAAAGGTCGGCATTATAATATTTTTCTCTCTTGCCCTTTGAACTGTTCTTTTAAGTTGGTCTTCATTAATCTCTAAATCAATCATTTTTAACCTCCTTTTTATTAAACAATATTTAATATTAAAAATATTTATATTAAATTTTATTTAATTCTAATTATATATATTCAATGATATTTAATAATATCCTCCCTTTTGAGATAATTTTTTAAAAATAATTTAAAAAAGACAGACCATAAATAGGCCTGCCCTTTTAATATTTATTAATATTTAATTTTAATATGTGTTATATTTGTAAGATATAACAATTAAGTATCTTATATTAAACAATTTTATTATTCAACATGCTCAATTTCAAATGAAGAAGTAATCTCTGCATTTAAAGAAGCAGATGCTGAACAATATTTGGTTTCGGATAGATTGATTGCTTTTTCAACTCTTCTTTCATCTAAATTTTTACCTTTAATATAGTAGTTAAGATGTATCTTTTTAAAACGCTTAGGATGTTCGTCTTCCCTTTCGGCTTTAATATCAATATTAAAATCTTCAATTTCAGCTTTCATCTTATTTAAAATAAGTACAACATCTACACTTGTACAACCACCTAGACCTGCTAACAGCATTTCCATTGGTCTTGCAGCACTATCATCTCCACCCGCACTTTCAGAAGCATCCATTGCAATATTATGCCCAGAATCTCCTTGAGCATTAAACTTTAAGTTTTTCTGCCAGTCAATTTTAAGATTCATTAATATTCAACCCCTTATTAAAATAATATTATTAACATTTATTGATTCCATCTGGAATTATAACATACAGTTAACATAACTGCACGAAAGTATATTACAATTTTCAATTTATTTTAAAACTTTATAATCTATTTCTGATTGTTCTAACAATTTTTTTGTAAATTCATCATTATAGGGATTTTTGTAATATATCTTTTTAATACCGGCATTAATTAATATTTTAGTACAAATACTGCAGGGTTGATTAGTACAATAGACAGTGGCTCCATCTGTTTTAACTCCATGTATAGCAGATTGAGCAATCAAATTCTGTTCAGCATGGATACCCCGACATATTTCATGACGCTGACCACTAGGTACATTTTTTTGTTCTCTTAAACAACCAGTTTCTTCACAATGTGGCAGCTTTTTAGGAGCCCCATTATATCCAGTCGCTAATATTCTTTTGTCTTTTACTAAAACAGCTCCTACTTTTCTTCTTAAACAGGTAGATCTTTTGGAGGCTAATTCAGCCATTTCCATGAAATATTGATCCCAATTTGGTCTATCCATTATTTTTACCACCTTTATATGAAATTTTATCTTCTTATTTTTATATTTTATTGTATCATTTTAAATGTTATTTATAAAATTACTACATAAAATTAGGCAAAACAATTATCATTAAAAAATTAATAGTCCAGTGCATTAATATAGTTGAAATCAAATCTCTTTTCTTTAAATAAAATACTGTTAAAAATATAGTAAAGATTATCTGGGGAACTGCTCCGGCTAATCCCCAGGCTGGAAAATGTATTGCTAAAAATACTATACCAGATAAAATACCTCCGAAAATATAATTGCCTGTAATTTCACCCAAGCGCTCAATTGCATAACCTCTATAAAAAATCTCTTCAGTGATGGCTGCAGTGGTTATTGTAAATAATTTAATATATATCGGTAATTCATTTATTGCCCCTAGAGTAGATGGTTCTTTTAATCCTAAAATATTAAATAATAAACCTAAGGTTAAAATACTAACTACAACTGCAATTAAACCAAAAATGATTCCAGATAATATTACTTTAAGATTAATACCCTTTATCCCATTTGATTGAAATTTTCTTTTTTCCAACAACCTTATTATTAATACAATAATAAATACTAATATCCATTTTTTTAAATCACTGAATATCACTTGTGCTAAATAAGAACTGCCAAAAAAAGTTGCTCCCTTCAATAAATAAGTTGACAAGGTAATCCCAAATAAAGCAATAAGCAAGCCTAAATAAGTAAAAACATTATTAGAACTCTTCATCATATAATAAACCTCCAAAAAATTTAATATAATATTACTTTTATTAGATAAATATTATTATATTCCTTCCTTAATATATTAATTTTAACTATAAAGTAATAATTTTCTACTTATAATAAAAAAAGCAGAGAAAGACTGAGATAAACTTTCTCTGCTATACTTTATTTATATAATTTTTTTAGAAATTATAAGTGAGTTTAAAATAGGATCTTTCTCCACTCATCATATTAAATAGGGAGTAACTATCTTTACTTTCTTTATCTCCTGTAATTACAGTTCCTAAATCTAAATTGAGATTATTACTGAGAGAGAAAGTCATTTCAGGATTAAACATGTAATAGCCAATACCTAGATCATAGATTAGATTTGCCTTAATAGTATGAATCTGTCTAAAGGGCTTATCTCCATGTAATAATAGGTACTTCATATCTTCTCTTGCAATCTGAAAATCACTATACCCTCTGTGAATATACTGTGCTACTGTGTATAGATTATTTTCAAAGGTATAATCACTACCTAATACAACATCTAATGTCTTTTCATCATCTTCATTGATTTGATAATTGATTTCAGACCAAACCCCTATATTAGAAATAGAACCAATTGCATTTAAACCAACACCTTTAGTTCTTTTATAGCCAACATTTAATTCGCTTATTACTGAAGAAAATCCTTGTAATTTGTAATCTTGTGCTATAACTTTTAGATCTTTTTCTACCTTATCTAAATCAGAAGTAATAGAAGGCAGATCTTCATATCCACTAAAATAACTCGCTGATAGATCAAAACCTTTTACATCTCTTTTCATGAAGTTAACTGCATATTCTAATTCACTGAGCTCATCGATCTCGGGTTCGGATTGGACAACATTTACATTATTTTTTACAATACCAGCAGCTTGCTTTTTACTAAAGCCCTGAGTTATTAATTGTTCAGTAAAATCAGATTTTATACCTGTTATCATTGTTTCTTTTAAAGTTTCAGGTACTGGACTTTTAATAAAATCGGTTATAACAACACCGGTTAAAGAAGTTGTATTATTAAAGTAATACTTACTTTTAACTGCCGGTACTCCTAATTTTTCTTCGGTTGGATTTTGAGCAGTTAGATCATAGGGATTTACCATTGAACTAGGATTAATTTCATAAGCTGAACCCCAATTAATAATCTGTTTACCTAATCTTAAATCAGTGTTTTTTAAATATAGATCAAAGTAAGCTTCATTTAAATCTGTCTTTAGATCTGTAAATTCTTCATTCAGGTACTTTGTATAAAGTTCAGTATTTAGATAGATACTTTTATCAAATCCAAAAGATTTATCTAATTCTAATTCTAAAGCACTATATCCTTCCCATTTTTCAGTGGAATTATTGTAGACAACATCTTCTTTGATTTTTCCATCTAAATTCCATTCATCTGCACTTAAGGCCAAAACAGGAACATTTATTATTAATAAAGCAATGACTAATAATATTAATGACTTTTGGTACATTGTTGAAACCCTCCTCAAGATATTTTAGATTAATTGTCAATACATTTTTACTGTTGTTGAATATATCTAGTTGTGAAAATTCTGTCCGGTATTTCCACATTATACTTAACTTTATTTAAGGCTAATATTGTTTTAGTATTTTCTTGGACATTTTCCATAGTAATTTTATTGGGTGTCAAATGTCCATCTATCTTTTCAATATTTACATTTTTCATTATTTTTAGTAACTTTCCATCACTATCATAAAATTCCATCTTGAGTGGCATATAGTTTTCTTTATTTACCCACATTTTCATTTTTGCATATTCAATATCCTCTTTGGTAGGAACTGTTTTGAGAAGATAACAATCCTTACCATTATATTTAACTTCATCTTCTAAAGAAGAATTATAATCATCTCTATAATCACTGCCTCCTACCATACTAATATCATTATAGGTGAAGTCAGTTCCCATAAAGCTTCCATTTCTCATATGGGAAGCAATCTTTCTTACCTTACCAATTGCAGGTAGATAAAGCCACATATTTTCTTTACCATCTTCAGTTAAGGTTAAAAAGCTAGTGCCTTCCACATCAGCTGGAGACAGAAATTGAACTAAACCTTTATTATCTCCCTTACTAATTATTTCTATAGTTCTATTTCTTTTTTGATCATTTGCATTTATAATCGTCATACTAATTTCTGACTTGCGACCCTTTGAATCAAGAGTTTGATCTACTTTATCTAAAACTTCTTCACCACTGATTGCCAACACAACTGATGAAGTAAATACTATAGTACTGATTGCTATCATTGTAAGTAGTATTGTTAACTTTTTATTCATAATTATCTCCTCCTTAAGAGTGATTATTATCTAAGAAGTTTTCATTGCTAGATAGCTTATATGCAGAAAATATTAATACAGGGAGTATAACTAAGGCCCCAAAAAATGATACAACCATTGTAAAGCCGGTTAAACCTCCAAAACTTACCAAAGGCGGAAATGAGGACAGTAAAATAACTGCAAAACCTACGATAACTGCTGATGCATTATATAAGTTAGCTCTACCTACAGTTTGAATTGAGGCTTTCAATGCATTAATAGAATCATTAAGTTTTTCACCCTCTTCTATAAATCTTGTAAAGATATGAATACTATAATCTACACCTATACCAACTGCTATACTAGCTATCATAGCAGTAGCTATATCTAGCTTTATATTTAAAAGGCCCATCAAGCCAAAGTTAACTAAAACTGTAAATGCAATTGGTAAAGTAGTAAAGAATCCTCTTTTGATTGATTTTAATAAGATGGAAGTAATAATAAAGGTAAATATTACAGCTGAGATGAGACTTTTAATCTGTCCACTGATAATTAAGTTTGTTATTTCATTTGAAAGACTAGGAATTCCGGTCAATTCAACTTTGTATTGATTTCCGAAATGCTTATCTACTAAACCCTTCACTTCATTTAAGATTTCTTTTTGTTTAGATGAGCTAATCATTTCCATAGTCATCTGAATACGGTTAGTATTATAATCAAAAGTTAAATAGTTACTAATTAATTCTTTATCCGACATTTCTAAAAGTAGAAGATATTGCGCAATCTGATTTTGAGTAGTTGGTATTTCCCTTTTATTATTCAAGGCCATGTTTTCTTCTCTAAAGATATTAACCATTGATTGAGCATTATTAATATGAGGTAGCTTGACTGCTTCTTCTTGAAAGTCTCTCATTTTTACCAATAAATCGGGCTTTTTAATATTACCATGTACAATAAGTTCTACAGGCTGACTTCCCCCAAACCTTTCATCAACTAAATTAGTAGAAACTCTTGTTGTAGAACCTTCTTTAAAATAAGTTATATAATTAGATTCGGTTTTTATATTAGGAATAACCCAAATTGCTCCAATAATCACAAGAATAATAAATACAATTACAACTGTTCGATATTTAAATACTAATTTTTCTAAACCTGCAAAAAGACTTTTAGTAAATTTAGTTTCTTTACCATTTTTACTCCGCTTTGTCACTTTTAAATTTATTAATACAGCCGGGATAAAGATTAACGAAATTATTAAAGCAATACCTACTCCAATTGTGGTCCCAAAAGCAAAATCCTGAATAATAACTAAATCAGAGAAAAACAAGGAAGCAAACCCAATCATGGTAGTGCCTCCGGCCATAATAACAGCAATACCTACATTTTTTATAGATTGTCGAACTGCTTCATTTTTATCCTTTCCATCTCTAACTTCTTCAAAGTATCTGGCCACAATATGAATTGCATAAGCACTACCTACACTAACTAAAAGCACAGGTAAAACAGTACTAATTATTGAAAGAGGTTTACCTAATAACTCCTGTATACCTAGAGCCCAGATCACACTTATTAAAACTGTTGAGATAGGAAGTAATACACCTCTTATACTTCTAAATGAGATATATAGTACGGCAATAATAGCAATTATTACAAAAGGCAATAATCTACTAAGATCTCTCTTCATGTAATTAGTAGCATCTGTAACTATAACAGGAGTACCTGACATATAAATTTCTTCCGGCCCTTCATATCTGCTTACAACAGATCTAATATCTGAAACAACCGCTTCTGGTTCTTCTTGATCTTCAAATTTAACTAAGACCATTGTATTTTTAAAGTCTTTGGTGAAAATCTTACCTACATATTGTTCTTCATCACTTAACTCTTGTTTTAAATTTTGAATGGAGCTTTCTGTTTGAGGTACTTCATCTATAAATTCATTAACTTTGATCCCAGTTGCACCACCTTTTATATCTTTAATATTGGTAAGACTGGTTACATCTGAAACACCTTTTATATTTGAAAAATCTTTAGACATCGATTCAACTTTATTTAAAGTATCTTTATCTAAAATATTATCATCATTTATCATTACTGCAGCATATGTTAAGCTGCCAAAAGTATCTGATACATTTTCAAACCTTTCTACTACTGGACTATTTTGAGGTAACATATCTTTAATTCCAGCTTCAATATCTATCTGTACTGCAAAGTAACCCATAACAACTGTCAAAAGAATTACAATGATAATTATTGGCATAGAAAATTTCTTAACAAATCTATATATTTTTTCCATATCTATTACCTCCTCAAATTATTTCTCATCTTCAGTACTGACCGGTCAGTTTTTATTATAGGTTACTTATTGACCTTTGTCAAATCTTTATTTATCTCATAAGAAAATGTATCTATAAAAAGAAAAAAGCCCCGCAGGGCTCTTAGTTGAATAACTAATTTAAATCTTTATTTTTGAAATGAATGAAATTTATCAATAAGGAGATAACAAACAATCCCCCAATTATAAGCCAACTGTATATAATAGGATAAACAATACTTTGGCCATCTACTGTCATTAAAACAGGTATTCCCCAGGGATAAAAGGCTAGATATTTAGATTGACCAAATATTACAACTCCCATTGTAACAAAAATACTAAAGGCAAGAGGGGGAACATAATTTTTAAATAATATTGTTATCAATATTATGCTAGGTATTAAAAGATATAATAAAAGCCCAGTAAATATATACTTTTGAATATAGTTAACTATCATACTCATATTTATACCTTCAAAACCAGCAATGCTGCCTAATATAAAAACAGAGATAAAAGCAAAAATTAAAATAATTTGAATCCAGCCAAACAAGACAACTAATTTACTAATTATCAATTTAATCCTACCTACTGGAATTGTAAGAAGATTTTTTAAGGTATCTTCTTCAAACTCTCGGTTAAAAATATAGGTAGTAATTAATGCAAACAACATATTGCCAATAATAAATACAATAAAAAGATGAGTTTGGCTAAAGAAACTTTTAAAAGATAAAATAGTATCAGGATTTTGATTGTTATATCCTATTAACATAAAAAAAGTTAAAACAGGAGAAACTAAAGCCCCTAATAAACTTATTAAAAACATCTTAGATCTTTTCATTTTAATTAGTTCTGTATAAATTAAATTACCCAACTATTTCACCTCCTGTTAATTTCACAAAATAATCTTCAAGATTATCTTCACTCATCTTTATACCGGTTACTTCTATATCTTTTTCAACTAATTTTTTATTAATACTGCCAATTTTATCGTGCTTATTATATATTCTGATCTTGTTATTAGGATAAACTTCATAATCCTCTATACTAAATTTATCTTCTAAAATATGGGCAGTTTTTCCATCATTTGAGACATCTATCTCTATATATTTTCTGTTGTTTTTTCTTAACTTAGCAAAATTTACTTCTTCTAATAATTTTCCTTCATGGATTACCCCCACTTTAGTAGCTAGCTGTTGAACCTCACTTAATATATGACTAGACATAAATATTGTGATTTGTTTATTTTCAGCTAATGTTTTAATTAAACTTCTTACTTCTTTAATACCAACCGGGTCTAATCCGTTTGTCGGTTCATCTAAAATCAATAGTTCAGGATCATGTAATATAGCACGGGCGATTCCCAGTCTTTGTTTCATTCCTAGAGAATAATTGCCTACCTTTTTATCTCTTTCTTGATCTAACCCCACAATATTTAAAGCCTCTTTGATCGCATCTTTTTTCTTAATACCTATTAATCTAGCATTAATTTTCAAATTTTCTAAAGCTGATAAGTTTTTATAAAACCCTGAAAATTCAATTGTAGAACCAATCCTTTTTAGGATTTCATTTTTATTAGTAAAAAAATCTTTTCCAAATATTTGTATAGCACCACCTGAAGGTTTAATCAAACCTAAAAGCATACTAATAGTTGTAGTTTTACCGGCACCATTACGACCTAAAAAACCATAAATCTCTCCTCTGTTAACATTCAAATTAATATTATCAACTACATTTACACTATCATATTGTTTAGTTAAATTGATGGCCTTTATAATTTTTTCCATTATGATTTACCTCCTTTACTAACAAGAAGTATATAACATATATATTTAAAAAGTACTTAACTAATTCTTAAGATTATATTAATTATCATCAAAAAAATATCCTACCCAAAAAGGTAGGCAATAAAAATATACAATTATGATACTTGTGGAAAATATAGTTTAAAAGTAGTTTTTTGATTGGGATTACTGTCTATGCTTATCTCACCTTTATGTATCTCTAATAATTTTTTAGCAATTGCTAAACCTAAACCAGATTGAGAATATGAATTCTTTTTTTCTTTATTATTTTCATAAAGTCTTTCAAAGATAAATGGCAAATCATCTTCACTTATACCAGGTCCTTTGTCTGTTATCAAAATATTATAGCCATCTTCTAAATTATTTAATTTAACACCAATATATCCACCCGCTTTACCATGTTCTATACTGTTTTTTATTATATTTCCAATAATTCTTTCTACACTATATTTATCTCCATAAATTTTACATTCTTTTTCAGGAACCTCAATATCAATATTTAAATCTTCATTTTCTAAACCCGTTAAATAATCAATAATGGTGTTTCTTAATATTTCTGCTAAATCAATAGTTTGAAAGTTAAAACTATAATCATTGGATTCTATTCTAGCCATTTGAAAGATCTCATCAATCATATTTTTAAGATTTTTGGCTTTATTGATTAGTACATTATAATATTCTTTTCTCTTAACCTCATCAATATCTTCTTCACTATCTAATACTTCTACATAACCTAATAGTGAAGTTAAAGGAGTCCTTATATCATGGGATATATTTGATAAAAATCTTTTTCTACTTTCTTCGGATTTAAGGTTTCTTATTTTTTGATTTTGTAGTTTATCAGTTAATTCATTAAAAACAACTGCAAATTCAGCTGTATTATTATTTTCTTCAACTAATATACGCCTATTTAAATTGCCTGTTAATATTTCTTCAGCCTGTTCTAATATTTTCTGTTGAGTCTTTTTTCTCCGAAAATATAGGTATAATATTGCAAGTAAAGCTATATCTAAAAGAATGAATAAAAATATTAATTCCAAATTTAAATCTAAAAGAAATAATAATAGATTTGTTATTAATATAGAAAAAATCAGAATATAAAACTCAATTTCATATTTCATTTTGATCACTTTCAAATTTATAACCAATTCCCCAAACTGTTTTTATAAATTTTGGTTCTTTAGAATTGTTTTCAATTTTAGTCCTTAACCTTCTAATATGAACCATAATATTATTATCAGCTTCTAAATAATCTTCACCCCAAATAGAGTTAAAGATCTGTTTTTTAGTAAATACCTTGCCAGGATTTGTTACTAATAACTTTAATATTTTAAACTCTGTTGATGTAAGATTTATTTCCTTATTATCTTTTTTTACTAAGTAACCTTCTAAATCAATATATAGTGAACCAAATTTTAATTTGCTATCCTTGGAGATGGTGGTTTCACCACCTAATTCTCTATATCTTCTTAGCTGTGCTTTAATTCTAGCCAGTAATTCTCTCATTAAAAAAGGCTTTGTTATATAATCATCGGCTCCTATTCTTAAGCCAAGTACTTTATCTACTTCACTATCTTTTGCAGTTATCATAATAATTGGTATATTGGAATTATTACGAACTCTTTTGCAAATTTCAATCCCATCCAAACCAGGCAACATTATATCTAACAATAATATTTGATAATCATTTTTTTCAAAAAGTTCTACAGCTTTGTTACCATCTGAAGCAGTATCAATATTATAACCTTCTCGTTTTAAATACTTTTTTACTAACTCCCTTATTTCTTTATCATCTTCTGCAAAAAGTATTTTGGCTGTTCTCAATAAAATCACTCTTTCTTAATTAAAATTTTCTCAAATAATATCCAAACTGATTATATAATATTTAAAATATTAAAACAAATAAAGTTAATAAATTAGAAAATTATTAACCCAAAATATACCCCGCTACCAACATAAAGTAAAGAAAAATTAATATTATAATCATCTTTTTGTCAAAATACATTCTTTGAACTTTTTGTTTATATTTAATATACTTTT
>Ga0209925_1000368_pt1 | contig 23498 bp, 19 predicted proteins | sample SalPonR2_A_D1_MG_FD_185702 | JGI IMG/M metagenome (GOLD analysis project Ga0209925, IMG submission 185702) | Salt pond soil microbial communities from South San Francisco under conditions of wetland restoration - Salt Pond MetaG R2_A_D1_MG... ... | reverse complement strand
AGGAAAACACGCCGATCTTCTCGCCCGACGGATCGTCGATCGCGTTCCGTGCGGAATACGAGGGCAATAGCGATGTCTACGTCATCTCGGTCGACGGCGGTCAGCCCGAGCGGCTGACCTGGCACCCGGGCAACGATACGCCGGTGGACTGGGCCCCGGACGGTGGCGCGGTCGCTTTCGCCTCCGATCGCGAAACGGATCACGGGCGTTCCGAGCAGCTCTATCACGCCTCTCTCGACGGCGGGCTCCCGACCAGGCAGATGGAAGCGCGGTTCGTCCGCGGCGCCTACGACGCGAACGCCGAGCGGCTGGCCTATATCGACCACGGCTCGGGCTACAACGGCCTGTTCGGCGGCTCGGCCGGCTGGAAGGGTTATCGCGGCGGCACCACGCCGTCGATCCGGGTGCTCGACATCGAAGACCAGACCTTCGTCGACGTGCCCGGAAACCGCGTGACCGACTTCAACATCTTCTGGCTCGAAGGCCAGGTCTATTTCCTCTCGGACCGCGAGAACAAGGATTTCAACCTGTTCCGCTTCGCGCCGGACTCGGGTCGCATCGACAAGCTGACCGACGAATCGGCGTTCGACATCATGGCCGCGGCCGGGCACGACGGGACAGTGGTCTACGAGACCGGCGGCTATCTGAAACAACTGGATATCGCCTCGGGCGACGTGTCGACGCTTGAAATCTCACTCAACCCCGATCTGCCGCAGCTGCGTCCGGGCTGGGATTCGGTGGCCGGCAACATTCAGGGCATCGACATCTCGCCCAACGGCAAGCGGGCGCTGATCACCGCGCGCGGCGACGTATTCACCGTGCCGGCCGACAAGGGGTCCACGCGCAACGTGAGTGACACCTCGGGCGTGCGCGAATACGCCGCGCTGTGGTCGCCGGACGGGTCGCAGCTGGCCTGGATCGTCGAATCGCTGGAGGGCCAGACGCTCAAGATCGCCGATCAGAAAGGCATGGAGGACACGCAGTCGTTCCCACTCGGACCGGACTTCTACGATCTGGAAGCCTGGCACGCCGAAACCGGACGCATTGTTTTCAGCGACAACCATCTCGGCCTGCATTTCATCTCGCTGGATGACGGCGACGTCAAGCCGATGGTCACGACAATTGCGACCAACACGCGCCGCGCCGGGTTTGACGTGTCGTTCTCGCCCGACGGGCGCTGGCTCGCCTACAACCTCGAGCAGCCGAATTTCCACGCCGACCTCGCCGTTTACGATTTCGAATCAGGCGAATCCACCGTGATCACCGACGGCATGGCCGACGTGGCCTCGCCGGCATTCGACCCCGAGGGCAAGTATCTTTATTTCGCCGCCTCGACCAACTCGGGCCCGGTGCAGGTCGGTCTGAACATGACCAGCCAGGAGCACCCGTATCGCGCCGGCCTTTATGCAGCGGTACTGACCGCCGACGGCGAATCGCCGCTCGCCCCCCGGACCGGTGACGAGGAGGTCGACGAGGACAACGGCGACGAAGACGAGAATAAGGACGACAAGGACGACAACGGCAAGAAGAAGGGCGACAAGAAAAAGGAAACGCCCAAGGTCGTGATCGACTTCGACGGCATCCAGGCCCGCATCGTCGGTCTGCCGGTCGCCGAGGGCAACTACGGTTCGCTCCAGGTCGCCGGCGACGGCAACCTGTTCTACATCGAGTCGCCGCAGCCGGGGGAAAGCAACCGGCCGCCCGGAGAATCGACCTCGGCCGACAATCAGCTCAAGCGCTTCGATTTCGAAGAGCGCGAGGCCGACAACGTGCTGCGCGGCGTGCAGGCCTTCCGGATCGCGGCCGCCGGCGAGCACATGATCCTGCAGATGAGCGGCAACGGGCTGTCGATCGCCGAAATCGGCAAGGACATAAAGCCCGAGCGCGTCGATACCGGGGGGCTTCGCATGTACGTCGATCCGCGCATCGAATGGGCGCAGATCTTCGACGAAGCCTGGCGCATGCAGCAGCAGTATTTCTACGCCGACAACCTGCACGGCCTGGACTGGGATTCGGTGTATGAGAAATACAAGCCGATGGTGGCCCATGCCGGCCGGCGCGAAGATCTCAACGCAATACTCGTCGAAATGATCGCCGAGCTGCACGCCGGGCACAATCGAGTCGGCGGCGGCGACGTGCACCGGGAAAACGGTGTCGACAGCGGGCTGCTGGGTGCCAATTTCGAGATTGCCAATGGTCGTTACAGGTTCGCACGCATCTATTCCGGCGAGTCCTGGAACCCGTTCCTCAGGGGCCCGCTCACCGAGCCAGGCAACGAGGCCGAAGCCGGCGAATACCTGCTGGCGATCAACGGCGAGCAGTTGACCGCCGAAGACAACATCTTCCGAATGCTCCAGGGCACCGAGGACAAGCAGACCACGCTCACCGTCGGCCCCAACGCCAACGGTCGGGATTCGCGCGATATCGTGATTACGCCCACCGGCTCCGAAGGCGCGCTGCGTCTGTGGAACTGGATCGAGCGCAACCGGCAGCAGGTGGCCGAGGCGACCGACGGCCGGGTGGGCTACATTTACCTGCCCAACACCGCCGGCGCCGGCTACACGTTCTTCAACCGGATGTTCTTCAACCAGATCGACAAGGACGCGATGATCATCGACGAACGCGCCAACGGCGGCGGCCAGGCGGCCAATTACATCGTCGAAGTGCTCTCGCGCCGCCACCTTTCGTCGTGGAAGGATCGCGACGGCATGCCGTACAACACGCCGGCCGGGGCGCTGCACGGGCCCAAGGCCATGCTGATCGACCAGGACGCCGGCTCCGGCGGCGATTACCTGCCCTACACCTTCCGCCACCTGGAAATCGGGAAGCTCATCGGCACCCGCACCTGGGGCGGCCTGATCGGCATCTCGGCCAACCCGCAGCTGGTCGACGGCGGCTACATGAGCGTGCCGTTTTTCAGATTCGTCGACGCCGACGGCAACTGGTCGGTGGAGAACGAGGGCGTGGCGCCGGACATCGAGGTCGAACTCGATCCCGTCGCCACCAACAAAGGCCGCGACACCCAGCTCGAGCGCGCCATAGAACATATCCTGGCCGAGCTGGAGAACTACCAGTCGCCGGTGCCGCCGATCCCGCCGCTGCCGACCGAGCTCGGCCGGTAGGAGCGGGCTCCCGGCCGCGAATCGGCAACCTGTGGGAGCGGTATCCGACCGCGAATGCACTGGACAGTGAATCACCGGCTGAGTCGCTGCCTGCTGAAAACGCCCCGGCCTTCCGGGGCGTTTTTCATTCGCAACGGGTGGGTTGCGCATGTATTCGATATTGAGCATAATAATTACAATTTCCGGCAAGACTCGTGACGATGACCAGCAAATCCACTCTGACCGTCCGCCTCAGCGCAGCGCTCAGCAAGCATGTCGCGGAAGCGGTCGGTGAAGAATCCGGGTCGTACGAGAACGTCAGCGAATACGTTCGCGATCTGGTCCGCCGCGACATGGAACGCCTCGAAAAAGAGCGCTTCGAGCGCCTTCGCAGCGAGCTTCAGTTGGCGTTTGCACAGCCAGAGAGCAGCTATGTCTCGTTGAGTGCTGGAGAAATCGTCCGGCGCAACGAATCTGCCGGGTGACTGCGGTCCGGATCCAGGAGCGGGCGGCTGTGCGGCTGGACGAAATCTACCGATATACCCGCGCGCAGTGGGGTCAGGCCCGGGCCGAGCAATACCTGAGAACGCTGTTCGCGTCGTTCAAAGAGGCCGCTGAAGGTCTGGTTCCCTCACGTCCAGTTCCCGCCGAGTTCGGCGTCAACGGTTTTTACTACCATTGCCAGAAGCACTTCGTGTACTGGAAACGTCTGAAAGACGGCGAAATCGGCATCGTGACCGTTCTTCACGAACGCATGCACCAGTTCGAACGATACCGGGACGACATCGGCAGCTGAGTCCCAGCAAGCAACACCGCAGCGATACCGAGCGGATCGGGTTGCTCGTCGATTCCTTCGGGACCGAGGAGCCGGATTCCGCTCCGATTTGCCGGCAACTATCAAAGGAACGACCGGCGCGTGGCGGCAAGTGCGCGCCCTGCGCTATAGTCGCTCTCCGGGTCTAAAGAGAAAACTGAGCGATGCGAAGCGTTCGAATTCCCTTGCGTCCGATATTGGTGGCGGTCCTGCTGCTCGCCCTGGCGGCCTGCCAGACCATCCAGTACGAGGCGCTTGAAGCGGTCGGCATCGAAAAGCGCGGCATCCTGGAGGCACGCGTGGAAGCCGCCAGCGAGGCGCAGGACGAGGCCGGCGAGCAGTTCGAGACGACGCTGGAGCGATTCCGCTCGGTGGTCGACTTCGACGGCGGCGATCTGGAGCGCGCCTACCGGCGACTGAACCGCGAGTACGAGCGCAGCGTCAATCGTGCCGAGACGGTGAGCGAGCGCATCGAGGCGGTTGAAAGCGTCGCCGAGGACCTGTTCGCCGAGTGGGAGGAAGAGCTGGAGCGCTATTCCAGCGCCGACCTGCGTGCGCGCAGCCGTGAACTGCTGGAACAGACGCGAACCCGCTACGCCAGCATGATCCGGGCCATGCGCCGGGCCGAACGGACGATCGATCCGGTGCTGCAGGCATTCGAGGACCAGGTGCTGTTCCTCAAGCACAACCTCAACTCGATGGCGGTCGACGCCATCCGCGGCGAGCTCGGTGAAATAGAGTCCGAGACCGAGAACCTGCTGGCCGCGATGCGTGAGTCGATCGAGGAAGCCGACCGCTTCATCGAGACGCTGAAGTAGAACGGTTCTGCCCTGATGTCGCGCGCCCACCTGATCTCGATCCTGTTCATCGCCGGTGCATTCGGCCTGCTGCTTTCGTGGTGGAACTGGGACCAGTTCGCCGAGGCCATGGTGCTTGACCCGGCGCTGGACGAGCCGCCGCGCCAGGTTGAAGTCGAAGAGCCGCCGTTCATGATCCACGCCAACGATTTCGACTACCGGGTGCAGCCGTTGTACAACTACGAGCTGACCGGGCTTGTCGTTTCGTTCAAGCGCTTCCGACCGGGTATCGGCATCCACGAGCGCTGGAACGACTACGTCAACATCGCCGATATCTGCGTGGTCTGGGGTGACAACGCCAGGGAAATCAACCTCAACGAATTCAAGTTCTGGAACCTGGAATTCACCTGCATGTATTCCACCCGCAACCAGCGCGAGTGGGAAAGATTCAATCCCGACCAGCTATCGAACAACCACATCGTCACCACCGATCCGCGGCTCAAGGATGAAATCCGGAAACTGGAAGTCGGCGACCAGATTCACCTGCGGGGCTGGTTATCCGAATACGGCCAGCCCGGCGGCCCGGTGCGCGGTACCAGCACCGTGCGCACAGACACCGGCAACGGCGCCTGCGAGACGATCTATATCTCCGAGTTCACGATTCTGGGTTCCATGGACACCGGCTGGCGAAAGCTGTGGTGGGTCAGCCTGTTCGTGCTGGTCCTAGCGCTGGCGCTGTGGTGGCTCACGCCGCACCACAAGCTCAAGGGTTACTGATTCCCGTAGCCCGGAAAGCGAAGCACGACGGGGCCGCGGTCACCTGTCAGTCGCTCACTTCGATGCGAAGGGAATCTACAACCAGATCGAGGGTTTCCTGGAGAGTTTCGGAATCGGCTGGTGCAATGCCGTTGATTTCGAGATCGAGACCGTGACCGGTCAGCCACCACTGGCGCGAGATCACGTCGGTCGGCAACTTGGCGAACCCCATCGTACTGGTGCCGGCCGGCAGTTCGCGCACGGCTGCAAAGCCGCGGAAGCCGTTGATCTCGATATCCTTCTCGAAAAACTTCACGCTCACGCCCAGAAGCTTGCCCCAGCGGTCATCGAGCACTTCCTGCTCGGTCGGGATGGACTCACCGTTACCGGACTTGACGTTGAGGTTCAGCCCCACCGATGGACCGCCGACCAGCATGATGCGGTTCCATGGCTGGTGGTCCTGCGGATCCCATGGCCTCGGCGTTCCCGGACGAATGATGCGCTTGAGTAGCGTGATGCCGAAGACGCGCAAAGGCCCGTCGTAGTTCTGCTGGATCTTGATGTCCCAGGCCGACGGCACGTCGATCGAAAAGCCGTGCCGGGGGTGGACGATGCGTTGAATTCCCTGCGCTGGCGGCGAGCCGCGCTGCCCGTTTTCCGGGGCCTGGCCGGTGGCAGCATCGAATTCGACTGTCGCCTGGCGGAACGATTCGGCCGAAGCCGAAGCCTCTCGGTTCCGCGCGTCCAGCCACTGCTGCTGCCAGGCCTCCAGCATTCGGATGGCCTGGTCGGGATCCCGGATTTTCCTGAAATACACGTAGGACCGTCGGTCCATATGCCGATTTCGCTCATAAGTCTCGGCGTTCGCCCATCGCACATCGCCGATACTCGAACGCTTGCCTATCGTGATGCGGGTGCTTTTCTTCGGGAGCATGAGTTGCTCCGGGCGTGCCTGCTCCTTCATCTTCCCGCTACGGAGCTTGAACACACGCTGGTCGGTCAACGCGTAGCGCTCCTGTCGCGGCCAATAGCCGATGACGAGCCCGATCGGCAGCAGTGCGAACAGCGCAAATGCCCAAGGGAGTCGTTGCCAAAGCGATTTCAATGTCGCAATGGATTCGCCGAGAAGTGCTTCGACGGCTTGCAGGTCGTGCACGCCGCCCGCCCAGGCCGCGATGATTGCGAAGATCATCAGAAATATCAGCATGGGAGGAAATCCGCCTTTCTCCGGCCTGCCCTGCCAGTACACCAGTTCGTCCGGCTTCAGCACGGCCGCGATCTGCGGGTCGATTTCGGATTCCGGAACCGCCCGGAATGTGATCTTGCGCTGACTCATCGTATTGTCCATGCCGTGTGGGTTTCCTGGATTGATGTTGACCCTTTGGCCCGCACCATTGATAATCGGTGGCTGCTGCGTTCATTGTTTCGGGCTCATGCGTTAAAAACACGTATTCCGGAGCAAATCATGGACAGCGAAAAATTGACGCGCTTTCCCGGCCGAATCCGTTGAACCAGTAAAAAGTCCTTGAGCTCGTCGTTTTGCCGCGAGCGAGCCGGGGTCGTTATCGCCAGCGAATAAGGGAGCATCCAGCATCATGAATGAAACCGGCAATGGCAAAGGCTGGCAGTCCGGCACCCCGGTCGGCCAGGCAGGCTCGAGTCGCGGCGGCGGCGGAAGATCCAGGCAGACGAAATCCTCTTCGGGCGGCCCGCCCGACCTGACCGAACTTTTCAACAAGATCGGCGGCGGCGGTGGCGGGCCCTCGGGCAAGGGCATCATCGGCATCGCGATACTGGTGCTGATCATCTGGGGCGCGTTCAGCGCGTTCTACACCGTCCAGCCCGAGGAGCGGGCCGTGGTCAAGCGCTTCGGCGAGGTCATCGGCATCACGGATCCCGGACTGCACTTCAAGATTCCGTTCGGCGTCGACCAGGTGCAGTTTGTGGCCACCGAGCGCGTGCTGAAGCAGGAGTTCGGCTTCCGCACCCAGGGCACGCGCGCCAGCGGTCGCACCGCCTACAGCAACCAGCAGTTCGAGGACGAATCGCTGATGCTCACCGGCGACCTGAACATGATCGACGTCGAATGGGTGGTGCAGTACCGCATCGACGATCCGATCAAGTTCCTGTACGAAATGCGCGAGCCGACCCGGACGCTGCGCGATATCTCCGAATCGGTGATGCGCCGTATCGTCGGCAACATGCTCGGCTCGGAGGTGCTGACCGTCGGCCGGGTGGAAATCCAGCAGAAGGCGCGCGAGGAAATGCAGCAGGCCCTGGACGGCTACAACGCGGGCATCCGGATCAACACCGTCGAAATGCAGGACGTGGTGCCGCCGCCGGCGGTGCAGCCGGCCTTCAATGAGGTCAACGAGGCCCGGCAGGAACGCGAGCGCATGATCAACGAGGCCCAGAAGCGGGTCAACCAGGAAATTCCGAACGCCGAGGGCGCCGCCCTGCGCACGGTGGCCGAGGCCGAAGGCTACGCCACCGAGCGCGTCAACCGGGCGTACGGTGAAAGCGTGCGTTTCTCGGCGGTGCTGGGCGAATATCGGCAGGCGCCGGAGGTTACCCGGTCCCGTTTGTATCTGGAGACCATCAACGAGGTGTTGCCGAATATCGGCCAGGTGCTGGTCGTCCAGGACGGCCAGATGAGTCCGCTGCCGCTGCTGGACGTCAATCGCGGCCAGCCGCGCAACGGTAATGCCAATCGCAATTCCGGGGGTGAGCAATGAAACCGGCACTTATAGCAATTCTTGCCGTCCTCGCCATCGCGGCCGGCAACTTCATTTTCTACACGGTCGACGAGGCCGAGCAGGCCATCATCGTGCAGTTCGGCGAGCCCATCGGTGATGTCATCAGCGAGCCGGGCCTGAAGGTCAAGTTGCCGTGGCAGCAGGTACGTTACTTCGACAAGCGCCTGCTGGTCTGGGACGGCGACGTCACGCAGATTCCGACGCTTGGTCGCGAGTTCATCCTGGTCGACACCACTGCGCGCTGGCGCATCGCCGATCCGCTGCTGTTTCTGACCAGCGTGCGCGACGAGGCCGGTGCACGCACGCGGCTCGACGACATTGTCGATTCGGTGGTGCGCGACATGGTGTCTTCCACCGAACTGGAGGAAATCGTGCGCTCCAAGGACTGGTCCGTGGATGTCGAAGAACTCGACGACCCGGCGCTGGCCGAGCGCGACGACGTGAACCTGGAAATGCAGCCGAGCCTCGGCCGGGAACTGCTGGAAGAAGAAATCCTGGCGCGCGCGCAGCGTTCGATGCCGCAGCTCGGCATCGAGCTGGACGATGTACGGATCAAGCGGGTCAACTACATCGACTCGGTGCGCAAGCAGGTCGAAAGCCGCATGATCGCCGAGCGCCAGTCGATCGCCGAGCGCTTCCGCTCCGAGGGCATGGGACGCAGCCAGGAAATCCTCGGCAACATGGAACGCGATCTCCGGCGCATCCGCTCCGAAGCGGCCCGCGAAGCCGAGGAAATCCGCGGTAATGCCGACGCTGAAGCCACGCGGATCTACGGCGTGGCCTACGGCGAAGACCCTGAGTTCTACTCGTTTTTCCGCACGCTGGAAAGTTATCGCGCGCTGGGTGGTAACAGCACCATCATGCTGAGCGCCGATTCCGACTTCTTCCGCTATCTGGAAGAATACCAGGCACCGTAAGCCGGTCCGCGCCTGAGCTGACGGCGCGTCCGCCGCGCCGGGCCGACCTACGGCCTGGCTTGAGCGGTACCGCAGGTCGGGGCGACGTCCCCGACGGTTCAGGATTCGGCGCAGCTTCGTAGCCTGGATAAGCGCGCAGCGCGCATCCGGGGCCGCAGCCTGAACTGGTCCCCGGGTGACCCGGGCTACGGTACTGGCCCTCGCCCGGCGCGGGGGAAGGCAAGAGCGGTTCCCGATCAGGATTCGGCGTAGGTCAACCGGTAGATCGCGCCGGCCTGGTCGTCGGAGATCAGGATCGAACCGTCGGGCAGTTCGAGCAGGTCGACCGGGCGGCCCCACGATTCCTCGCCCTGCAGCCAGCCGGTGATGAAGGGCTTGTATTGCACCACTTCGCGGTTTTCGCCCAGGTGGGCGCGCATCACCCGGTAGCCGCTCTTTGTGGTGCGGTTCCACGAGCCGTGCTCGGCCACCAGGATGTCGTGGCGCAGTTCGGAAGGCATCATCTCGCCGCGGTAGAACAGCATGCCCAGCGGGGCGGTGTGGGCCACCAGCTGCTGGGCGGGGGCCACGAATTCATCGTAGCTGCGCTGACCGCCGAATTCCGGGTCGCGCACCAGTCCCGCGTGCCAGAACGGAAAGCCGAAATGCTGGCCGATCTCGCTGACGTGGTTGAGTTCGCACGGCGGCAGGTTGTCGCCCATCATGTCGCGGCCGTTGTCGGTAAACCAAAGGTCGCCGGTGACCGGGTCGAAGTCGAAGCCGACCGAATTGCGCACGCCCTCGGCGATCACTTCTTCGTTGCTGCCGTCGGGGTCGATACGCACAATGCGCGCATAGCCCTCTTCCAGGCATATATTGCACGGCGCGCCGATAGGCACATAAAGCTTGCCGTCGGGGCCGAACTCGATGTGCTTCCAACCGTGGTGTTCGTCTTCGGGGAACCGGTCGGTGACCAGCACCGGCTCCGGCGGATTGTCCAGGTTGGCTTCGATATCGTCGAACCGGAGAATATCGCTGACCGCGGCCACGTAAAGATTGCCGTCGTGGAACGCCAGCCCGCTGGGCATCTTGAGCCCCTCGGCGATCACGACGATCCGGTCGGCCCTGAAATCGCCGTCCGAATCGACGACTGCGTGTACCTTTCCGGCGCGTCTTGAGCCGACGAATATGGTGCCCTGGTCGCCGCGGGCCAGCTGGCGCGCGTTCTCGACGCCGTCGGCGAAAACATCTATCGTGTAACCCTCGGGCAGCTCCAGCAGGTCGAGATTCACGGCCGCTGAAGCGTTTGAAGAGATCGCGCCGAGCATGATCAGGGCCGCGGCGAAGAGTCTGGCTTGCCTGGAAAACATGAGGAATTCCTTGGTGTCTTGATAAGCATTTCATTCTACGGGAATCGCGGCCCAGCCCGCCAACTCGGCAGCTTCGGCCTTGCGGCAAGGGCGTCGGACAGCTTGTCTGCAGAACGGGTTGGCGTCAGAATGCGTTTTTTGACCTTCCCGCCCGGAGCACCGCTTGAGCGATTCCAACTACCTCCTGAAGCTTTACCACAAGACGACCGCGCTGCCGTTCGGCCGCTGGATCTTCTCCCGGATGTTCGCGCGCAAGGCGCCCTATTTCGGCACCATAATTCCGCGCGTGACCGAGCTTCGGCCCAATTTCTGCGAGGTGCGGTTCGCCAAGCGGCGAAAGGTCCAGAACCACATCGGCACGGTGCACGTGATCGCCATCTGCAACGCGCTGGAAATGGCCATGGGCGGCCTGGCCGAGGCCACCATCCCGAAGCACCTGCGCTGGATTCCCAAGGGCATGCAGGTCAATTACACCGCCAAGGCCACCACCGATATCCGCGCCACGGCCGAAACCAGGCCGGAAGACTGGAAACCGGGCGACCTGCCTGTAACCGTCAAGGCCTGCCGCGACGACGGCACGGTCGTTGTCGAGGGCACCATCACGCTCTATATCTCCGAAAAGCCGAAGAAATAGGCGGGTACCGTTTTGCTTGTGCCAACCGGGCTTCTGTGGCAAAGTTCAATTCATGAACACAACTGCATCAAGACTCCGTCGGCACTGCCCGCTGAATCTGCGTCAGCGACGCCGAAACAAGCCTTATTTCGGCTGGGTGGTTGGCTAGCGCTTTTATCGATTTGAAAGCTGTAATCGTGACCAACCCAGCCCGACGGCTGGGTTTTTTTTGGGAAAAGCTATCGTGAAACACTCGTGGACCATTCGATGAAACACTTTTTGTCTACCGTCGATTACACCCGTGACGAACTCCAGGCGCTGCTCGATACCGCAGAGCAGCTGAGATCGGCGCCGGTCTCGCGAGCGCTGGCGGGCCGGACGGTCGCGCTACTTTTCCTGAATCCGTCGCTCAGAACGCGAACCTCTTTCGAAGTCGGCGCGTTCCAGCTCGGTGCGCACGCGGTGGTTCTCGAACCCGGCAAGGCCGCATGGGGCATCGAATTCGAAAAAAATGTGGTGATGGACGGCAACGCCGAGGAGCACATCCGCGAGGTCGCCGGCGTACTGTCGCGTTACTGCGACGCCCTGGCGATTCGCGCCTTTCCGCAGTTTCGCGACTGGCGCGTCGATCGAGAGGACCGGATCATCCGCGCGCTGGCCGGGCACGCCACGGTGCCGGTAATCAACATGGAGACCATCATCCATCCGTGCCAGGAGCTGGCGCTGATGCGCACGATCCAGGATCATCTCGGCCGGCCGGACAATCGCAAGTTCGTGCTGACCTGGACCTGGCATCCGCGACCGCTGAACACCGCGGTGGCCAACTCGGCGCTGCTGATCGCCGGCAAGTTCGGCATGGACATCACGATGCTGATTCCCGACGAGCAATATCGTCTCGACCCGCAGTTCATGGACTCGGCGGCGGCGTTCGCGGCGGAATCCGGCGGCAGCCTGGACGTGACCACCGACATCGAGCAGGCCTACACCGGCGCCGACTTCGTCTACGCCAAGAGCTGGGGCGCGCTGCCGCTTTATGGAAAACCGGACGAGGAAGCGAAACTGCGCGCGCCGTTCCGTCATTTCATGGTCGACGGGGAGAAAATGGCCATGACCGCCAACGCGTGCTTCAGCCACTGCCTGCCGCTTCGGCGCAACATCAAGGCCACCGACGAGGTGATGGATGCCGAGTATTGCGTCGCCGTCGACGAGGCCGAGAATCGGTTGCATGTGCAGAAGGCGCTTCTGCTTTCGCTTATGGGTGGGGCGGTAGCCCGTTGACTTTCATGTCCGTTTCGCCGCCGGTCGTCGGTCGATGCAAGTCGGCAACGACGCAACGGTCAGGAATCAAAAGCGATTTCGCTGCCGGCTGCGCCGGTTTCAGCGAGTTACTTCTTGGCGCCCCAAGAAGTAACCAAGAAACGCTGCCGGGCGACGCCGCCGGTCCTCCGGCTGCTGGCGCAGCCTCCGGCCCGGTGCCCTGCGTTTCTCGCCACGAACGGCCAGTTCCGAACTCGCTTCATTCGCTGCGCTCTCTACGCTCAGACATGCGGAACCGGAATGCCCCGTCCGTGGCTGCGATACTCGGCGGCGAAACGGCTCTTGAATTTGAATTTGAGTTTGAAGTTGAACCTGAATCTGAACCTGATTCCAAGCCTGAATCTGGAAAACAACTGAAATGAAAAAAGACAAAATCGTATTGGCCTTCTCCGGCGGCCTGGACACCAGCTACTGCGTGCTGGCGCTGAAAAACGAAGGCTTCGAGGTGCACACCGCATTCGTCGACACCGGCGGCGTCGGCGAAGAACAAAAACGCTGGATCGCCGAGCGCGCCCGGGCGCTGGGTGCGGCCGGGCATTACGAGCTCGATGCCTCGACGCCGCTGTGGGACAAGTTCGTGGTGCCGCTGTTGTGGTCCGGCGCGCGCATGCTCGATCAATATCCGATGCTGTGCTCGGATCGCTACGTGATCGTCGAGCAGTGCCTGGAACTGGCCGATCGGATCGGCACGAAGCGTTTCGCCCACGGCTGTACCGGCATGGGCAATGACCAGCTTCGCTTCGACCAGTCGGTGCGTTCGCTGGGCGAGTACACCATCCATGCCCCGATTCGCGAACTGCAGCGCGAAACCGGCAACGTGCGCGAATACGAGTTGAAGCTGATGGCCGATGCCGGGGTCGACGTGCCGCAGTCGTCCAGCAAGTATTCGATCAATGAAAACCTGCTCGGCGTGACCCTGTCGGGCCAGGAAATCGATCGCTTCGAAGCGCCGGCCGACGACACGCGCGTGCGCTGCCGGCCGCGCTCGGAATGGCCCGAAGGCCAGGCCAAGTGGACGCTGGGGTTCGATCAGGGTCGGGCGGTTTCGCTCAATGGTGATCCGATCGAGGGCCCGGAAATGCTGGACCGGCTGAACCGCGAGTTGGGTGCCTGGGGCGTCGGTCGGCACATCTACACCGGCGACGTTTCGATCGGGCTCAAGGGCCGCATCGTGTTCGAGTGTCCCGGCATCGATGCGCTGATGTGCGCCCATCGAGCGTTGCACGATGCGGTCAACACCCGGCTGCAGAACCAGTTCCGGCATGTGATCGCCGCGCGCTGGGCCGAGCTGGTCTATACCGGCTTTTTCTTCGAGCCGCACAAGGCCGATCTCGAGGCCTACCTCGAATCCGCCAACCGCTTCGTCACCGGCGAGGTGACGCTGCGTACCGACGGCAACGCGGTGGAAGCGACCGCCTTGCGTTCCGATTTTCTGCTGCAGGATCCGGATTCGGTCTACGCCCAGTCCGCGTCGTGGACGCCGGAAGAGGCCGAGGGCTTCGTCAAGCTGATCGGCCAGAGTTCCACACTGGCCCAGAAGGTTCGCAACACATGAACATCGAACGGATTCTGGAACACCTTGGACCGTTGATTGCTTGCGACAGCCAGAATCCGCCGCGCGAAATCGATGCCGGTTCTTCGATGTTCGACTATGTAGAGCGCGTGTTGCCGGAAGAATTCGAAGTGTCGATCACCGATCACGGTTCCGGCCACGTTACGCTGTTTGCCCGCCGGGGCCGCCCCGAGGTGCTGTTCAACTGCCATCTCGACACGGTTCCGGTGGGCGATGGATGGCGCATGCCACCGCTTGAACTGACGGTCCGCGATGGTCGCGCCTGGGGCCGTGGAAGCTGCGATATAAAGGGCGCGGCGGCGGCCCTGCTGGCCGTGGCCGAGGCTACCGAGTCACCGATGGCGCTGCTGTTCACAAGCGACGAGGAAGGTGCCGGTGGGTGCTGCGTTCGTGAATTCCTGGCCACCGACGCGGCCGGCGACTTCGGCCGGGCGGTGGTCTGCGAGCCCACCGGCAACCGGGCCGTACTTTCCCACCGCGGTTATCTCTCCGTACTGGGACATTTCAATGGAACCGCCGGACATTCGTCGGCGTTTCGCGCACTCGAAGACAGCGCTGTGCACGCCGCCGGACGCTGGATCGCAGCGGCCGTCGAGTACTGCGCGGCCGAGGCCGAAGCCGATCGGCATACCTGCTTCAACGTCGGCCGGATCAGCGGCGGCATCAAGAGCAACGTGATTGCCGATGGTTGCGATCTGCATTACTCGGCTCGCCTGTCGCCGGGGCAGGACAACCAGGCGTTGCTGGACGCCCTTTCCAGGCTTGCCGATGCCGCTCAAAGGGCCGAGTGGAAGGTGCCGTTTTCCGGTCCGCCGCTACCTTCGGGCGGGCGCGACAGTGACGCCGCCCGAATCTTTGCCGAAAGCTACGGTCTGGCCTTGACAGAGGGTGTCGATTTCTGGACCGAGGCCTCGCTGTTCTCGGACGCAGGCATGGATGCGATCGTGCTGGGCCCGGGTCACATCGAGCAGGCGCATACGGTGGACGAGTGGGTGGCGCTGGACCAGCTGGAAACCGCCGCAATGCAATACCGGAACCTGGTCGAAGAAATCTCATGAGCGAAGTCCGGCCCATCGTCACCGAACTGCTGGGGCAGCTCGGCTCGTCGCGCGAGGCGCGCCAGTACCTGGAGCAGTTCTCGCGCATCAACGAGGCCCGTTTTGCGGTCGTCAAGGTCGGCGGCGGGGTGCTGGCCGACAACCTGGACAATCTGGTTGCAGCGTTGACTTTCCTGCACCGGCTTGGCCTGTATCCCATCGTTCTGCACGGCGCAGGTCCGCAACTCGACCAGGCGCTGGCCGAGGCCGGCATCGAGACGCTCAAGCGCGACGGCCTGCGCGTGACTTCCGAGGAGGTCATGGCCATCGCGCGACCGGTGATCTACCGCGAGAACGCGCGACTGGTCGATGCACTGGAGCGCCACGGCGTTCGGGCGCGCGGACTGCTGCACGGCGTGTTCGAATGCGATTTCGCCGACCGCGAAAAACTTGGTCTTGTGGGCGAAGTGGCCGAGGTACACCTGGATTCGGTGCGCGGCGCGGCTGCCGCCGGCGCCCTGCCGGTGGTCGCCTGCCTGGGCGAATCGCGCTCGGGTCAGGTCATGAACATCAACGCCGACATCGCCACGCGCGAGCTGGTCTGGGCGATCAAGCCCTACAAGATCATCTTTCTCACCCCCACCGGCGGGCTGCTGGACGAGAATGGACGAATCATCTCGGCGATCAGCCTGACGAATGATTACGAAGGGCTGATGGCCCAGTCCTGGGTGCATTCCGGCATGCAGCTGAAGCTGGCCCAGATCCGCGACATGCTCGATCCGCTCCCCGCCTCCGCGTCGGTGTCGATCACATCGGCCGAGAAACTCACGCGCGAGCTGTTCACGCATACCGGCGCCGGCACGCTGGTGCGCAAGGGCGAGCAGATCGAATGGTACGAGCGGATTCCCGACGAACGTCGCGCCGAGTTCGAAGCGTTGCTGGGATCGGCCTTCGACAGAAAACTGCGCGCCGACTGGCTGGAACGGCGGCCGGTCCGCGGCCTGCTGATGGCCGAAAGCGGTCGAGCGGCCGCGCTCATACTGGAAGGCGCCGACGGTGTGCCGTACCTCGACAAGATCGTGGTGACGCCCCAGGCACGCGGCGAGGGCCTGGGCGCGGCCCTGTGGCAGGCGCTTCGCGTACGAGCGCCGGCGATGTACTGGCGCGCCCGCATCAACAACCCGATCGCCGGCTGGTATTTCCAGCAGGCCGAAGCCAGCCACCGGCGCGGCCAGTGGGTGGTCTACACGATAGGAATAGAGGATTTCAGCCAGCTGGAACGGCTGGTGACCGATGCCGCCGCACGCGATTCCGGCTGGCAGGGCTAACGAGAATTGAGTTTGGGCGCACCAACATGGTCTGCAGATCGTTCGACCCGAGGGTGGCTTTCAGTTCTTTCGTAAATGGTAAATCGTGAATCGTGAATAGATAAACTAAAAGCTCAAAAGATCCGGGCTGTGAGCGAGGTTACCCGGAGTCTTTTCACGGAGTCCGGTCGAGTCAGATTTTTCCATTTACGATTTACGATTCACGATTTCCGAAAGCTTCAACAAAAGCGCCATCGTTTGCGGAATACTGAATCATTGGGACACTCACAGGCATGATTGAGCAAACAAAACATCGACTGGTACTGATCGGCGCGCGGGGTTATACCGGACGCGAGCTGCTGGAATTGCTGTCGACACATCCGGGTATCGAGCTGGCGCTGGCGGCGTCGAACGCCCAGGCCGGGCAGTCGATCATCGACGAGGTGCCGGACTGGCCGCAACCCGACCAGACCTTCGTCGCGCTGGCGCCGGACCAGGTCGAAGCCGTAAACGCTGAAGTCTGGGTGCTGGCCGTCCCTAACGGGCAGAGCCCGCCATGGGTGGAAGCCATCGAACGCAGCCATCCCGGCGCACTGATTCTCGATCTTGGCGCTGACTACCGGTTCGACCCTGGCTGGGTCTACGGCCTCACCGAGTTCAATCGCGCTGCTCTTGAAGAGGCACGACGCATTTCGAATCCGGGCTGCTACGCAACCGGCGCGCAGTTCGGCCTGCTGCCGATTCGTGATCAGCTGATCGGACCGCCGGTGATCTTCGGCGTGTCGGGATATTCGGGCGCCGGCCGAACGCCGTCGGCACGCAACGATCCCGGGCGGCTTCGCGACAACCTGATCCCATATGCGCTGACCGGCCACGTTCACGAAACCGAAATCAGTACTCATCTCGGCCGCCCGGTGCGGTTCCATCCGCACGTCGCCGCATTCTTTCGCGGCATTACCCTGACGATTGCGGTGGAATTGGGCGCGCCGGCCACCGACGAATCGCTGGCGGCCGAGTTCCAGGCTTGCTATGCCGGCTCGCCGCTGGTTCGGGTTCAGGCCGAGATCCCGGAAATTCCGGCCTTGAGGCCGCGCACGGGAATCTGCATCGGCGGATTCAGCGTAGATGCGCGGGATGCACACCGCGCGAGCTTCGTGGTCGTTCTGGACAACCTGCTCAAGGGCGCCGCCTCGCAGGCGCTGCAGAACATCAACCTGGCCCTGGGGCTGGATGAGTTGACCGCGATTGATCTTAAGACAATTGGTTCTACGACAATTGAGTCCGAGACGATTGATTCAGCGGCAAGCGAGCCGACCTCGCAAGGAAACGAAGCATGAGCGATCCGATCTGGAAGAAATCCGGCAAGCACGAAGTGCCCGAAGCCATCATGCAATTCCTGGCCGGCCAGGACGTGGCGCTGGACCGCGAACTGCTGCCGTTCGATATTCGCGCCAGCCGGGCGCACGCGCGCGGGCTGGCGCGAATCGGCGTCCTCAGCGACGACCAGGCCGGCGCAATGGGTCGCGAACTCGACGCGCTGGCCGATGCCTTTGCCGCAGGCGAGTTCGTGCTCGACCATCGATTCGAGGACGGGCACTCGGCGATCGAAGCCTGGTTGACCGAACGCCTCGGCGAGACCGGAAAGCGCATCCACGCCGGGCGGAGTCGCAACGATCAGATCGCGGTCGCGCTGCGGCTTTATCTCAAGGACAGGCTGCAACGACTGGTTGGACTGTGCGGCGACATAGCCGAAGTGGCCCTGAAGCGGGCCCATGCCGAACGCGACGTGCCGCTGCCTGGTCATACCCATCTTCAGCAGGCCATGCCCAGTTCGCTGGGCTTGTGGTGGGCCGGCCACGCCGAGGCTTTCGTCGACAACGCCGAGCTGGCTGCAGCCATCCACGATTGGCTGGACGCATCTCCGCTGGGCACCGCTTCGGGTTTCGGGGTCAACCTGGCGCTGGACCGTGACGGCGTCGCCGCAGAGCTCGGTTTCGCCCGATTGGCCGTCAATCCGCAGAATGCGCAGGCCGCGCGCGGCAAGGTGGAATCGCGCGCAATCGATGCGCTCGCCGCGGCCACTTCCGATCTGCGTCGACTGTGCTGGGATCTGAGCCTGTATGCCAGCCAGGAGTTCGGCTACGTCACGGTGTCGCCCGAGTTCTGCACCGGCTCGTCGATCATGCCCAACAAGTTCAACCCCGACGGCGTGGAACTGCTGCGCGCGCTGCACGCCACGGTGGTCGGTGCCCGCGCCGAACTGGACTCGGTGCTGAGCCTGCCTTCGGGCTACCAGCGCGATCTTCAGGACACCAAGCCGCCGGTGCTGCGCGCCTTCGGCCGCGGGCTGGAAGGTCTGGCATTGACGCCGGCGCTGCTGGCCGGGCTTGAGTGGAACCGGGAGCGCATGCGCGATTCCATCGGTGCGCCCATGCATGCCACCGATCGGGCCAACGAACTGGTTGCCGAGGGCATGACCTTTCGCGACGCCTATCGCAAGGTGGGTGATGAGCTTGACCAGCTCGCCGAGCGCAGCGCCGACGACAGCCTGACCGCGCGGGTTTCGCCGGGCGGCTGCGGGAATCTTCTGCTCGATCGGATCGAGGCGCGATTGCGATCTGTGCGTTCCCGGGCTCGGGAGTGAGCGAGTGTACCCCGTCGTTAATCCTGTAACATTCAGAGTGTGACTGAATCGACAGTGCAAGGCGCGACCCGCAGTGAATGGCACGCCCTTTACAAGGGTCGGAACGCAGCAATGTCGACTCAGACGCACTCCCGAAGGGCGAGCCGGAAAGCGCTCATCTGCGGCGTTAGGACTCTTGGAAAGGCAATAAGCATTCCCGGCGAGCCCTGCCTTGCAGCTAAGCGCTTTCCGACTCGCTGAAAGTTACAGGATTAACGACGGGGTACACTAGGGCGCCATGACTGGCCCGAAGGCGTCTTGAAAAATTCAAAGGCCTTTTCGCCCCGCGAAACGGACTCTAAGGGTGAAGCCGAACGTCTGTTCGAGCACCAAGCACACAAACTTCATTCAAATCCATGCCAACCTGTGTAACCTGTAGCACGCCCGAATAAAAACCAAAGCGAGGCTGGACCAGGAGGCGATGGAAAGCGAACTGACACTGACCGGGGACATGTTGCTGGTCCTGGCCCTGCTTGGTCTGACCATCTTCGCGTTCGCCAGCGAGATCGTTCGCATCGACATTGCTGCCGTGTCCATCATGGTGCTGGCCGGGCTGCTCGGACTGGTGCCCGGCGAGCAGCTGTTCGATGGTTTCGCATCCAACGCCGTGATCGCGGTGATCGCGGTGATGATCATCGGCGCCGGCCTCGATCGTACCGGCGTGATGAACACCGTTTCGGCCACCATTGTCCGCTACGGCGGCAAGTCGGAGAACCGGATCGTCATCATGCTGGCGAGTTCGGTCGGACTGATCTCGGCGTTCATGCAGAATACCGGCGCCACGGCCCTGTTCCTGCCCGTGGCCGGCCGGGTCTCCAGCCGCCTGGACATCCCGCTTTCGACCTTGCTGATGCCGGTGGGCTTCTGCGCCATCGTTGGCGGTACCATCACGATGGTCGGCTCGTCGCCGCTGATCCTGCTCAACGATCTGATCCAGACGTCGAATCGATCGCTGCCGCCCGGCGCCGAGGCGATGAAGCCGTTCGGGCTTTTTTCGGTCAGCCCGATTGGCCTGGCGTTGCTGGCTGTCGCACTGCTCTTTCTGGTGACGCTGGGCAAGAGCTTCATTCCGCGCACGCACGCCAAGCGTCCGGCGTCGCCGGGACGCACCAAGAACTACTTCGCCGAGGTCTACGGCATCACCGGCGACATCTATGAACTGCTGGTCACCGTCGATTCGCCGCTGGTCGGCATGCGCGTGGCCGAGGCCGAGATGCTCGACGGGGCGCCGTTGATGCTGGCGATCCAGAGCACCGACGAACCCAGGCTTGCGCCGCCGGCCGACGAGATGATCTGGGTCGGAACCGTGCTGGGGGTGATGGGCACGCGCGAGCAGGTGGGGCGCTTTGCGGTCGACAACAAGCTGCGACTGCAACCGAGACTGCGCAGCTTCGGCACGCTGTTCGACCCGGGCCGGGCCGGGATCTCGGAGGTGGTGATTCCGCCCGGCTCCAATCTGATCGGCAAAACCATCGGCGACGCCCGACTCCGGTCGCGCTTCGGCATCTCCGTACTGGCGATCAATCGCGGCGAAGAGATCGTGCGTGAGGGGCTGCGCGGTGAGGCGCTCAGAGTGGGCGATTGCCTGGTTTCGCATTCGTCCTGGCGCGACCTGTCCGCCGTGGCCCGCGACAAGGATTTCATTGTCGCCACCGACGTGCCCAAGGAAGAAGCGAGGCCGCAGAAAGTGGCGCACGCGCTGGTATTTTTCCTGCTCGCCATGGGGCTGATCCTGTTTACCGAGTTCAATCTGTCGGTGGCCCTGCTGACCGGCGCGATCGGCATGGTATTGACCGGCGTGCTCAGCATGGACGAGGCCTATCAGGCCGTGAGCTGGAAGACCGTGTTCCTGATGGCAAGCCTGATTCCGCTGGGATTCGCAATGGAAGTTACCGGCACCGCCGCCTGGCTGGTGCAGGAAATGCTGGCGCTGGTCGGCGACATCGGCGACATCTGGATGCAGGTTGCGCTGGCGGTGCTGGCCACCGTGTTCACGCTGGTCATGTCGAATGTAGGGGCCACCGTCCTGCTGGTGCCGATCGCGATCAATATCGCCTTGGCCACCGGTGCCAATCCGGCGATTTACGCCCTCATCATCGCGCTGGGCACGTCCAACGCCTTCATACTGCCCACGCACCCGGTCAACGCGCTGATCATCGGCCCCGGTGGATACAAGGTGAAGGACTTCATCCGCATCGGCCTGCCCATGAGCGTGCTGTTCCTGCTGGCGATGCTGGGCATGGTGAACCTGGTGTATTGACTATGTCTGATTTTGAACCACTGCCTTGGCACGACGGTCATGCGGGCAAACCGCGCCGCGTCGGCGTGGAAATGGAAATGGCCGGGATCGATCCCGAGCGCATCGCGGCCGCAGTCGTCGACGTCGTCGGCGGGCAATTCGAATCCGAAAGCGCGTTTTCCGGCATTGTGCGCGATACCGAATTCGGTGATTTCGGTATCGAACTGGACGCCGAGGTCCTGACCTCCCGGCGATACCTCGACTCGCTCAAGGCGGTCGGCATCGAGATCGAGCCCGGCCAGTTGCGCAACAACCTGGAAGACGTCCTGTCTCGCGTTGCAGGGCTGGTCGTGCCCCACGAACTGGTCTGCCCGCCGGTGGAAGTCGCCGCGCTGGGCCGTATCGATCAGATTCGCGACGGGCTTCGCCGGGCCGGCGCCAAGGGAACGCAGTCATCGGCCCTGTATGCGTTCGGCCTCCAGTTCAACGTCGATGTTGCCGAATGCAGCGGCCGCCACTTCGTTTCGGTTCTGCGTGCATTTTTCCTGCTGTTTCCCGACATCTGCGAGCGCGAGCAGATCGACTTCTCGCGCAAGCTCACGCCGTTCATTCAGCACTTCCCGGAGGACTTCGTCGCCCACGTGCTGGATCCGGATTATGCGCCGGACCTTGAAACGTTCATTGACGACTACCTGGCTTTTACGCCGACCCGTAACAGGCCGCTGGACCTGCTGCCGTTGTTCGCCTGGATCGACCGCGAGCGCGTGATGTCGGCGCCGGTCGAGCATGAATTGATCAAGCCGCGGCCGACCTGGCACTATCGATTGCCCAACTGCCTGATCGACGATCCGGACTGGTCGCTGCGCGATCCATGGTGCGAGTGGGTTCACATCGAAAACCTTGCCGCCGATCCGGATGCGCTCGCGGCCGCTGCCCGCGCGCGCCTTGGTAAATCCAGTGCGCTGCGGCGCTGGTGGTCGGGCGTAAGACGGGCGATGGGATTCGGCTGATGCGCCCCAGAATCGGCATCACCGGTCCTGATCGCGGCGGCGCTGCCGCATGGCTTTTTTCCGCGCTGGCGGTCTGGCGAGCCGGCGGGCGGCCGCTGCGAATTCGACCTTCGCACAGTCGATCAATCGATCGGCTGGACGGACTGATCATCGGCGGGGGCGCAGACATAAGTCCAGCGCTGTACGGCGAGCATCGACATCTGCCGATGCGCGAGTTGTCGGATCCGGGTGCGTTCGGCTGGCGGCGGGCGCTGGGCTTCGTGCTCTTTCCCCTGCTCTGGCTGATGCGCTGGCTGCTCACGAAAGAACGCGGCGGTCTGGACCCTGCGCGAGACGAGCTCGAGCAAACGCTGATCGGCCACGCGCTCGAGCGGCAGCTGCCGATGTTGGGCATCTGCCGTGGCATGCAACTGATCAACGTGGCGCTGGGCGGCACACTGCACCAGTCGCTCGAAGGTTTCTACGACGAATACCCGGCCATCCGCTCGGTGCTGCCGCGCAAGCGGGTGGTTCTCGAAGCAGGCTCGAGACTGCAGCGAATCCTCGGCGCCGGGGAAGCGCTGGTCAATGCGCTGCATCGCCAGGCCATCGATCGTCTGGGCGAAGGTCTGAGTGCCGTGGCGCGCGAGTCAAACGGCGTCCTGCAGGGCTATGAAGCTTCCGGCGATCGCTGGCTGATCGGTGTGCAGTGGCATCCGGAGTACCTGCCGCAGCGCACCGACCAACGGGCACTCTTCCAGGCGCTGGTGGAGGCGGCAGCCACGGAGGCTTCTCGATGAGCGAGCGATCTACCCGACATCTGTCACCCGAAGACTTCGTGGCGGCCAGCGCCTACGCGCGCGAAGTGCTGCGCCGGTGGCGGCTGGGCGCCGGCTGGCTGTCCGAGGGAATGCAGGCCGACGATCCGGAATTGCCGGTCGCGTCCCGACTGCGACGCTATCGCCAGCTTGAGGCGCTGCGCATCCAGTGGCTCGAGATCCAGGGTCATCACGACGTGGAAGAGACGGGCCGGTTGCTCTCGCAGCTGGCGCGGGAGTGCCTGGAACGGGCGCTTGTGCGGGCCGAGGAGATCGTGGCGGAACGTCACGGCCGGCTGGAAACTCCGCAGGGCGGCCATGCACGGCTCGCGGTGCTGGCGCTGGGCAAGCTCGGCGGCGACGAGCTGAATTTCAATTCCGACCTCGACCTGGTGTTCTGCCACGGCGCATCGGGCCAGAGCGATGGCCGCC
>Ga0209925_1000366_pt1 | contig 23625 bp, 7 predicted proteins | sample SalPonR2_A_D1_MG_FD_185702 | JGI IMG/M metagenome (GOLD analysis project Ga0209925, IMG submission 185702) | Salt pond soil microbial communities from South San Francisco under conditions of wetland restoration - Salt Pond MetaG R2_A_D1_MG... ... | reverse complement strand
TGGAAAGCCCACTGGGGCCATTAACGTTTGACGCTGTCTCTCAGCACCGATGGTGGTGTCCTTGGGTATCAAGAGGCATGGATGAGAAGGGGATGCTGGGTTGGCGGCAGGCGTTGAAGGCGGTCGTGGGGCGGATGCGACAGGTAGAGGACCTCGGATTGTTGGGATTGAGCGAGCAAGAAGCCAATATGGGTAAACATAATGGTCTAGGTCTCGATGACTCTCTCAACTCGCCGTCCTACTCGTCGATGTACAGCAAAGTAAAGTGCCTGATGGACAGCATGTAATGACACAAGTGCTATATTAGATTTCAAAAACACAAGTGACGTTCCACAGTATCGATTCCCGAAGCAATAAACGTTTTTTTTTTAAATGAAAGATTACACTAGGTCCTTGTTCTGAGAACCTCACCTGCGGCCACGGAGCGCCGAAGGCACGATGACGGAAACATATATTCGCCAGCCAGGAACGAACCCCAAATAAATTTGAACTTCCTTGGAAAATCTTTTGACTTTACAAGGAACTTTGCCGACGATGCTCGCGTGTGTAGCGGGTGTGCGCTTTCTCGAAATGTTAGATTGCTCTGCGAGTGGTTTTCACGGCCCACATTCGTACCCGGATGCTCGGACGTCGCATAAGCCTCAACTCGGAGGATTATGTACGTACCACCATCCCCACGCTTTTGTGTATACACGTCATGGCCATATTGCGGCACCATGTACGATGGATGAATTCTCTAAATGTCGAAGACAATGTACACCTTTAAAGGAAGGGCAAGGGCATTGTCCTTCAGCACACATGTCCGTGCTTGCTCCCTCTCTGCTTACTTCCCGCCACCCCCAACATCAACACGCAGAGGTCACGTCAAGATGACAATGACGCATCCTTAGACGTGAGCGAAAATTTTAAGGACAGTTGAGTCGAATGAGATGGTTTTAAGCCAGATTCTGACGCCTTTGCTGACGAAAGTTCTTGGGGACTACCTCAAGCCCGAGTGTTTCCAGGAGGATACACTTCGCGTAGGGCTGTGGCGGGGGCACGTTGAGCTTTTCAATGTTTACCTCAAAGAGGATGTACTGGACACACTTGGACTGCCATTGACGCTGCGCTTCGGTCGTATCGGGCACGTGGAGGTTCAGATTCCCTGGAATCAACTGGGGCGGAAGGCCGTGATAGTCAAGCTTGAGCAGGTGCACGTCTTAGCATATGCCAAATACCAGTGGGAGGACGAAGCGAATGAACGACGGCTCGAAGCAATCAAGCAGGCCCAGCTTCGAGTTGCCGAGGAGAAGGCTGAAGAAAGGTCGCGCGACTTGGGGCCTACGTCCAAGGAGGCAGCCGCGGCGTTGGCAGCCAGTGGGGCCGGCGCGGGGACAAGGACCCACTGGCTTTTGCATCGATTGCTGAATCGGGTGCTCGACCGCTTGCAGATTGAAATCAGGGATGTCCATATCCGTTTCGAAGACATGGTCTCCAGTCCCAATCTCCCCTATTGCTTGGGTTTGACGCTGGAGGACTTTCAAGTCACGCGGCAAGACTCGGCGCGGGTGGGACAGGCTCTGCGCCCTCTTTCTCGGAACTTCCTGCTGCATGGCAACACCAGCACCAACGCAAGGCAGCGGGGGATGGAGGGGGCGGGGGAGCGGGGGGCCTCGGAGGGAGTGTTGAAGGTGGCGCGGGTCGAGTGCCTGTCCCTCTATTGCAACCCTGTGAACAACGACGACCTGGTCTCGATGGCTCTGCACGAGCTGGAGAAAGACGAGGAGGTGGATGTGATGCTCGAGCAGCTCCTTCCAAGAGCGCCGTCAGGGCAGGTGCCTGGCGGTCGCGTGAAAGGGGGAAGCGCAGCAGAGGTAGGGCGGAAACGAGGCGGGGGCGGGGGCGAGGAGGAAGGGCAGAACGAGGAGCTCGACCGACGGCTACGCTTGGAGCAACAGGAGGAAGAGGATGCGCGGCGCTTGGGTGGCCATTGCTTCCTTCTCCACCCTGTCCGAAGCAGTTCCTATTTCTGGCTGGGCAGCATGGAGGCGGGCAGCTCGCAAATGACGCGCGTGATGCGCGGGCTGCTGGGCCTGGAGACAATCACGGTCACTTTGGAGGACCACCTGCTGCGCTCTCTGCTCTCTCTCTCGGCGGGCTTGGTCCGCTTCCAAACCATGAACCGCCTGGGCGTCCGGCGGCCGCGGAAGGGGGTGATGGAGGACCCTCGGGCCTGGTGGCGGTACGCCTACACGGTGGCGACCTGCAAACTGCACGAGCACCGGGGCAAGTATGACTGGGGCATGGTCTTGCGTCGCCGGCGGGACCGGCTGCGCTATATAAAGTACTGGAAGCGCTGGTGTAGGGTGGAGAGGCGGTTGAAGACGGAAGAGGAAGAGGAGGGAGAGGAGGAGGGAGAGGAGGAGGGAGGCGCGGAGGAAGTAGGGGAGAAGAGCGAGAGGGAAGACAAGGAGGGAGAGCAGTGGCTGGATGAACGGGAGGCGCTGAGCAGGAAGATCAAGGGATTGGAAGGCCGCTTGTCCTACGGCGACATTCTCCTGTATCGCAAGCTGGCTGAGGCTCAGCTGAAAGCAGACGGGGTCGAGCTCCAGTCTCCGCCCGTGCGGGGCCGGGCCCAGTGGTGGAAGCTCTTGCGAGCCGCGGACTCCGATTCCTTAGATCCTGCCATGCTGAGCGTGCCCGTGTATGCGGCAATGGTCGTTCAAGTAGAGGCGACCCTGCAGCAGGGAGAGGTGCGCTTGGCATCGCGTGGAACCGGCGGTGGCTGTGAGGAGGCCGGCATGGGATCTTCGGTGGAGGGAGGGCAAGGTAGAAGAAGGGATGATTTTTTGCGGGTGGTGATCAAAGACCTCGTCCTTCGGGCAAGGGGCGACAGCGTGAAAGGATTGCAATGGTCGGACGCGTCCCTGGACGACGCGCGGATCGAGAGCCTGGCCTCTCCCTCGCCCGCCCACGCCGACATGCCCCCTGGCGCCCCTCCTCGCGCCAGTCCGGGCCAAGGGGCAGGCTACGAGGAGGATGCCGCCAGCCTCCTCGGATACGCAGGGAGCGACCGGGTCCAAGAGGGCGGGAACGCTTGGTGCCGCCTGGTTTCGCGCCGGATTCGGCCCTTGGGACCCTCCCACGCCTCGCATTTTTCCCCTCCCAAACCCCTCTTTCGCATGACCTACACCCTCCTACCCACGGGCTCCCCTTTCCTCGCCGACATCCGTCTGACGGTCGAGGAAATCGAGGCGATCCTGGTGCCCACTGCTCCCTGGCTGCAGTCCATCCATTGCTTTTTCGATCTGCCCGACACGGCTGACTCATGGGTGGACCTGGAGATGGTGGCGCTTTCCAACCTTACGGGCCTGCGGGAGCAGCTCGATGCGAAGCTCGAGTACCTGGTGCACACCCGTCCCGAAGTTCGGATGCGTCTGCAGGTCAAAGGGCCGCTTTTGATGGTGTTGCCGCCAGCGGACGAGCCCCTCGCTCCCGCCGTGCACCTCGAGCTGGACTCGGTGTCTCTCACGAGCAAGGACAGGACCGGAGGCGTTGAGGCTGGGAGCGGCCTAGGGGGAGGCGCGGGCATTTGGTCGGTGCAGCAGGGGAGAAAGGATCCAGGCGAAGCCGGCAACGAGAATGAGACAGGCAAAGGAGGCGGGCTAGAGCCGGGAGGAGGCGTGGGGTCCCCCCCCCACCCCCTAAACCTCCTCCGACTGGGCGCCTCATGGCAGTCGGTGAGAGGGCTATCGGACGGAAGGGACCTGAGTCTGTGTTCTCAGGCCGCTGAAGACGTTGGAGGGGAGGAGCATGAGGAGAAGGGCCTGGTTTCGGGCATGCGCTGGCGCTGCCCTTCCAAACCTTTTGATAGCGTGCTGCCACCCAGCTTTCGGAGGGAGCAAAGCTACTGCCCGGGCTCCTCACTCGGGAGCGTGGAGACGACCGAGAGCACGTCTCGGAGGGACTACGACAGGCTGTATGACCGGTTGGATGTGAGCGTCCTGGGCGTGCGTCTGGGTTTGATGCCTGCGCGGGGCCTCCGGGTCGCCCCCTTGCTGGACCCCCTGGCTGTCATGGCCTCCGTGGCGCTTTCTCGTCTACCCTCCGACCCTCAGATGCCGAGGCTGCAGGTGACGGTTAGCACGGGCGAGATCAATCTCAAGCTATCGAGCGAAATGCTCAAGCAGGTGACCAGGTTGGGAGTCGCTTGCCTGCGCACGTCGCAGAAGACCAACCAGGACTTCGAGCAACTGCGACAGCGCTTTGAATTGATGGCGCGAAAAGGGACGTCCATGACGCGCCTGAGCTCATACCTAAATTTTTCGGCAGAGGGCATGTTCGGAGGGAGGGAGGAGGAAGACATATTACCAGTGCGCCTGAGCGCGGATGGGTACGGGGATTTGACGGAGGATGGGACTGCCGAGAGGGATTCCTCCTCCCTCTTTCCCGCCGGCTCGGAGCGGGCCCACGTGTCCCCTCTGCCCAATTTCTACGACGCGCGCTCTGTCGCGTCCTTGGGAAGTTCCACCTCCTCGCGAAGGCCTCCCTCAATTGCGCGAGTCCCAGCATCGAATGAGCGGGACCAAGAGGATCACGACAGAGGGGGGATAGCAGAGGACGGTGAGGAAAGCGGGGGCGTATCGACGGGCCCTAGGAAGACAGCCTGGCGTGGTCCTGAGAGCAGCGCGGGGAAGAGCAGTGCTCACCATCCCACGGAAGAAAACGGTGGAAATAGAGGCGAAGAGGGGTATCATGAAGAAAGTGAGGACGGGCGGGAAGTGGGGGAGGAGGTAGAGGAGGAGGAAGAATTTTTTGACACGCAGGAAGGTTATCGATCGGACGACGAAGCCTTCCGACACGCATTCGGTTCCAACGCTTTGACATTTCTGCACGAAAACGAAAGCGGGGGGAGGTCGATGGTCCACCTCTTGGATGACAGGACCGGGCAATGCCCGCCCAAATCGCCAGAGCGTGCGTCCTCGAGTGTTTACAAGGTGGTCAAGGAGGCTATGCAACAGCAGCAGTCTCACGAACAAGGGGAGCAGCCTACAGCTTACACGTATAAGAATTGGCGAATTCTCCGCGCCGAGTTCTCGCTGCCTCGGCTCCAGGTGAGCCTTTGGGCCCCAGGCTCTTCCTTTGAGGTCTCCGAGGCGGAAACGTTTCAAGAGATAGAAGAACGATGCCTGATGACAGTCTGGGCGGTGGGATTTGGCGTGCGCTACACGGCCGAGTCATTTTTGCATCGATTGCGGGTGCGGTTGGAAGATTTGACTGTCTCCTGTCGAGGGGCGCCTCCAGAGATGCCTTTGTTCAGGCTGGGAATCCCCTTGCCCCTCCCCACCTTCCTGCCTGACTTGACCACCGGCACAAAACATGGCAGCCGGAACAGCATGTCACATCAGCAAGTGCCTAATCGGCAATATCATCCCTACTCAGGCGTTCGATCCACAAGCACGCTGCTCTCTTTCTCGCCTACCGAGTCAACCTTCCCATCCCCAGCCGTCCATTCCACCTTCACCGGCACCTCTCACCTCGAGCCTCCGTTTCCCGCTGATTTCGATCCACCCAAGACAGACGGAGAACCGTTCCGACTCCTCTTTCAGCTGGTCCGAGACCCAGACTCGGCTGTCACCGGCCGGCTTTTTCGCAGCCTTCAAGGCAGCCTCCACATCGCCGCCCTTGCCTCTCACTTAGACCAAGAGACGGTGGCTGAAGTTTTGCGCGCGCTTGCCCCACTGAAGACGCTGATGGCTTTGTCGGGAGACAGCGATGCCAATAACGGTTCGACAACCAGTGTGAACGGCGCAGCGAAAGCTTTTCGACAGGCCACATCCGCGGCCTCCGACTTTTCATCGTCAGATAAGGCAGGGACTCCCTCAAGCTCCTCTCTCAATGCCTTTCCCTCCTCTTCACCCTCTGCTCAGAACGTCTCTCCTCCCTCTACTTGTGGCGCCGAGAGTGGGCAAAGCAACGCCCTGCCCCTCTCCGAGACACGAGAACAGGCCCCGCATATCCACTTGACCCTCAAGGCGCACGGAGCGCGGCTGGCCCTTGTGCGCGGGCCTCAGGTAGATCTTCTCCTTGCCATTGGTCCCACGACTTTCGACATAAAGCCCGAGGCCGGTGGCGCTGTTTTGGCATGCTCCCTCGGTGTCATGGAACTGGAGCTTCAGGCGATGGAGAGGGAGACGAGATACCCGCATCGCATTCTCAGCCATCCGCCACACGCAATGCAACCCGTTGTAGCTGTGACAGCAGCTGTATCCACCTCCCTCGTGCTTCCTCCCCTTCGCCCGTACTTGGCTCAAACGGTCGCAAAAGAGCAGCGCTTCCTCAACGTGGACACGCAAGTGCGAGGGTTGAGCGCCTTTTTCCCGGCGAAATCAATGATCCTTCTCGGTCAAGACGTTTTGAAGGGGCCCGTCATTCCCTACCTGGCAGGCAACACGGACAGGACGGGTACATGTAGTCGAAAGGCTGATGGGGCTACTCCCTTTGTCCCATCTTCACCCTCCTCGTCGAGAGAATCAGGGATAGAACCCGATCAGTCCATCTCGGAGGCCGTCAGCCAGGATGGAGCACTCAGTCGCTATACTCTCGAAAAATCCGACGTAACGGCGAATTTAACTTTGGTACAAAGCTCAGTATGGTTGCCATTGCAAGACGGAGAATATGGAGCGTGGCAAGATGCTTTGGTTTTAAAGGTAGAGGAGTTCCTTGGCTCTTACCACACGGCTCCTGGCGACGTCGCAAGTACGATCGGGGTGGCAAATGTAAGTTCTGAAAGCGATGAATGTTCTCTGGTTGTCAAGGGAGCTAGGTTGGAGCAAAGCGGAGAGGAAGGCACAACATCTATTCTTGCTCTCGAAGCAGCAGATGCTTGTATGAGACAAAAACCACGGAATGTCCATCTCGAGCTGAAGCTAGGACAGCTTTCGGGTGAGATAGAGGCAGCATCTGTCCTCTTCCTCCTGGCACTCCAAGGGCACATGCAGGACGTTTTTGACAGGGAATGGTGTGCCTTACTGAAGTCCCCGTATGCGTTTGTCATCTTTGGCCGACCAAGTCCTCCATCGTTACCGCGTTCAAGGACCCCTCCGGAGTTGGTCACTGCCAGCGTCCCCCCTTCCTTTTCTCCTGCCTCCTTATCGACCGGCTCTCCCCCCGTGTCTTGGACGGCTTCAGAATTTAACCTCGGCGTGAAAAGATCATTGTCGGCAAGCCTGCACAGCGATGGGTTGCATGTCACCTTCCACGTGGGCATCCACAGCATTGAGACGACTCGTAGCATGAGCGGTCGACAGAGCCCTTTGGTTCTTTCGGGCGCTTCTGCAAGATCTCAACATGATGCCCTAATTCTCGTTGTGGAGGAACTGCGTGGGCAACTGGTATTCCAAGGAAGCGGATGTGTGGAAGGATCGACAGTCGAAGCTGCAATAGGACAAGTCATGTTATTGCACGAAAAAGATCACCGGGGGGCGGAGACGTTCGCGGAGCTTGTTGGCCTTGCAAAGAGTGTAAGTAGGCAAGACCGGGACGCTTGGGAAGCGATAAGGCTGAGCAGTAGCACCACTGGACCCAGTCGTTTGTTTCCAGAGGCGGCATTGGGAGAAGCTCTATTACCTCACGTGTGGGTGCGCGGTGGAGTGAAAGGGGACGAACAAGTGGCTGCAGAGATGGGCCTGTATTTGCATCCTACCGACTGGACGTTGTCTCTACCAGGGCTGGAGGTTATTCATTCGGTAGCATCGATTTTTACGCAGGCTTTGGGGGTACAAGCCGCTAAGCAGGAGGATGATTTAGTGGGGTCGGAGCCTATCATGGACCCGTTACCTCACCTGAGATCGTCGCAGAGTTGCAGCGGAGACGGGAGAGATAGCTCGGCGGAAGGATTTTTCGCCTGGCTGCAATCTTTGAGTGAGGGTAGATTGGAGGAGAATGATGAGGTTATCCAGCTCAAACTTCGGCAATTGTTGGGTGATATGATCTGCAAATGGCCCGTCCTAATTGCGAGCGTGCACATGGAGATGGCGATCGGTACACAGCAGGTTACAGTGGTGGAATCCTCTTCTTCCTCTTCCTCCTCAGTTCCTACCTCCTCGCTCTTCCCTTCAGGCAGAGAGGGGATGACCCAGACCGAGGCGTTGGTGTTCCAAGCAAGTATGGGAATAGGCGCAAGTATCATACCCACTTATTCAGAGGGGAATACGGCGGGTCGAGGTCAAGTTGTCAAGCACGTTGCCGGCCACGTCACTGCCGCAGGGCGAGGGTGGCAATTGATGACAAAGCGTATCAGCGCCCCGTCTCCGTCTGCTCATTTCTCCTCCTGGGCTAGCCTGTCGTCCCGGCCGTCGCGCGGCTGCAGCGTACTCGTCCGAGATGAAAGCGGGGATTTGCACAGGATGCCAAGCTATGTAGAGGCGGAACAATGCATCATCTCACCGTTTGAATGGGAGTTGAGCGCCGATTGCAGTCTTGATTTGTCGCTCACCAGCCCCGAGCCTGTGATCGCCGCGGGTGTATCATTCTGCGTCGATCCATTAGAGGCGTGGACATTCTTGGATATACGTGATATGCAGCATCTCATCTCCTCAACACTAGTCCCGGTCATGGCTCTTTTCAATCCGCCATCACCATCGGTCGGAGAGAAGACGGGCGACTTCGCATTTGACTCGAAATTTCAACTCCATCTGGTAGAGAAACTGCCCATAGCTGATGATAATGGAGACTCAAGGTCAGTGGCTTGGACTGGAGTCCCACCGTCGCTTAAGCTTCTGGATTACGCGAAAATACGGGTCGCCGTCTCTGTTCAATCAGCCCGCATGACTGTTATCAATAACCTCAGCCGGTCAGCTATACCTCTTATGAATGTGACCCTCGATGGCCCATTGTCTTTGGACATGGTTGCAACAGATGGCGTAGTCGAAGCCACACTTCGAGTAGGCATGCGCGCTAAATACTTCAATCGGCGTCTCGTCATATGGGAGCCCCTTCTCGAACCGTGGACCGTGCAGGCGAGCGTCATGACAGGATACATACCTGCCTCCTTGGATGCATCCTGTGTCATCGCCGACATGCCCAACAGGCCATTGCTGGGCCCAGCAGCCACAGCCCCACACGCCAGCCCGAACCATGGTCTGCGGAAGATGCACAGCTTCGGCTCACCCCGTCGGATTGTGAGCAGTCTTCGGGAGAAGGCTCCAGATTTCCTGTCGCACTCGCAAAGGAACCGAAAGCGCTACTTTGCATCGTTTCGCGCCACGTCCACACAGGTCGCGAACTTCAACATTACAGAGCCTTTCTTAGAGAACGTGATGAATGCTAACATCGGGCTTGCCAAGGCCGATGCACGGCGCCAAATTCTTGCGAGGCAAGATTCGGAGGCGAAGGCCCACTCCTCTGAAGTGCGCAGTGTGAGAACATCTGACGTTGGCAGCAAAGGGCTAGGAGAAGGGCCTGGCGAGGGTGCAGCTCTGCACTTCAATTTTGTGAGGAATGATACGGGCGTCTTGCTCCGTTATCACGCAAGCTCGATCGACGTCTGGCACGAGGTCTCTCCCGGGAAAGAAGAACCATTGCTTCTTCCTCCGCATAGAGGAGGTCTAAGTGGTAGTGACGGCCTCCAGTTGGAGTTGCAGCGGGCGGGTCAGCACGCATGGTCTGCTTTGGCACATGTAGACGCGGATATGGAAGGTGTTCGCAAGTATTCCATTCCCACCCTTGATGGGGCCTTGAGGATCGTTTGCGAGGTTTCCCGTGTCGGAGGAGTGAAACTCTTGCGTATTCGCTCTACAGAGCTCTTCGAAAATAAGTGCTCCTTTCCATTGCACGTGGCGCTAAAAGCTGGGTACGGTGTTGTTCAGTGGGAGAGCAAGCTTACCCCAGGATCGCAGGTACCGTTGCCTATCTACTTAGCCGATCTTGAAGAGTCATCCCTTTTACTTTCAGTGGTGGACGAGACGGAGCAAGGAAAGGTCAGTGAGGAACCGCGGCTCATCTTGGAAGTCCCCATGCCTTTGCGTACAGCCGACATCGATGCTAACGAAAGCAATTCAGGGGGAGAATCAGCTCCCAGTCTCCCTAGTGCCATCCTCAATTTGGCCGACAACCATGCCGCAGCCCCACTAAACATTGTGATGGGCCCCTCTCATAATCAAAACCTCGTTGACGCTAGCAATAGTGACAACAAAATGCGTCTGCCAGGTGCACATTTGAGCAGAAGCTGCGGACCATCAAGGACCATCCGCTTTTCACCTCCTTTCTTGGTACGAAATGCCCTGCCAGTTCCTATGGAGATACTTCTTCGCGTGCAAGAAGAGCCTAAGCAGGGAATAAATAAAGTCTGGATATCAAGGCTATCGAAAGAGGATTTGAACGATTCCAACGATATGTCGCTATCCAAGAGATTCGCTGCGTTGGAGATCCTCCGACTTCGTCCGGGAGAAAGCTGTTCTTGGTACGGCGCTTCAGGAGAGCGGAACGTGCTTTTGTGGCTGCGACTTCCCGGTTTCAACTGGAGCAAAGCGAAAGTCATACCTTCCTCCTCAGCAATGCAAAATGCGAATATGCACGTGAACACATTGGAGGTGGAATTAGAGGACGAGCAGTCTTCGCAGGTGTTGGACGTATCAGTCGAAGTAACGCTTCATGAATTGATCGCGCAGCAGCTAGTTATCTACGTACCTTATTGGATTGTAAATATCACGGATTTGCCCATAGAATATGCACACGATGTGTGGGAGTTTGCCTCTGACAGAGCTAGGCTGGGTATGCAAGAAGGACTGTTGGCCGGTCAGACAGCGAAAAAAGTGGAGAGTGGATCGAGCTCCTGGCATGGCATCAGAGTCCCCAAGGAAATCCCACCCTATTCCATGGGGCGCAAGCATCATCAGAAGCACGGACCGCACGGGCTGGGCCTACGAGCTTTGCTGCCTCCTCCAACCTCAGAGGCGGAGAGATTATTGGCGAGAGCCAAGGGTCAGATAGTAATGGCGGGTTATACATCCACCGCTTCTTCTCCAGGAATGACCCGCTTGAGCATGCGCCTTCATGAAGAAAAGAGTCGTCTTCCTGGTGCTTGGAGCCGTGGGTTTGCTTTGCCGCCCGCCACTGAAGGTTTGGTTGGTTTTTTTGAATTGAGGACGCAGCCACGTCCGGCAGGGTGGGCATCACGCCTTGGACCCTTCCACCGTGGACGGAGAAGTGCCGGTCGGGATGCGGTCGTGACTGGCGGCAATGGCAGTAGTCAGGCAGCGCGCAGAGGAGGACAGCAAGCGGCCGTCCCGGCTCTGTCGTGGGGATTCGGTCTGAGTGTCTCGCAACACGCAGCTGGAGGTGCCTTTCACCGCACCCGCGTCGTTACAGTTGCGCCCAAGTTTTTGCTCATAAATTCTTTCGGTCGTGCATTAGAGGTCAAACAGAACGGGACTATCGAAGACTCCAGCGTACCGGCGGTCAATCTCCCCTGCAACGGGACGCAACCAGTGCCTTTCTATTGGACCGTACGCACCGGATCGCGGTACCTGAGGGTGAGACTGTGCGAATTCGGATGGGAATGGAGCGGGCGCTTTGTCCCAGATGTTCCTGGTGATGTGACGCTGGCATTGCGCCATGTGCATGTTGAGGCAAAATGCCTGCTACAGGTGCGCATAACATTAGAGGACGCTTCCTACGTAATTCGTTTCCGACGGGAGCCTCCCAGCTTCGCACCGTACCGGATTGAAAACCGGACTTTGGGGAGCGTGTGGTTCGTTCAAGCGGGCTTGGGTAACGGTGGAATGGACAGCGAGCGCGAGCCCGAGGTCTTACTGCCCTACCACGCCTGCACATTTTCCTGGGATGAGCCGTTGCTGGACCACAGTCTAGAGCTGGAGTGGCAGGCGGGGGAGGGCGGTTTACGGCGTGAGTATCTCGGCTCCTTTTCATTCAATCCTGACATTCCGATCCGCCCTCCAGCGAAGGGGATCTCGGTCATGGTGGAGACACGCGGTCCTATCCGCGTCATGATCCTGACAGCCTTTCCTCTCAGAAGTTCTTCTTCCTTGCCTCCTCCAGCTTTTGGCCCTCGTGAGATAGACAGAATGCCAGGACGAGGAACGGAGGGGGACGGGAGACTTACTTCTCACACGGCAGATTTGAGTGTGTATTCGTGGGTGGTGGATTTAGAAGTGGATTTAAGAGGTTTAGGAATCTCCTTGCTTAACGGGCTTCCACAAGAGCTATTGTACGTGTCTGCGCAGGACTTAACAGGGAGGTGGGACATGCGCTGGCCCTGCAGTCGCTTGCGCCTTATGGTCGGCCACCTGCAGGTGGATGACCAAATGGTAAACACCTCTTGCCCTGTGGTCTTTGTGGGAGAGGAGAGCAAGAAAAAGAGCGGCGTCGTTGAGGGCTCCCTAGAAGCCTGTGGGGGGCGGAAGATTTTCGGAGGAGATGGCCTCCAGCGTGCAAATGCCTTAATTTACCCGTCAACTGAGGCTGGGGTGGTGGCAAGAGGTGCTTGGACGAATGCTGATGATGCCCGGGTTCTGGTTCGAAAAGGACAACGTCAGAGCCCACGGGGGCTGCACCACTGGCCGGTTGCATTACCCCATTTAGACATCACTGTCGAGCAGGATCTGATGTACGAGCGCATTCTTTTCTTCCAAGCTATGAGCGTAAAAATGACGCCTTATCATGTGCGTCTAGATGGTAACCTTGTCGCAGCTTTATTGAACCTCTTTTCGCGTGTGTTAACATCTGTACCTGAAGACATGAAGGAGATTTTGAGCGCAAAAGGCCACGTGAGCTATGGCCGCCCCGCCTTCAATTATGATTCAGGGCTGATGGAAAAAGCGTCTGCTGCCATTTCACCTTCCACAATTCTATCACCCGTGGAGCATATTTTGCGAGACACGGTGCTGCGGGGGCCTTACTCTCAAGAAAAAGAAAGCACAAGCCCTGAGGTTGCTGAAGTGGCGCTGCATCGGCGGTGGGACAGCAATGGAGGCGTGGAACGTGGAATTGAATCAGAACAAATCTGCAGAACAGAATCAGGCAGGCCCCTCGTCATTGAAGAGGATGCTTACAAGGTATTTGTGGACTACTTGGCCGTGGATCCTGTGCGCATCCAAGTCTCCTTCACCGCCTCCTCGATGGTCTCACGTGTTCTTTCTCACCTGGTTGCGAGCGGTCCGAGTGGGGAGCGTTTCCGAGCGATGAAGCTCCTGCTCGATGTAGTGGGATCAGCCCTCTCAAAAGTAGACAATGCCCCTATCCGTTTCTCCCCTCTTATCATCCGCCACGCTTTCAGCGCGGACCTTGTCAAGAAGGGGGTAGCCCACTACGCAAGTCAAGCGCTTCGACAAGCTTATATTCTTCTGGGCACATTAGATGTCCTGGGAAACCCTGCCAAAATCCTCGCCAACATCTCGGCAGGCTTACGAGACTTTATCTATGAGCCTGCCAAGGGCCTAGGCCAGGGGAACCTGTGGCAGTTCTCAATGGGACTTTACCGAGGCAGTGCCAGTTTAGCAGTCCGTGTTGTTTTGTCGTTGCTGGATGGTATTCAAAGTTTGGCCTCCTCGTTGCATGCGGGTATCCTGCCTTTGGCGGGGCTTATTGAAGACGACTCTCTTCTCAATGCGCGTCGTGTTCCACCCCCCCTGTCCCGTACCATCTCTCCCATCTCCACCGGCATGTCAACATCGTCCATCGAGATCCCGCATCGCATGGAGGGCTCCGTGGGTGGTTTGCTGAGAGGTTTGGGGGCCTTGGTGTATGAGCCAATTCGTGGAGCAAGACGGGGAGGCGTCCGCGGCTTCCGGGCGGGCATAGCGCGTGGAATCGTCAGCGTGGTCTTACGACCGACGCGCGGGTTCCTGGAAGATGTGGTGGGTGTGTGTCGGACAGGACGCATGTATTTACAGCCCCATATTGCGCGTTTGGATGGGCAATCGCGGGTCAGGGCGCCGCGCTTGTTCAAGACCCGGGACGCCCCCTTGACGTTGTACTCGCCAGAGCTTAGTATGGCGCAGGACATGCTGCGGCGAGTTGAGCAGGGATCACATTGGAACGAGGGGTTAATATATTATCGTTTTTTTCCTGGGATGACACGTTGTATATTACTCACAGCCAAGCACCTCCTCGTGGTGTGTGTAGCCAGTCCCGGCAGCCCAGGGACCTATACCTTGGAATGGGACTTGTCGTTGGCGAGCCTAGTACAGGTCGACACCCTCCCGCCCTCGGACGTGCTCCTCCACGTTATTTCCTCGTCCGCCGAGGGGTACCACCCTGATCATAGAGGTAGTCTCCAGCAGCCTCCGCAGGGCCTCGCCCTACCTTCTGTCCCCCGGAGCCCGTCCACTGACGCTCTTGGGACGAGCCCAGAAAGCACGGATGTGGCCTCTTCTCTACCTTCTTCGGGGCCGGGGACCGGGCCAGTGAGAAGGAACAGCAGCCTTGGCGGTGGAAGCACTGGGATTTTGCAGCACCTGGGAACCTGGATGCGTCACTCTTTTTCCTCGCAACGTCCAGATTTAGGACTGCACACCAAAGAGCAACTTCTGGAGCTGCCGGATAAGGAGGCTGTCCAAGGTTTGATCCAGGGCTTGCGGGCCTTGGGAGGGTACCCCCATGCCAATTACCACATTAGAGTTTTGCCTTACTTTAATGACAGCGATGCGCAGTCGTTGCTCGACTCGTAAGGTATTCAATGTACATTGTAGCAGGTTTGTACACATAACGAGATAATATGCCAGCAAAAGTAGCCAATAAAGCTCAAAAGCATTAAAGTATAATTTGTGATCGGGTAATCAAGTGCTACACGTGATTTGCACAGACTTCTGAGATCTGTATGATTTTCGCATTTCTAGCCGCAAAAGGTCGACTTCAATTGCTGTTATATTTAATTTTTCTTCCCCTGGCCTTTTTCAATGACATACCGAAAAGGTCTCCCGGGGTCTCCTCGTTCTGGCGTGCCGTTACACCCTCCTCTTCCTTCCCTTGTAGGTCGCCCACGTCAAGTTGGAGACATTTGCATCTATTTGTGACAGACAAGTGAAACAGGTCGCGCAGTTCAACAAATAAGGTTGTCCACCTCGTCCAGGAAAGCTAAAATCGTCAAGGTAATCACTTCCTCATGGCCCCGTCCCGAGTGCCTGGCGCCCACCACCGTGGCCGCCCGCGGTAGCGGACAGGCCCCCGCGCAGGCCTTCACAAATCTCTCCCCCAACGTCTGCACGTTGACTCCCAAGGGCACGTATTCATCGGCGCCTGACAGGAGGAACAGAGTGGGTATGTCAAGGTGGCCTAGCCGGTCACGGAGCTCGCCGTCACTCAGGTCGCTCGAAAAAAAATCGTCGAGCCCCTCTTTCGTCGCCAAGTCCAGAAATCGATCGGCTGTGATAGGTGCCCACATCGCAGCGCGGGGCAACATCTCTTCTCCTTTCCCTTGCGCGCGCATCTCGCGCGCTAATTGAACAAATTTGGACGTGGTTTCCTGCAGACAAAGGTGCTCCCGGTCGCTTACAGGGGCCTGGAGCACGATGAAGGCCGGCTTCTTGGAAGGATCCTCGCACGTCTTGACGTAGTACACGCTGTCCTGAGTCCCGGTTGAGTGGCCCACTAGACCCACAGCCAGTGAACCCATCTCCTCCTGAAGAAAGGTGACAAGACGCCCTAGCTCGACCGCATCGGTCTTGAGGGAGGTGTGGCCAAAGCCCGTGTAGGATGAGGAAAGCAGGACCTGCACCAGCGCCCAACCTCGAGCATCGAGCGCTGCCCCCAAGCTTTGAGTGTAAGGGACTGGGAGGAGCCCGTCCTAGGGATATCGAGGCCAGTAGAGCGGAAGGGAGAGGAATGGGAGAGTTTCATCAACTTGTCCTCTTGCTGTATTCATGCGTCCACATGCTTCCTAAGAAGATACTCTGCAAGTCATGGGAGTGGTGAGTTCCACTGCTCGAACCTGACAAAGCAGTTGGTAGTGGTAGGCATGGGACCTTGTATCTTTTCACATCATCTCCCCGCATTTAGGCAGTCAAAAAGGAAATGACGCTCTCAGAAAACAGAAAATGTACGCACTTGAATTACTGTCACCTTATACATTCATCTAGTTGACTAGTCATACTCAGGGGAACCTCCTTTCTTACCCCTAGTCCGCCTATAAGCACGACATGTCGCCTATGCGCCTTGTTCCCGGAGCAAAACGCGACCCGATTCACGAATTCATCGCGATAGTAGGTAAATAGCCTGCCATCCATCGACGGCCAGCTTGACGACGCTTGTGATGAAGCGGCAGCTCCTCCTCCGCCTCCCCCACTTGCAACTGTGGAGGTCGAGTACATTAGAGGAGGAAGGGAGGAGGAGAGGAGAGATGAAGGCGGGGATCGAAATGCAGCTCCCACGCTACAGAAGAAGAGCGGCCCGGTAAGGAAGCGTTGAAAGGCCTTAATGATTCCCTGTCCGGGTGCGGGATGGAAACGTTTGAGATATAGCAACTCGTCGGCTGAGGCTGAGGCGCGGCGGCCCCGCCGTCGGAGAAAGGAGCGCGCCGTCGGAGAAGTGGGTCAAGACATGGCATACCCCTTACCAAGGGCGTGCAAAACACAGGCCAGACGCTCGCCATGTAGCATGCTTTCAATGAAAAATGACACAAAACTCTCCAGCTTTGCTCTTTCTTTTCCTTTCGTTCTTCGTCACTGTCATTGCTTACGTCAATTTTTTCCTCAAACGTACAAGCAGTCCAAACAGGTCTTCATTTCGTAGACTTCCTTGTCCTCTGCTTTCAAGTCTTTTTTCTTGCCTATGTCCGTTTATACTTGTTGTGTCATCTCTCATGTACAGCCCATGTCTGGCATTGTTTCGTCTACCTTTTCTATCGACAGCCACACACCCGTGTGACGTGTTGGCGGGGGCGATACGACTGGTATGTTTTCACACATAACCGAATCAGAGCATGCACACACGAATGCTTTCACCCAATCGTAAAGAAAATGATACAATAGCATCAGTTTACGGCAACCTGCCGATCTGCGCCTGTACCCAATCCTACCAGATTTTACTTCTTCCAGATATTGTCCTTGAGGTAAGCCTCGAACAGAGCCAGTGACTCCACAGGCTTGTAGGCTGGGACCTGTTTAAGGAAACCAAAAACAATGAGGAGGATGCATGAGGCGTGCGCTATCACACACAAACGAATACAGACACAGCGTGCTTCGTACCTCGTGTCCAGCACCCATGACAGTGGCAATGGTGACTCCGTTCTGATAGCCCTGCAGGAAGCCCGCAACCTGCCCATCCACGCCCCAAGACGTCCAATCCTGGTTACTCTCTATAGGCCATTTCATATTTTGTACCCAGAAAAGGGTCCCTTGCGTCGCGCAGACGGAATCGTCTGCGCCCGAAAAAATGAGGATGCGAAGGCCCAAATCCCTCTTCGTCAGGTAGGTGTATGTATCCTGGACGAAAGCCAGCCGGTCGTTCCGGTTGAAATTATAGCTGACTGTGGTCGAGCAATCCGCCCACCGCGTGCCCTCCTTGGCGTGGATCGCTTTCTGTACATCCTTGCGGTTCAAGTAGGCTGTGGAAAACGCGTCCTGGCAAGGTTCATACTGGGGGGTGGCCCCGTTGCGACTCATCGATTCCCTTTCCAAACCTGCCGGCCCGCCAATAAAGGCCGGCATCGTCAGACTCAAAAGGTGGTACCTCTGGTTGCGGCCCTGCGCCAAAATAGTCTCCTTCGAGGGAGGGAAGGGGGCTCCTCGCTGCCCGGGACTCGAGAAGCCGGAAGTCGCGTCCGTGCACACCGGGTAGTCGAGTGCGTACGGATTAAGGCCTTGGACGAAGAACCACATCTGGCTCTGCAGTTGCATGCACCTGTCCCCGAAAAGCACCTCCGGATTGTTGCTTTGGCTTCGGCAGCGGCTGCTCCACTCACTGTAGAGCTCGCGGGGCAGCAAGGAGTGGCCCCAGAAACTATCGATCGCCCCGATTGTGTTCTCGACAGGGTCGGTCAGAGGATTGCCGACCATAAACCCTTTTAAATTAATGGGCGCGTCTTTTTCCGGGTGATCGACGATGTACTGGGCAAGCTGGGGCAGGTAATGTCCGGCGTAGCTCTCTCCCGACAGGTGCAGTTCTCGCTCACGCATATGGGGAAATCGCCGCAGAAACGCTTGTATGACTTGAAAATTATCTTCGGCCGCTTGTTTGTCACCAAAGGCGAGGTCTTTGGGGTTGTTTGTGTAGCTGAAGCCGACAGTGACGGGTTGTTCCACAAAGAGCATGTTGGCGACCCGGCTCCAACTGTAGGGGTTGAGATGCAGTGCCTTACCGTCCTGGGTCGGTCGAAACGGCCCCATTTCGGTCATGAATCCAAATAGACCACTGCATCCTGGGCCACCATTAGTCCAGAAAACAAGAGGAGCCTCGTCAGGGCTCTCCTCGGCCTCCACGTACCAGTAGAAGATGTTCTTCTGGGTCCCCTTTAAGTTCAAATAGCCTGCGAACTGCCTGAAAGTGACCTTTTCTGTCAGGCCTGGTAGGTCAAGAACTTCATCAGCAAGGGCTTCCTTGGTATAGGATGCGTTAAATGAGGATGAAACATTTTGAGCTTTGTAAGCGGCCGGCACGGACGAGGCGCGCAAAGACTTGAACATGGGTCCGGAGGCTCCCGACAATTTATTCCCCCTACTTGGTAATGAAACCATCCCAGGGTAACTGGTGCTGCTCGCAGTGATGATACGGCTAGAAAGAAAACGACTTGGGACGTTCCCGAACTTCGGCCGGCCGTGGTGTATGACAACAAGCACCGCTCCAAGAAAGCCTAGCATGCCTGTCATCACGGCTACCAGAGCGGATCGCGAGCCGCCATTGCGGGCACGGCGGCTGTTATTTCGTAGATCTTTTGCTGACGGAGCGCTAATAGACATTATTTTTTGTTTTCTAAAATGTGTTTCGTGTGAAGTCGTGCATGAGTGGACGGGCAGCGGTAAGTGATAGTCGTGTTGAGTGATGCGCAGTAACAACTTGACGCAGACAATAAAGCTTGTTCCGCTTACGGGAGAAGTCACCAAAGTAATTCTACCCACCGTTCTTTTCCAAAACCTGATATCTCCATTTAATCTGCCCAGCATGAAAGCAAGGACACGAAATATAAAAATGGGAGACCCATTTAAGAGGGGTATGTGAAACGGTTCAGGACTTCAACGGTTTGGATTTTTGAATTTTGCAGGAGCCCGCCGACATGTTCTGGTCGGGTGCCGACCCTTCCACGTTTGCCTTCTTATAATGTGTGGAAAATAAAAAATAATACTCATTCGCGACCGTTGTGGTGGTCCTCTGCCTCCCGCGCTTCAGTACAACAACACTCAATTCCGTAGTCTTGTGCAGGCGGTGGCGGACAGTGAAGCAGCGGCAAGATAGCCACATCACCATCGAGGTGGCCGTCGCTCTCGCCGAGAACCCCAGTCAAAAGCATGCAGACACTTTCCGTCCCATATTCTTATGAAGACTACTACCAGGCAGGTAGTTGTGTCCATTTCAAAGATGAACTTGAGGAAGTTAGTCCTTTATCGACGCCCTCTATAGAGGTGCGTTTCTTTGTGAGAGCAAGAAGGCCATAACTCTAGTGAGGAAGGAGGACGGGAGGTTTGCCAAATCATCCGATAATCACTCCGTATGCACATATGTTCGTCTACTTTCCAAGTTCACCAGTGTTGGGAGAAAGCGACATGCCGCGGTCTTCTTGATCGGCGCTTTCGTCGTAGCAGGCATATTGCTTGTCGCCGCGCGCAATTTGAAGAGTTCCTCGGCCTATGGCAAAGCGCATCGAATGTCAGGCCACGATGGCTCGCATTTTTCTTCTTCAATGCTGTCGAGGACGCCGTTTACTTTATTGGCTCTCAATTACACCGCTGCAGCGCTGGCTGACGAGATAGTTGCCTTGCCGGGTCTCCCAGAACCGGATTCTTCATTTCGACAGTTCGCAGGTTATTTGGATATCTCTCCCACAAAGCACATTTTCTACTGGTACGTTGAACCAAATAGAAATTCCAGCGTTCTAGATTGGGCTGCGGTGCCGTTGTCATTGTGGACAAACGGGGGTCCCGGGTGCAGTGGTCTGTTTGGATACTTCGCTGAGCATGGCCCGTTCCGAGCCACCCAACACGGAAGCGGCCTGGAAGTTAACCCCTTCTCGTGGAACACACTGAGCCACATGCTGTATGTCGAGATTCCAGTCGGGGTGGGGTTTAGCTACTCGGAGGACGAGACGGAATATTACATTGGGGACGAGCAGACCGCCCGCGACAATTTACTCGTCTTGCAAACATTCTTCGCCCGCTTCCCGCACTTGCGAAGCTCGGATCTCTATCTCACGTCTGAGTCGTACGGCGGGCATTACATTCCTACGCTAGCGCGTGAGATTATTCGCAACAACCGTAAGCGCGCCGACTCGTTGGCAGCCAGCGAGACAGGAGCCGTTGGGAAAACGCGGGGACAGAGCACTCCTCAAGTCGTCCGCCTGGATAGAATTAGTCCCGCGAGTGACGACCAGTACATCAATTTGCGAGGCCTTGCCATCGGGAACCCTTTCACGGACCCGGTCGAAAACGTGGTGGGGATGATCGATGCCCTGGACGGCCACGACGTGATCCCCGAGTCCCTCTTTGAGCGCTGGCTGACAACCTGTAGGGCCCAAGGGGCGGCTGCGGCCGATGTCTTCTATTCGCGCCCGTGCCAGGACCTGCAGAAGGAGATGTGGCGCGAGGTAGGGCAGGGTGTCGACCCGTACGCGTTGGACTGGCCCCTGTGTGCGGATGACCGGAAACGCAGGGGAGGGAAACAGCGGAAAGCATTGCTGCAGCATCTTTGGCGCTTACACACATCAGAGACTCCTCGGGCAGACCGCGGCGAGTCATCGTCATCGTCTCTCGCTTCGACCGCACAGGCTGTTCTGAAACAGGCTCCTTGGGGCCAGGACAAAGAGGGGCTACCCTTTCAGCCGTGTGAAGATGATTATCTGAGCGCCTACTTGAACAGGGCAGACGTGAAGCGCATCATTCATGCCAAGGAGCGGATCAACTGGGAGGACTGCGCGAACTGCGTGCGCTACGAGGCCCACGACCAGGATGTTTACATGGAGCCAGTATATCGTTACCTGATGGACGAGAATAAAGACGCCGGACTTCGCGTGTTGCTTTACTCAGGTGACGATGATTCCGTGTGTGGACCACGGGGCACAGAGATGTGGCTGAGGACGATGGGGTGGAAGGTAACAGAGCCGTGGCGGGCATGGACGGTGAAGGAGGAAGTAGCTGGATACATGAAGACTTATGAGAACGGATTGGTGTTCAGCACAGTGCTGGGCGCGGGCCACGAAGTACCCGCATTCACCCCGGAGGCTGCTTGGGAGCTCTTTGGGGCATTCTTGAAAGGCAACATCTCGCACTTGCGCGCCAAGTGAATGGGGGACCCACATGCAAAGAGGGAGAGTAATGAAGGTTGGCTGCAAAGTGTTCGATGTATTTTTATCGAGGGGAATTTCTGTGCTTAATGATATCAGTGGATTTATACATCCATAGTAATTAACTCGGTCAAGAAATTATATATAACGTTGAGTTCCAAAAAACTTGTTTTGTTCGTTTCGGTTGAAAAAGCCTGTCATCCTCACAAGTCGTGAGCTTCATCTAAGCCTTCTAAAGACGCAAAACCCTCAGGATTGCGATCGGGAAAAGAAATGTACTTCAAACCTCCCATCTAAACTTGTTACACTTTGCTTTCCATGCATACAGAAGATGCCTCCTATCAACGTTCAATTGGCATGCGAAGGAAAAGGAGGACGATGTAACGTAAGAATTATAAAACTGGAGTCATGTGCGCAGATAGCTTCAGGCATCATGCTATGCCTGTCACCATATGACGCGGCAAGTTGCGCACAAAGTGCGCTTTCGACAAAAATAATGTGTTGCATGAATGAGCATGGTATGGGCCGTAAGTAAAAGTTGATTTGGGGACCTGCTGTGAACTGATGCCTGGGTGAGAGTTGTCAGACGGAGAACATGGTGTCAAAGGACGCGGCGGCCACCGAGTTGTCTCTCTCTGTGCTTTCCATCGACCCGACACACCACGATCTCGACGAGCAAACATCATATTCCCCCAATTGTTTGTCCTCCGACGGTGACGCCCATCGGCCGTGCACCGGTTGTGGTGAAGACCCTGCCGGCTGAATTTCAAGCGGATTTCGGCTCCCGAGGGAGGACGGGGGCTGATCCACGCCCGAGGGAAAGAAGCAGAAAGATTGCGTGTTCTTTGCTTGACCGGAGGCCTCATTTCGACGGGAGCGCGTCCTGCCACGTAGCTCCCGTGCGTGAAGACCTTGAAAAATTTTGGTCCTCGCGTGGCAGAAGTGCCCGTGTAATATGAAGGACGACCACTGGGTGGCGGAAGGCTTTGCAAGCTTTCTGCCCCTCCTTTGCGTGCTCATTGCCCTCAACTCACTGCCACTGCCACTGCCATGTCAACATGTTGGATTTTGCATGCTACCTCTTCCTTTTTCCGCCCCGTCTTCCAGGAACGTGATGACAACAGAGGATGATACCATCTGGCACTATCTCGTTTGTGCTGAAATGGTCGGGACGGTGCAAGTCTTGTTTGACAATCATGTTCGTGGATGGAATGACACGTCTTCTCCCTACTTGCAGCAAGCGGTTCCGAGGCGTCGGAGCTTTTCCCACCAAATTGTTACATGACACTGAGACCTTGAACCTTTTATGTCAGTGTGTGCGCGTGCAGACCTTCGTTTTGAAAAAGTTGCCGGCACCGGGTCTCAGCTTTCACACGGCGGGGAAGAGCGGTCCTTTGCGAGCCGCGCTTCAGTGAGCGCCCCACCCTCGAGTATCTCACGCCTCCAATTTACCACGCACAACGCACTCGCCTCACTCCTCCCATCCTATCGACTCCTTCCTCTGTGCTACACGACAGGCTGGTCGGCTATCGGGATTTTTGCAGCCTGGTGAGGCGACGCAAGTGAGCTCAACCCGGGGTCCCCAAGCGTGTACGGGCAACGAACACAGAAAGTTTGTCGGCCTCGACTTTTGGCTCCAGTTTCCTTCAAGCTCAAGCGCCACAACCACTGCGTTCGGACCTTTTTCCATCCTATTTCTCTTTGGAAAAACGCTCCACATCATCAGGAAGATGGCAGCAATTGTGCATCCCGCCTCTGACCCCAAGTCGGGTGCCTCCTCTCCGCTCCCCGCTACCTCCCCGCTCCGCCCTGGGAGCGACGTAGCCTCATCTTCTCGGGCCGCCTCCCCGTCTCCCAGGTCGTCCGTGTCCATTCCTCCACCAGGAATGCTGGCAGAGATGAGTTCTCGCCCGCCTCCGCAAGTGGAGCCCATTCGGGGGCCCGGAGTTCTCCCACCGCACTCGCCCAGGACGGCCCTTCCTCCTCATGCGTATGAAGGCGGGCCCATGCCTCACGCCTACGGCCACCCCCTCCCTCCTCCTCCTCCCCACTTCCACCCTGTGCGGTCTCCCTCAGATCCCAGCGCTTATCAGCACCATGCCCCTCATCCGTACTCACACGCCTATGCAGACGCTCCCCCACCGCCCCCCTTTCATCACCACGCGTTTCCACCAAAATACCTCTCCCCTCACCCCCCG
>Ga0209925_1000365_pt1 | contig 23632 bp, 20 predicted proteins | sample SalPonR2_A_D1_MG_FD_185702 | JGI IMG/M metagenome (GOLD analysis project Ga0209925, IMG submission 185702) | Salt pond soil microbial communities from South San Francisco under conditions of wetland restoration - Salt Pond MetaG R2_A_D1_MG... ... | reverse complement strand
CCTAACCGTAACGTACGGTACGCTACAGTTCCTTAAAACACCCTGCACCATGAAAAACCTAGTCTTAGCCGTAACGTACGGTTATAAACGTTTATAACGGTTCGATTTTAATGGGCAGATCGTGCAGCTAAAACCGAATCCCTAACCGTAACGTACGGTACGCTACGCTACAGTTCCTTAAAACACCCTGCACCATGAAAAACCTAGCTTTAGCCGTAACGTACGGTTATAAACGTTTATAACGGTTAATACCTAAAAGACAGGCCGTACTGTTGAAACTAGACCCTTAACCACAGCGTAACCTAAATTAATCTTAAGACTTGACACTTGATTTTCTCCCAAAACCTAATGCCGCAACCCTAATCCTCTGTCTTTTTAATCTCCTACTTTTTAGCATTTCTAAAATGCTTTGAGCGATAATTTATTCTCTACTTACCTTAGCGAAATCAATTTTTTAGGAGTATCCCTTTTCATAATTTTGCACTCAGAGGTAAATCAAATATATTTATGAGACATTGAAACATATATAGTGTCTTTTCACTTAAATTAATTTAGAAGTGCCTGCGCGGAAATGCAAATATTGTAATACGGCTTACACTGGGAGAAAAGATAAAATATTTTGCAGTGCAGTATGCAAAGCAAATTATCACCGAAATCTGAATAAGTTATCAAAAAAGGCATCATTTGTCACAGACAAAATCTTACATCGCAACCGCTCCATTCTCTTCGAGTTTATGGAAGAGAAAAAAAGGAAAAGGAAAGTAAAACGAGATCTTTTGGCTAAGAAAAACTTTCGATTCGAATATATTACCGGCTTTTATGAAAATGCTCAGGGCAAAAGATATCATATTGTCTATGACTTTGCCTGGATGGAGTTCAAGACGGGTGAGATATTGGTTGTTCGCCGGTAAAAAAGACAAATAACTTAAGCCCCTCTTGAAGATACCTCTGGCACACGACTCACAAACAAATCTTATTTGGAAGCCATGCTTCTCCGAGGTGCAAATGCCTAAAAACCCCAAGTGGAAATCTTCTATATTTGCCAAATAACAATATTCAGACGCATGAAGGAGAACATGACTTTTTTTACGCTGTTCCTCGTATTTTTAACCACTCTTTGCTTCGGGCAAGAGGCTCCACTTTGGCTCCGTTATCCTGCCATTTCCCCGGATGGAAAGCAAATTGTTTTTGCATATAAAGGAGACTTATACCGAATGCAAACAAAAGATAGCATTGCCTACCCACTCACAATCCAACAGGGACGTGACATTCTGCCTGTTTGGTCACCTAATGGCGATGTAATTGCCTTTGCATCCAAAAGATATGGCAACTACGATATTTTTACCATTCCCGTTCAAGGAGGGCAAGAAAAGCGCATAACCTATCACTCTGCATCCGACTACCCTTCTGACTTTACACCTGATGGTAAGCGAGTCATCTTCAGTTCGGCCCGCCTTGACGCACCTCATAATCAGCAGTTTCCATCGGGTGTCTTACCGGAATTATACGAGGTGCCCTTACATGGTGGGCAAATCAGGCAACTCTTAACTACTCCAGCCGAAAAAGCAACCTTCAATTCAGATGGCTCACATCTCATTTTTCACAATCGGAAGGGCTATGAAAATCCCTGGCGTAAACATCATACTTCTTCGGTAACCCGCGATATATGGATGTATGACCTGAAAAATGACAATTACCAACAAATCAGCTCTTATTCCGGCGAGGAACGCAATCCCATATTCGCACCAGGAGACTCCACTATATACTACCTCAGTGAACAAAATGGAGACTTTAATATTTTTAAAAAGAACATCAACGGAGAACAAACCACCCAAATCACTCATTTCGAAAAGCACCCCGTCCGATTCCTTTCCATAAGCCATACGGGCATCCTATGTTTTAGCTGGAACGGTGAAATTTATACGCTCAAAGAAGGTGAAGACCCAAAGAAGGTCAAGGTTCAAATTGGAATTGGGCAACAGTTTACCGACCGCGATATAAAAACCGTAAAGGATAAAGCGACGCAATTCGCCCTTTCTCCAAATGGAAAAGAAGTGGCCTTCATCCATCGTGGAGAAGTTTTTGTCGCCTCCGTTGCGAAGGGAACGACTCGCCGCATTACAAATACACCCCAACAAGAGCGTTCGGTTTCTTTCAGTCCCGATGGCAAAACCTTGCTATATGCAGGCGAACGCAACGGAAGCTGGAATATCTACCAAACCAAAATAGTGCGTGAAGAAGAACCCTATTTTTTTATAGCAACTACACTAGAAGAAGAAGCTGTAGTGAATAGTGAAAAAGAAGAGTTCCAACCTGCCTACTCACCAAACGGAAAAGAAATTGCCTATTTGGAGGAACGCACGCGGTTAATGGTCTTTAATCTGGAGTCCAAAAAATCGCGCGAAATTCTCCAGGGAACCTATAACTACTCGTATTCAGATGGAGATCAGCATTACAAATGGTCGCCCGACAGTAAATGGTTTTTAGTGAATTACCTACCCTACCAAAGCTGGAATGATCAGATCGGACTTATCAGCGCATCAGGATCAGAAGAACCGATCAATTTAACGAAAAGTGGATACGCAAATGCAATGCCGGAATGGGGGATGCAAGGGAAAATGATGTATTGGTATTCCGACCGGGATGGACAGACCAACCATGGAAGCTGGGGCGGAGAAGGTGATATCTATGGTATGTTTTTCACGCAAAAGACCTACAACCGATTTTCTTTGAATGAGGAAGAATTTGCGCTGCTGGAAGAAAAAGAAAAAAAGGAAACTGACGAAAAAGAGGATAAGAAGGAAAAGAAGGATAAGAAGGAAAAGGATAAGTCAAAAGAAAAAAAGAAGATAGAGCCTATTTCGATTGAGCTCGACGGAATCGAAAACCGCAAAGAAAAATTAACCATTCACTCATCCGATCTTGGCGGCGCATATCTCAAGGATGATGGCTCCAAGTTGTATTACATGGCTAAATTTGAAAAAGGATACGACCTTTGGGAAACCGAATTGCGAACAAAAAAGACCAAAAAGCTCGTAGCACTGGGCGCGAAAAGTGTGGGGCACTTGCAAACCGATGAGGATGAGAAAAACTTGTTTTTACTTGCCGATGGGCATATTTTGAAAATAGATTTAGCCAAAGGAGAGAAAGAACAGATTGGATTTAATGGAAAAATGGAAGTTTGGGCTGACGCCGAAAGAGACTATCTATTCCACCACGTATGGCGCCAGGTGAAAAAGAAGTTTTACAAAAAAGATCTGCATGGTGTAGACTGGGCCTTCTACCGCGAGGCTTATGCACGCTTCTTACCCCACATCAACAACAATGAAGATTTGGCAGAGCTACTGAGCGAAATGCTGGGGGAGCTCAACGCCTCGCATACGGGAGCCTACTATCGCGGAAAAAAAGAAAACCCCGATGCTACAGCTTCTCTCGGGCTTTACCTGGAGAACAATGAAAAAACGACCGGATTAACTGTAGTAGAGGTTTTGGAGCAAGGTCCCGCAGACCTCTCCGCTTCAAAAATCAGGGCCGGCCATATTTTAGAAAAAATAGATGGTCAGAGCATTTCTGATACGATCAATTACTATTCGTTGCTCAATCAAAAAGCAGGACAGCCTACTTTGCTCCAGCTATACGACCCTCAAAACGAATCCCGCTATGAAGAAGTCATAAAACCCATCAGTTTGGCCAAAGAATCTGAACTCCGCTACCAACGATGGGTGAAGCATAGCCGACTACTGGTTGATTCCCTATCAGATGGGCAGTTCGGCTACGTGCATGTTAAAGGAATGAATGACGAAAGTTACCGGGACGTTTATGAAGAGGTCCTCGGCCGCAATGCCGATAAAAAAGCACTTATTGTCGATACCCGATTCAACGGGGGAGGATGGCTGCACGATGATTTGGTAACTTTCCTAAGTGGTGAAAAATATATGACTTTTATGCCCCGCGGGCAAAAATTGGGCACAGAACCTCAATTTAAGTGGCAACGACCATCGGCGGTGGTAATGAGTGAGGGCAATTATTCCGATGCCCATATGTTCCCGTATGCATACAAGGAGCTGGAAATTGGAAAACTCGTGGGCATGCCTGTTCCGGGTACGGGAACCGCCGTTTGGTGGGAGAACTTGCATACTGGAGACCTCGTTTTTGGAATTCCCCAAGTGGGCATGCTCACTGAAGATGGAAAGTTTCTCGAAAACACCCAATTAGAACCCGACATTAAGGTAGCAAACCATCCCGATGAGGTCAGTCAAGGCAGAGACCAACAGCTCGAGGCCGCCGTCGAAGCGCTCAATCAGCAAATCAAAAAATAACCCCAGCCAATTTAGAAACGAGTTCTCTTGAAGTCTAAGAAACTCATTTTGGTAAAATATCAACTCTTTTTGGGCGTGCCCCGGTCCGCCGCTTGGCAGACCGGGGCGGGCTATCCGCTCATAGTCAGGCTCCCGTGCGCCGGCATCCGTAGGGCTGCGGTGGCTTCATTTGTCGCCTCCTCGCCTTACGGCTGCAAGTGTCATTACCACTAAATAAGTATGGAAAAGTCGAAGTAGATTTTTGTTTAGATCAAGGCGCGTCGAATGAGTGTAGCCGTAGCTACACGAGTGAGGAGAAACGAAGAGCTGGACGCAACCATCAAGACTTGGTCTGTAACGGATTTAGTGGTAATGACACTAACGCCGCCCGAGAGCCCGCCTGCCGCTGCTATCCCTCACGCGGGGGAGAGAGGACTGAGCAATATTCGAATTAAATAGATCCCTGGTTTTCCTCAGTTCTTTGCGGGGCAAGTTTTTAATCCAAAAGGGGCATAGAGGGGACAAAAGCCGACGAAACTTGTTAAAACGAATACGCCGGCAAGCACCAAAAGGACAATACCTAATGTACCTGAAAGGGTTCCGGTGTAAAAAAGGACTCCAACAATGGCTGCGATGATCAATCTGATTACGCGGTCTGTACTTCCCATGTTCTTTTTCATAATTGCAGTTTTTTAGTTCAAAAAATATTGAATCCCCAGAACGATACCTGTGATCACTGCCATGCAGACCACACAGACGAGCAAAAATTTTACTGCTTTGTTCTTCATGACTCTATTTTTCAAATATACGCATCTTATATCAGCTATGCAGTGACTGCGGTCACCACTACAGCATTTCTATACTGTTTGCGTGCTGTTTCACCTGATTTTCAGCTTCCAGCTTTTTCATGGTTCGGCTGATTACCTCCCTGGCGGTTCCTAGTTCATTCGCAATCTGCCGGTGCGATATTTTTAGGGGATTTGTGTTTGTCACTCTGATTTTTTCTTGCAAATAATCAAATAGGCGTTTGTCCATTTTGTCAAATAATACATGGTGTATGGTATCGAGCAGTTCACCATAGCGTAAATTATACTGTTGAAAGAACAAATTGTTGATGTCGGGAAATCGCCTCCTCCAACTGGACACCTTGTCCACGGGAAGCAATAAGACCGAGGTTTCTTCTTCTGTTGTGGCAAATACTTTACTCGGCTCATTTTTTAAGCTGGCCGCAAAGGACATGATGCAGCTCTCATTGGGTTTGATATAGTACAGCAGCAACTCTTTATCCTCATGCCGTGTGCAGACTTTGATCAGGCCCTCTAAAACCAGAGGAATCACCTTTACATATTGTCCTTCCCTTAGAATCTCCTCCCCTTTAGGAACTTCTTTGTGTATGGCCGAGTTTCTAATCTCCGCGACCAGATCCGGATGAAAATGAGCGAGAGCTTGTGATAGAATTGAATTTGGGGTCATTGGGGGGAGTTTAGCTAATGTTGAGATATGCTATTTTATTTTTTCTAAAACATCATAGGCTTTTTGATCTCCTTCAAGTTTTGTGTTGAAAATGAGTTTGTCGTCATTATATATTACCTTCTCAGTATATTTTACCGATTCGGGCCATTCCCCATTGAAACCATGCTGGTGCAGGCTGTCGTCCCGCCATCTATTGGTCTCGTGTTTTAAGTAAAGCGTGTCACTTTCAGCATACCAAGTTCCTGTCATGATATTACTGCAGGTAACCAATTGAAAAGATGAATCGCGCTTTAGATTTAACTCTGAGCCCTTGATAAAACCATTATAGCCTTCTACTATATAATTCCAAGTTTGCTTTAGAAGGTTCGGTCTTTCTGATTGATAGGTGCCGACAAGGTCTTGCCCATAGGTTGAACATGCTGAAAAAAGAAAAAGGATAGAAAGGGAGTAAATTCGTGTTTTCATCATGCCTTTATTTGTTCCGTCGCAACCACATGCTTACTGAAAAATACGAAAAACTTTGGAATAAGCCAGAGCATCCCAAACTGAACTCGTTTTTGGGCGAGGGGCGAGTTGAGATAGGTGTGAACGATCACTATTAATTATAAATAGATTTGCGAGCTATAAACTAAGCCTTGTCTTCGCCAACGACTTTATTCAACGGTCTAATATAAAGTCCACAGCCATCTTTACATGTAAATCGGTTGTTGCCAAAAGAGGGACCTTTATTTTATGGTCTTTAAACAGTAAGGGTAGCTCTGTACAGCCTAAAATGATGCCTTCCGCACCGTTTTTCACTAACTGGTCAATTTGCTCCTCAAAAAAATGTCGTGCATCATCTGAAAATATACCTTGTGTTAATTCTTTAGAAACATAATGATGAGCTTGATCTATATATTGATCTTCAGGAATGATGGTTTCTATCTGGAAGATCCTATGCAGTCGATCCGCAATAAATTCTCCCGTCATAGTGGGTTTGTTGCCCAGTAAGCCCAATGTTTGAAGTCCCAATTTCTGCGCTTCGGTGCCAGTCGCATCGGCTATGTGGAGAATAGGTATAGATATTTCTCCTTGCACATAGTCATAAACTTTATGCGGGGTGTTCGCACAGATAATAATAGCCTCTGCTCCAGCGGACTCCAACTTTCGGGCCGTCTCTAGGTATTTCGCATTAATTTTCTCCCAGTTCTGCTCCCGCATGAGCTCAATATTCAGGCTGTGAATAATGAGTGGGGGGTTCGCCTGCAGCCCTATTTGATCCGCTACTTTCCGATTAATCAAACTATAGTACTCTACGGTGGAATACCAAGAAGTACCGCCTATCATTCCAAGAGTTTTCATATTCTATCGGTTGAATTACATTTCTACCTTACTCAAGTATACCCTCTAAGAAGGAATTGCAAGATACCCCAAATTTGGCTTCGCTCCAAAGTGTGCCTTTGATCAGTTCCTGAGGAGGGGAGAGAGGCGTGAGCGAGCACCCTTAAGCATTCGAGGTCTTGGGCTCGTCAAGACTCCAACCGACTAAATGAGCATATGTTTTCTTATAAGTAATCATTCCCGCGATACCCATATCCGCCCGATGAACTCTATTTGATGATGGTTATGCATTCTTTTCCCGCTCTTAGTTTGGGGAGTGCAGACCCATTTTATTCCCTTCCGAGTCCAGAAATATTGCGTAATATCCGCTCTCATCTGCGTGAGGGGATTTCGGTACAATGATCTCTCCTCCATTTTTCTCGACTTTAGCAAGAATGTTTTGAAGATCGTCTCCGCCATTTAGATAAATAGTCACCCCATCGGCCGAGGGTTTGTCACCTTCCGCTTTGACAATAACTCCCGTAACCATTTGTCCTTCATAGGGGAATAGTCCCATTTGCATTCCTGAAAACACTATTTTTTCAATGTTGATGTCTAAAATGGATTGATAAAAATCAATTGCTCTCGAAATTTCAGTTGCAGGGATTTCAAAAATGGAAATAAAGGTTTTCATTTCTTCTGTTTTTTGTGTTTCTAAGGAATCAATGGTAAGGTTCTCGGGACTAGCTCTATCTTGACCTTGACAGGCAAGAAAGCAAATGGAAAGTACGAACCCACTAAATAGCATTTTCTTTTTCATTTCTTCTGTTTTAATTCACTGTACAAATATGAAATCGTTCCGAAGTCTATAATTGTAAAAATGCGACACTTCATCTATAAAAGATTTTTGAAAGGGCCATACTCTCGTCATCCCAAAACTGCTTCGGGTTAATACCCGTGAATTGTTTAAAGTCTCTGATGAAGTGTGCCTGGTCGAAATACTCGCTTTCGTAGGCAATGTGGGTTAATTTATCTGTTTTTTTATTCAGTAGCAGTTTTAATGCCGTTTGAAGTCGGATTACTTTCCCTAACTGTTTGGGGCTAACACCAATTTGTTTTTTAAAATTTCTTTCGACTTGTCTTCTTTTGGACAAGTCTTCTTTAAGAATGTTTGTTATCGATTCCGTTCCATTGGATGATAAAAGTGAATCAACGGTTTGTTTTACAATGTTGTTAATGGTTGTTATATCACTCAGCTTCTCTATCAGAAATTTTTCTATGATTACAATTCGTTCTTTGCTGTCTGTAGCCTGAATTATTTTTTGTTCTAATGCTATAGCCCCCTCAAACAAGGTTTCTAATGCCGTTTCTTTGTTTGCCAATTTTTCGATAGGCGTAGTAACGAAATTGCCAAAGCCATAGGGGTAAAACCGAATGGCGAAAGTGTTTACATGGCCTGTCGGCTCGATATAAAATGGTTTCATTGTTTGTCCAAGAACCATAGCCCGAGGTTGTAAGATAAATTCGTCTTTTGAAGTATAGCGCTTTATGTCGTCTCCAAGGATAAATGCCATTTCAATACAACCATCAGGAATGATTCGTTGTCTTTCCGAATCCTTTTCGGCAGGGATTTCTAACGTCCAGTAACAACTAACAAGAGATTCTAAATCTGGATGTGGTGGGTAGGTTTGATAGTTCATGGATTGATACTTTCGCTGTGGTACACAATTTACTGATAAGCGACATCCAAAGTACGCATAGAATGCCTTATGATCCAGAGAATCATAAGACTTGGGAGCATTTATCTTTAAAATCTTTATTTCAAGATCTAAGATTCAGTAGACTCACCAACTTTGTGATGTAAGAGGTAAAAAACCGTGGAGGCTGCCTTAAAGGGTAGTGCGGTGGAAGTTTTCCGGCGTATTTTAGGTTGAACTCTGTTCGTTGCTACCAGAGGAAGGCGGTGTATTATAACCGTTTTGCGATATGCGTAAACTTCTCGCCTTGCTTGCCATATGGTTGTTACACAGCAGTTTGTTTATAATACCACGGTCTCTCCCATCCTGATTATACTTTTTGGGTAAGAGTGATTTTTAATTTTTCATTCAAATTCCCTATAAACGCCTTTCGCTTCAGGAGTTTACTACATTGAATTTCGAAAGTTTTTGTTGCATTCAGCTTTGGGAAGGATAGTTTTCCTTTTGCGATAGACAATGTTATTAACACATTGAAATAATTATATATCAAAATTAGCTTTTGGATAAAATCAGTTTTGACGACCTTAAATCCAATTCGTTGAGCAGTCCTGTTATTGATAATGTAGCTTGTTCCACGAATTTTGAGGTTCTCTAATTCATTGTTTTCCATTTGTTCCAAAAGCTTTAAAAGCCCCTCCAAATATTTTTGCATTATAAAGGTCTTTCGTTGTCTGGCATTCAGCTTGCGGTCAATTACAAAGACATAATCAAACAAGGTCCCTCCATGTATTTTAATCACGCCATTTTTAGGTTTTTCAGATACAAAGAGTGGTGAATAATAAATTAAGCCACCGCTTTTTTTTAAAGAGGGTACATCGAAAAAGGGAGCTATTATAGATAGGGTTATTGGGAAGATTATAATTACAATTAAATAGATGCCTGTTAACCAAGAAATGTATAAGGCTATGAGGAGTACACTGAAGGCAACAAAGCCTATCGCAAACTGAATCTGGTTCCGCTCCTTTTTTGATTTTGAGTAAAAACTGTGTTTCAAATCTATTTTTGTCTTTTCGCCATAAGTTAGGTTATTTTAGGCATAGCGTTCGATTGACAGCTATGACTTTATATCCATTCTCTGTTCTTTGTACTTTCCTGTTCTTGTAATGTTACTCCTTAATTAAACCTAAATATTTCACAATTTTATTTCGAAGGCGATTTCTAAAGAAGGTACTTAAGGGGTAATATACGATTCCGAATACAACGAATGTAAAACCTAGTATTAATAAGAACTTGTCATCTTTGGCGATTGATAAAGCCATAAAAGCGATAAGAACTCCACCCACAAAAGCAAGAGTAGCAAAAATGGGTAGAATGGCATTTGGCTTTGCAGTTAACTTTATCAAAGTCCCAGTTTCTTTTTGTTTGAGGTTTCCTTTTATATAAGCCGATTTCCTTCTTAGGTTAGGCATATTCCAACCAATAACGTTGAACTTATCATAAACGGTAAACTCATTTTTGCTCGTAAGCTTGCCTGAAATTCGCAATGTTTTATGCTCAAGGAGCCCTTCAATCCTATTCTTTACATGCTCAATGTTCAAATTTGAAGAGTAGCTTGTTTCCTCCGTGTTTAGTATTTTCTGGATCATGCCCATTTGTAGTTCGATTTGTTTTTCTGCCTAAAAGCACAGCGGCCTTAAGCTTAGCTGTTCGTGTATTGGAAAGATACGAAGGATTTGAGTATAAAAAAGGAGTTTGTTTTCGGTGAAGTGCCACCTAAAGCCTTCATGACTTGCCGCTGATTAGGCAACAGGTATGGATCGCAGTGACCTATCAAAGCGATTTCAAGATTCTCCTAAAAAACTACTTACCTCAAATACTCTATAGACTCTATCTCTATGGCGCAGGCTTGATGCTCTACGATGATTGAGGCCACCATGAATATCTCCTCCAGTTGGATCGGAGCAAAACTAGAGAGAGGTATTTCATAATCTTTCCATTCGTTTGTCAAGTTTAGGGGAACTTATGCTTCTGAACCATCCGTGGGGTTCGATTTATCTTTTAAGCTAACTTTTATTTGCTCACCCCCTTCTACTCCCCGCAGTCTGAGACGCAATGTCGTAAATTTTGAAAAGTCTTTGACACGGTTGGCATCCACCACCCCATTTCCCACAAACCAATATATAACGGCCCATGCGACAGAGTCAAACTGGACAGTGCTATGTGCTCCTAAATATTGCAAGGTTACCGCTTGGTTTTGGTTTGGGCTGGCTACAGCATAGCTGTAATCCTGTGTGCGATATCCATGCTGCATGACAGTAGGGTAGGGGCTGTTGGCATATTGGTCGAAAACCCGGGCGAGTTGATTCTCAATTTCACGCGTGTAATCCTCCTCCCCACTTAGTATCATTTCCCGCAAGGCTTCTCCCATGATCAATAAATTTTCATATTTCACAATGAGATGTTCGGGATAAAAATAAATGGGTGTTAGACTGGGATGAAAGGCGATTTCATCCACTAGTCTCGGTAGTTTTTCCACTAAATCAGCTCCCCAGGTTTGAGTTGCTGAGTTAAAAAAAGTATAGGTGCCCTCAAGGTCGGCACTAACAAAGTCATCAAAAGAGTTTTGAAGAGTTTGGTTATAGTTACTCTCTTGTATGGTTAACTCTTCCAGTAAATTGTAGTAATTAAAAAGGAGCTCCTCAACGTCTGTTCCTTGAAGTTGGCTTAAAAAGCCTGAATTGGTCAAGGATTCAAATCCGCTGACATTGGGGGTTAGGTACTTTACACCCCATGCGTCATTAATCGCCCGAGACATAAAATCTATGTTTTCTCTGCTGTATCGGTACGCCGCTGTCAGGCTATCCCCGTACACTTCCTGACGTATTTGATAATAGGCCGGGTACATCCGTCTTCTGCTCAGGGCTAAGCGGGGAACGAGATCAAGCCAAAACTCTTTGATAGTTTCGGCCTTTTTAAGATCACTTTCGATATTTTGAGCAATGCTATTGAGGTAACCATTCAAAGCTTCCCTATTCAAGTTTTTTTGGTTGGCATTGTTGATTTGTAAGGCGATCAGAATACCGATAACAACAAGAATGATTTCTCCCAGAGCATAGAGCAGATATTTTTTAATCCGATTCTCTTCCAGTAAGGTTTTACGTATTTTCCTAAAAATTTTTATCATGAGTCACCGATTCGTGATATAAGGAAGCATCCCGTTTTTGCGGTTATGTCTCCTACTGCTGGTAAGATACGAAGGATTCTGTGATCAGTGAGCGTGCAAAGAATGAACTGGCATATTGTCGGCAATTTTTAGCTCGCCCTCGTCGGAGAGCAAAAGGAGCCTGGAAAGACCACCTGTAAAGCCTATACAAAATTTAATTGCCTAGCTGCCCGGCTTATATTTATTTCCTCAGTATAAGTTAATTTGACAAAAGGCCTTTCCTGCGATGAAAGAAGAAGATTACAAAGCCAACTAAAACAGCGGCAAGAATAGCTATAGCTGCAGCGGCACCGGGATTGCCAACCTCATCCTGCGTGTAAGGAAGAAGAGACCCGTAGTAAATGGAAAAGTGAACTACCACCGCTACAACAGAAGCCGCAACGGGAGCCAAGAGCGGTACATTTTTGAAGAAAATCCCCATAATTACCGGAACAAAAGCTGCTGAGAAAAAAGCATAAACACCATTTAGGGCGAGAATGCTAACACTCAATCTTGGATGTTGAATCTGCTGCCAGGAAATAACTATGGTGGCAATAGCTAAAATTACTATAATCCCTCGATTGAGCCAAATCATCAATTGAGGCTCTAATCCCGATGGGCTTAGAGGCTCTATGATATCAGACGTGATCGTGGTAGACATGGACTGGATTAAGCCCTCCAGAGTGGACAGTCCTGCAGAAATCAACCCAATAATCAAGATCAACGCTACCCATACAGGAAATTCGGAAACTACGAATTGGGGAATGATATCATCCATGCTGAGAGGAGCTCCATCTACCTCGAGGTCAGGAAAGGACAAACGGGCGTAAAACCCCGCAGCTACAACCAAGAAAAATAAAATCTGAACCAAAATACCGGTCGTCAGATAGGCTCGGATGTCTTTTTTACTTTTAAGCAAAAGGGACTTAGTTATAATATGCGGTTGACAAACAATAGCAGCCCCTACCACGATCTGAAAGAAAATTATTTCCCAATAGTCTCGAAACATCGGGCTGTTTGCAAAAGTGGATTGAGTGAGGCGAGGATCAACAGCGTTGAGTTGGTCAATAAATCCGTGGATACCCTCTGAAAAGTACGAATAGCCGGACGTCAGTAAAATAATCGCTACGATGCTCATCAAAACAGCCTGAATGGTATTTGTATAAACCATTGAGTTCGCCCCGCCAAACATCATATAACCGAAAATAAAGCTAACTACGCAAGTGAGCACCCAAAACTCATCAGCATCAAGAGCTTTGGAGATCACCTTCGTAAGTCCGACACAAATGAGTACAATAAAAGTGATTAAAAGCAGGGACAAAAAAGCAAAAAAGAGGGAAAACCATTTATTATGATATTTCTTACCGATCCATTGGGCCAATGTTAGAGCCTTTACTTGCCCACCAAAATTTTGAAAGCTCTTTGTGAGCACGATTAGTGATACGAAAGCAGCCAATGGCAAAAATACGCCAAAGCTGAGAAAAGCGCTCCAGCCGTATAGGCTAACATAGCCCGGGTTAATAATAAAAGTTGCAGCACTTGTCATACTCGCAGCCAAAGAAAGACCCACAGCATAGGGAGAAAACTGAATACTTCCAAGGGCGTAGTCCCCAATAGATTTAATCTTCAGTGAGCCGCGAATAACGAAAAAGAGGATCGCTAAAGCATATAAGGTAAGTGTGATGGCGGTTGCCGTAACGATGTCCATAATCGGTTATTGAGTATTAGGTTGTAAATAGGTGTGTGAAAACTGGGAAAAAACTGCTGGAGCAAAAGATTGCAGCTCTTGGCAGAGCGAGTTAATGTGGTTTCGCTTCGCAGAGCTGCTCAAATACTCGCCGCATGATTGATATAATTGATTTAAAAAATGTTCTTTGTCCAAGTGCCCAAGCTTGAAAGAAGCGAGAAAGTGGAACCAGGGTAAGGTCGGTAAATAATTTGCTTTCTGCTGGTACTTTTTATCAAGCTCTAACAAATCATAATTATCAAAAACGATCAAAAGCTGTTCCCAATTTTTCAAAGAAATCAGGGCTTTTAGATAAAATGAAAAAAAAGTGTGCCAGCGGTGTTCGAATATTTCCTTCCTATATAGCCGAAGAAAACTTTCCGCATATTTTTTAGCTTGCTTCGGCCGTTGGTTCAACTGGAGCGTGTGAATATAGAAGGAGGCGAAGCCGGATCGATTATGAGAACTGTTTGATTCTTTGAGTCTAGGCAGGCTCTTTTGCATGAGTTGCAGTGCTTTTGGGTATTTTTTCTTGCGCAGTAGAATGCCCGTGAGAGTATTAACATACTGCAAGTAATCTTTATTTATATGAGTGATGCTGAGATAACCGTAATTCTCGGCAAGATTCCACTCTTCCCGTTTGGAGTGGATGATTACTCTGTTGGAATAGTAGTTAGCAAGGATGTTACGGGAATAAAACTTGCCTTCCTTAAGGAGTTCATCTAAGTGTTGGTATAGAGGGAATAGCTCTTCAAAATCTCGGTAGTTGATATGAATAAAGGTCAGGCGAACTAGAGCGGTATACCGGTTCAATCCATCCAGGTCGTCGTCTAGAAAATAAGACTTGAGCAAAGGTTCCCATTGTTTCGATTCTCTTTTTCCCGTGCGATACTGCTCAACAATGTCATGAGTGACCTGATATAAATCACGATTTATTCTTTTCGCTTTTTGATACTCGACGCGGTGCTGATCAATAAATTTTAGAGTGGCGTCGTGAGCGCGATAGCGCATTCGCACTAATAAATATTGCCGGTAGCGGTCCACTAATTCGTAAAACCGAATAAAATGAAAATCTCTGGAGCGGTACTTTTTCATTTGGTCCAAGATATAGCCTTCAACTTCAGGTGAGATATCGTCCGTCAGAATCTTGTATTCTGTATCTTGAATATTTCGCAGTTCACGATCTACATTGATTGTTGCGAGCTGTTTTTCTATCCACCCTTTAATTTTGGAATACTTGCGTTTGTCAATACTGAGATCGTAGGCCTGTTTGCATTCAGCTGAAGAGGCATTTAATAATAACCTCTCGAGAATAGCTTTATTTTCAACATCGGCAAACTGTTCTATACGCTTCAAATAGGCTAGCTCATGTGGAAAAAGCTTAGCGGCGAAGGCAGCAAACTTTTTTAAGGGTGTTTTTCCCATTATTTAAGCGAATTGACAAATTCAATAATTAAAGCGTTTGTTTTCTCTGGCTGGTCAAGGGGAATATAATGCCCAGTATTTTCCCAGAATACGGGCTCAATCTCAGGATATACTCTTAATGCATTAATCATGTATTCCTGTATACTTTCCGGGTGAAAGTATGGATTAGGAATCAACTGGTCATTTTGTCCGAAAACCATGCGGATCGGTAGTGATAGATTTTTAAATAGAGGAAGGGATGGCGCCTCCAGCATGGCTGTCACAGATTGAATAATCGCTGTTTTGAATTGAGGGTACTCCCGAGTTTTTTGGATTGCGATTCGATCCTCCACTAAATAATCTGGAATACGATCCAAATTGTGGAAATTTTTATTGAAATTTTCAACAATGATGCTATCCGTGAGGCTTTGAAAGTAATTGGCTTTGTAATAGCTTTGGAGTAAAACCGCTGCTTCTTTCGAAAATGTCTCAATGCCCGCCGGAGCCAAAAGCACTAGTCCCAAATAATCACCAGGATATAAGGCTGAGGTATGGACCGCGACTTGCGCGCCCATCGAGTGTCCCACCAATATAGGGTTTTTTGCATTAAGTTCTTTTAATAGGGCGTGAACGACCTCTGCATAATAAAACATGCTGATCTTCTCGGTTTGCAATGCTGACTTGCCATAGCCTGGCAAATCTATTGCGATACAGCGATATCTTTTAGATAGCTCAGTGAGTTGACGCTTCCAGGCCTGCGAATAACTTCCCAAACCGTGGATAAATAAAAGTGTCGTGTCTCCATTGCCCATTTCGATATAAGAGCAATGCGTCGAATCCTGCAAAACCACTTCTTTGGCTGGAATAAAATAAGGTCGTTCTTCCATAGAGGTCACTTGAGTAAAGATGGAGTTCAGAGGGCAGAAAATGAACAAGGCAGCAAAAACTGCCTCCCAACTTAAGGGTTGAAAGATAACTTGTAGTGAGTAAAGCCGAAAAGGATTATGAATACTCATTAACATTATTTTTTAAAGCGTGACGGTCAATCTTTCCCGTTGAGGTTTTGGGAATCTCATCCAATAGGGTCCAATGAGCCGGAATTTTAAACTTAGCCAGTCCTTGCAGACAATAAGTTTTTAATTCATCAAGAGATTCCGAACTGGAGTCGGTCAACTGAAGAAAGGCTCGACCCACCTCTCCCCATCTGGCACTGGGGACACCCAAGATAGCCGACTCGCTTACTAGCGGATGGTTGTTGAGAAACCGTTCTACCTCCAAAGGATAAACATTTTCTCCTCCACTAATGAACATATTTTTCTTCCGATCCACCACGTATAAGTATCCTTGCGAATCTTGTTTAACGATATCTCCCGTTTTTAGCCACCCATCAGTAAAAGCAGCTTTTGTCGCCTTCGGATTGTTCCAATATCCGGGGAAACACATTGGCCCTTTCAAGAGGAGTTCTCCATCCTCGTTGGCACCACAAGGAGTCCCGTCTTCCCGCACGACTTTAGTCTTTACGTAAAAATTTGGTCGCCCAATGGACCCAATTTTATCCAAGGCATCATTGTGATGAAGGGAAGTAAGGTTCGGCCCAGCCTCTGTCATGCCATAGCCCTGTCGCACGGGAACTTTTTTATCGTGCCACGTTTCTATTAGAGGAAGGGGCATAGCTTCGCCTCCTACGATTACATATAGTAGCTCCCTAAACTTTGCTTGTGAAAAGTTAGGAAGTTCGGCCAACCTTTTGAGCATAGTCGGAACACCCATAAAAATACTTATGTCTTCTTTGTCCAACAGTTCAAGGAGACTAGTAGCATCGAAATTTTTCATCAAAAGTATACATCCACCCCTATGCAAAAGCGGTGTCAAAAGGACATTCCATCCGCCCGTATGAAAGAGGGGCATGCAATTCACTGTTTTACTTTCGGAATTTATTATTAAGCTGAGAGCTGTATTCACGGAGTTCCAAAATAGCATTTCGTGAGTATAAATTGCTCCTTTGGGAAAGCCCGTGGTTCCCGATGTGTATAAAATAAATATGGGATGGTCATCAGGTATTTCCCGCACTTCATACCTTTGATCTAAAGCGGGTTTAACTTCGTGCAGTTCTTCGAAAGAAATCAATTCAGGCTGAAACTTCTCCCACACAATCTGTTCCAGGGTCGTTTTGAAAGCACTTTGAAAGTAGACAATTTTAGGTTTTGCATCGTGAATTAAGTCGCTCAGCTCTCTGGATGTGTAGCGATAATTCAGTGGCACAATGACGAAACCAATTTTTTGAGCTGCTGAAAAAAGGGTAATGTATTCTAAGCAATTTTCTGCCACTACGGCTATGCGGTCTCCAGGGCTCAAGCCGTGTTCAAATTGAAGATGAGAAGCCAAACGTGTAGCAAGTGTATTAAGTTCTCCGTAATTTAACCCTCTTCCACTCTCAACCTCTTGTGCCACAGGAGATCGAGGAGTAAACGTCGCCCATTTTTGAACCCAATCCTTTTCCAACATTTGCCCTCAATTTAAGTTTTTAATGCGGCCGAAGCAAATGCTAAGCCTCCGCCGGAACCTACAAATACACAGAGCTGTCCGGATTTGACCTTGCCAGATTTTTTAGCGATTGCGAATGCCATCGGAATACAGGCAGAACCTGTATATCCATAGTCATGCATAATAGTCGTCGCCTTTTCTTCAGGCTGGCCTAGAATATCCAGGGTTTCTCTAATGGCGTTGATATTAATCTGCGTCAAAAAGAAATGGTCGATGTCTTCAATCTCCACCGCCATTTTTTTGCAAAGATCCTTGATCATCTGAGACCACATTTTTGGGTTGAGTTCTTTAGGGAATTTTTTTACGAACTGCAATTGGTGTTGATGCTTGGCCAAGGCTTCCTTGGTAACCGGAATGTGCGAACCTCCGCTATATATGCCCATCCAATCCGCGTACTGACCCATGGTGATCAATTCTCCAGGCACATAATTTTGTTCCTTAGATGCAGAAAGCACTACAGCACCTGCTCCATCGGCAAATAGCGTAACAGTTTTTTTATCTTCTATATTTAAATATTTGCTCATTGCATAGGCACCAATCACCAAAACGTGTTGATATTGCGGATCTGAGATAATGTATTTTGCTGCAATGTCTAATGCTGTAACGAAGCCCGCACAAGCAGTATTAACGTCAAATGTTCCGGCCGATAGAGCGCCGAGACGATCTTGAAGAACAGCGGCAGTAGAAGGACTCACATATTCAGGCGTATCTGTTGCCACAATGATTAAGTCCAGATCTTCTGGCTGCCGTCCGGCATCTTTCATGGCATCCTGTGCTGCGTGATAGCATAAATCTGCCGTGGATTGATCTTTTGTACACCACCTGCGCGCAAAAATTTCTACATTTTCTTCCAGCCAAGTGCTGACATCTTCTCCAAGCAGTTGGTCAAAGTAGGCATTTTTAAGTTCTCTTTCAGGGGCGTAAAAACCCGCCCCTGAAAGAGATGCACCTCCCAAATTATTCATTTACTAACGTTTTATTTAATGGGGAGCTTCATTTTGAAATCTACGCTGTACAAACGCCCTGTTGGCGGTGCCGCAGTAAATTCTCTCATTTCTACATCAAACAGATTTGTTACCTGGCCGCTGATAGTAAAGTTTTCATTGACCCGATATCCCAAGTTCACATCCACCGAAGTAAATCCACCCAGAGGTCCATAATTGTATGAATCTGCACTTCTGGCATCTGCAACTACAGGAACTCCTCGATAAACAAGATCTTGGGTTTCTGCTGCAATCTGAAAGCTGGAAAAATAATCAAATGCTTCTACCCAACGCATAAACAAGGTGCAGAAAAATTTATCTCCGTTGTAATTGAAGCTGATGTTTCCTTTATTTCGGGGGGCGTTAACTAAAATATCTAATTTGTTAACAACTCCATCATTATTAAAGTCATTTGATAGATTATTTTCATCGATTTCATATCCAAAGTAGGAATAATTTGCACCGATGCTGAATTGGTTATTGATGTAATAGTTTAGACCGATATCAAACCCATAAGTATCAAACATTCCGAAATTGAGATAGGTCGCTACTAGGCCATTGTAAATTCCAAAGCCCGTCTGTACCTCTTCTATAGGCACCCCTCCTCTCTCTTCAGCCACACCTATAACCTGAACAGGGCTTAGAAAGTCTTCTGAAATGTTGTAATAGGCGTTCGCATCAACAAAGAGTTTTCGCTTAAAATGCTGTCCTTTGTAGCCCACCTCTATCGTTTGAAGTTGCTCAACTCTTTGGGGATCGACCATAGTTCCGTCCGTCAATGTGAAACCTTCAGCATTCCCTAGAATCAACCCTGAAAATAAATCTCCAAACATATTTAAAATGGTTGGTGCTGCAATTCCTTTGCCGTATGTCAGACGAAATGTACCATTATCAAAATCTTTCAATAAGCCTAGTTTGGGAACGAAGTTGAATTCGTAAATCTCATGATAATCAGCCCTGGCAGCTGCCAAAACGCGGAAGCCATAGGGTAGAGATTGTTCCAGGTGGGCATACCCTCCATATTGGGCGACATTGATATAATCGTTATCGTTTTCATCTAATAAATAGGTGCTCAGGCTATTTGCCTGATCCAATTGATATTGAGCACCAACAACAACATCTAGCGTATTATTGAAAAAATTGTCAAAATATTGTGCTTCTCCATTCCATCTTCTGGATGCATCGGCAAACAATGCGCCGCTTGCATACGATTGAGAACCCGCTGCTTGCTGGTGAGACAATCCAGCATCTATTCCTCTCCAATATTGTTTCGTCCGGTCATCGATACTGTAGGTACTATCCGTATTACTCGTAGTCAGATAGCCCTGAACAAAATAATTTTTTCCGGAAAGTCGCAGCTGATAATAGTTAATTCTCCAATCTTTAATTTGATTACGGCCTACATTCGTTGGCGAAAGGTAGGTGCTATTACTGTGTCCATAGTTAAAGATGATATCTGTATTTGCATTTGGACTATAATACAGTGCGGCTTCGGCTTTTGTAAACTCAATACCGCGGTCCAGCTCGAGTTCATCATATGCTTCAACCTTGCCATCTGATCCAGGCTGTCCGTTCTCATCTAATCGGTCGATATAAACGGAGTCTACATATTCAAACTCTTCTGCCTGAGTTCGTTCCAAAGAGAATTTATAAGACCACTTGTCGTTGATCACTTGCGCGTGGCGAAGTCTTCCTGAGATCATACCCTGATTACCTATGGTTGTAGCAAGCGTCGTCCCTTCAGAAGTCCTTGGATCCTTGGTGATTGTGTTTACTAAGCCATTATGTGCATTAGGTCCATACATGGTCGAATTAGGTCCCAGAATAACTTCCACTCTTTCTATATCCTCTTTAATCACAGTGTTTAGGGGGCCAAATGGGAGCCCCGTAGCTACTAGTGTACTATACCGTCCATCAGTTACCTGCAGGTTTTTAGCATTAAAATTCGAGTTGAAACCCCGAATATTGATCCCTGTACCAACGACTCCTGCTCTAAAAAAGTCAATCCCCTTTTGACGGGCAAGCAATTCCCCCGCATTAGGTGAAGCAAACTCCTCTAACTCTCTAGCATATATCGTTTCTATAGTAGCCGGAGACTCAGTAAGTTTTTCTGGGCGTTTTGAGCCAGACACTACAACCTCCTGTCCAGTGATTCCTTGCGGTTCTAAGCGAATATCCAGGGTGGTTGTTGATCCTGATTCAACTGTAACTTTTCGGGTGATTTCCACATATCCCAAGTATTTGAACCCAAGCGTATATGTACCAGGATCCAAACTCAATTCGTAAGCACCTGACTCATCGGTAACTGCTCCAAAGCTTTCTTCTTCTACATAGACAGTTGCACTAATGAGGGGATCATCAGAAAATTCATCTGTAACAACACCCTTAACTGTACCTTGCTGCCCTAGTAATTGCAGACCATAGAGCAGTACAAAGCCTGTGATTAGTAAAAAGTTTTTCATAGTTTTGGTTTTTTTGAAGTTTTCGTTTGGGAACAATAGTTTGATATATGTAGATCTCAAAACAACGTCCTGCCCCCACTTGAAAAACAGAAATTTAATTTCAGCTTAAAGGTATTATTACAAATCGAAGAATTTGATACTTGTGTTTTGATTTAATAATGAGACTTTCCAATTTTTTAAAAGTTTTTGTTGTATTAAAACTCTATTAATCAATATATTATGGTGATTTTATCATGGGTCGACTTTTATCTCTACAGCGGGTCTATCGAGAAAACCACGGTCATTTGTATCAAAGGTAACACAACGCCAACCAAACAATATTTTGTTTGAGCCGGGTTTTCGACCTTTTCTCAGGATAATTATTGCATAGTTTGTGTTCACAAATCCAAAGGGGAGACAGCCCGATATACAAGCGCAATTTTTTTTAGCTGGCCCTTAAAAACAAGGCGAAAGTTCGAATCTGTTTTGCTATGCTCGCGCAGTCTAAAGCGTTAGGCCTCCGTCCACTTGCAGGACCGTTCCAGTGATAAAACCTGCTTGGTCGGAAGACAGGAATAAATATGCATTTGCGATATCTTGTGCTTCTCCCAGTCGTTGTAATGGCGTCCGGCCTATAAACTGGTCTAGAACTTTTTGAGGTACGGTTTCTAGCATTTCAGTAGCTATAAATCCAGGAGCAACGGAATTTACTGTAATGCCTTTTCTACCCAGCTCTTTTGCCCAGGTTTTTGTCAATCCGTTAAGCCCAGCCTTAGTTGCCACGTAGTTAGATTGTCCAAAATTTCCATATACTCCTACAATCGAACTGGCATTACAAATGCGGCCGTAATTGTTTTCAGCCATTTTTAGGGAAACATATTTAGTGCACAGGAATACGCCGGTTAAATTAACATCAATTACCGATTGCCAATCATCAACACTCATTTTTTTTAGCGAAGCGTCCCGTGTGATTCCAGCATTATTTATGAGGATATCAATTTGCCCCTGTTCATCCATGATTTCCTCTGCTGCCATCTGGATTTGCTCCTCCTTGGTTGTATTCACCTTTTGAAAAAAGCAATGTTCCCCTAAAGCGCGTGCAACTTCTTTTCCCTGAGAAGCAATATCCCATATATAGACCTTTGCGCCCGCTTTGAGAAAGGTTTCAGCTGTAATACGACCAATACCTCTGGCACCACCTGTAATGATAGCAATTCGATTCTTCAATGTTTCCATGACTTTTCTTTAAATATATTACACATCGAGACAATTCTACGCGCAGGAACCTTAAAATCGAGGATAGACAATAGATAGTAAATTCAATATAAGCTTCTAAATTAAAGAATATAAAAGGGGTTGACGATCGTGTTGTTGATAACCTATTACGATAATTTTTAAGCGTCCTCTGCATCACCCATTACTTCATAAATACAGTTCGCTTTAAAAACCTATTGTCTAGCTTTGGGTTTTTAATTAATTGTGCTGCGAATAAACCTTTAGCCAAATAAAGCATGAAGTACTTAGGTGCTTACTTAATCCTAAATGTTTTCATTATATCTTCTCCGGCCGTTAGGTAATGATCGTATTGATCTACTTCACAGGTCAATGTCAAGATGTAGGCCTTATTGTTTTCAACCCAGTAGCGCTGTTGCCATTTTAAAGAATACTGGCCCTGCTTTCCTGTATATATAATCTTTTGATACTCGCCATTTTTATCCGTAATTTTTTTGGACTCTATTAAGTTTATATCGGTTATCATCATCTCAATTTGTCCGAGTGAAATCTCAATATACTTTTCAAGATCAATTTGTTTTCCGGGCAAATTTTCCATAATCAGATTCACATTCTCCCTGAATAGGTCATGATCCGAAAGTTGCTTCGACAAAAGCATAAAACTCATGCCCATCTGTCTCGATGTATCTAGCTCAAAAGAATCTGGGTACTGCACGGTATACACGGGCTTATCAATCAGTTTCCAGTTTTTGGGTGTTTCCGTTGTTACCTGTCTCTTTGCATCTTTTGGCGGCGATTGATCACAGGCAACACATGTTATTACCAGAGCGAGAAACCCAACGAGTGATAATTGTTTCATTTTTTTAGTTTTTTTACCGGGCACCTTCAATGGATTCGCGACCCTAATTTATCTTAAAATCTCCTGTCAAAGGTCTTTCCGTTAAATTGATAAACGCCGCCTCCTGCCATTCCAAAGAGTAAGTTTTTGTTTTGATCTTCATAAATAGCCCAAATCATGGGGGACTTGAGCGTAGTGTCAACGGCGTAGTTAGTCATAGATTCACCATCATACTGCCAGGCGCCTGTATCTCTATCGCCAAACCAGATGTTTCCCTGACTATCTTCTGTGATTTCAAATACATGTTCAAGTGTGCCAGGTGGTGATTTATCGCCTTTCCTTCCGCCGATAGGGTATATCAGCTTGTTCTTTTCGGAAAAGTTAATCGTTGAATTTCCTTCTTTTAGTAATACACCAATCCCATTATTTCCCAGCCAAAGTCTGCCTTTCGAATCTTCGAGAATGCTTCTTAAATGAAGCGGTTCAATATTTCT
>Ga0209925_1000362_pt1 | contig 23867 bp, 25 predicted proteins | sample SalPonR2_A_D1_MG_FD_185702 | JGI IMG/M metagenome (GOLD analysis project Ga0209925, IMG submission 185702) | Salt pond soil microbial communities from South San Francisco under conditions of wetland restoration - Salt Pond MetaG R2_A_D1_MG... ... | reverse complement strand
AATAATATTCTAGTCGGTAATGGTAATTGAGCCCCTAAATCTTGAAACATACTAACAAAAGTTGGTACTACATTTGTTAGTAAGAATATTACCACTAAAAAAGCAATTACCATAATTGTAACTGGATAATATAAAGCTGATTTAATTTTCCCCTGAAGTTCGTCTTGTTTTTCGTAATGTTCAGCAATTCTATCTAACACATCACCAATAATACCACCGGTTTCACCTGCTCTAACCATTTGAACAAATAATTCAGGAAAAACATCGGGATGTTTTGATAATGATTCGGATAAATCAGAACCGGTTTCAATATCTTCTGTAATTGCGATCACAACTTCTTTTAATCTGGGATGGTCGATTTGGTCTCTTAAGATATCTAAAGCATCAATAATACTAATACCAGAATTAATCATAGCTGAAAACTGTCTGGCAAAGACAGCTAAATCATTTAATTTAACACTTCTTTGAAAGATATTAATATCAGAAAGATTTATACCCTGTCTCTTACGACTAATATCTAATATATAATAACCTTTTTTTCTTAAGTTTTTAGCAAGCATACTCTCATTTTCTGCTTCTAGGGTTCCTTCAATTTTTTGTCCGTTTTGGGACCTTACTTCATACTCGAACATTGGAGCCACTTTTACCAACTCCTCTTATAAATTTAATAACTGGCTTCTCTGGAAAGTCTTTTTTCTACGTACTTTCTGTTATCTGCTCTTCTAAGCAGAATATCTTTACTGATGGTTCCCTGGTTAAATAAGTCTAATAGATAATTATCTCTGACAACCATACCATATTTACTACCAGTCTGCATAATAGAATGTAATTGGTGACTTTCTCCTTCACGAATTACATTTTTAACAGCTGGGGTACCAATTAAGATACCTACTGCTCCCACACGTCCTGCTCTATCAGCTCTAGGGAGTAATTGTTGTGAAATTACTCCATTTAAAGTTGCGGCCAGCTGGATTCTAACCTGTTCCTGTTGATGTGGTGGGAAAACATCAATGATACGATCTATAGTTGCTGGAGCACTATTTGTGTGCAGTGTAGCTAACACTAAGTGACCAGTTTCAGCTGCCTCTAAAGCAATTGAAATTGTTTCTAAGTCACGCATCTCACCAACTAAGATAACATCTGGGTCTTCACGTAAAGCAGACCTTAAACCATTTGCAAAGGTTTGGGTATCTACTCCAACCTCTCTTTGGTGTACAATACAGTTTCTATGTGAATGCAAGTATTCTATGGGATCCTCTAAGGTTAAAACGTGTTTTGCTTTCTTTTCATTAATTTCATTAATCATTGCGGCCAATGTTGTTGACTTACCACTACCGGTTGGTCCAGTACAAAGAACTAGTCCCATTCTCATTAAAGCCAATTTTTTTAAGGTATTGGGGTAACCTAATTCATCAACTGTAGGAATTTCCTGAGGTATTACCCGCATGGCAATTCCAATTGATCCCCTTTGTCTATATATATTAACCCTAAATCGAGAAATTCCTGGTACACTGTAAGAAAAGTCTACCTCGCCCTTTTCCTGGAAATGCTCATACAAGTCATCACTTAACATCTTACGAGTCATTTCTTGTAAGTCTTCAACTTCTAATTCTCTGGGATATTCCTGATAAATCTGCAAATTACCATTATACCTAATGATTGGCTTTGATTTCACTGTTAAATGTAAATCAGAAACCCCCTGTCGATCTACAACACTTTTAAATAATTCGTCTATTTCCATATAATAATTCCCCCCTATACAATTACACGAGCAAGTTCTTGGTAGGATGTAAGACCTTGTTTAACTTTTTCAATTCCATCATGTTTTAAATCAATCATACCTTGATTCAGTGCATACTCTTTTATATCTATTTCATCGGCGCCCTTGACAATCATTTTTTCAACTTTATCATCAACAGTCAGGATTTCCTGAACTGCCATTCTACCTTTATAACCGGTCTCTCCACATTTATTACATCCTTGTGCTTTATATAAGGTGGTTCCTTCTTCTAAATCCATAAATTCTTGTTCTTCAATACCGGCTTCATATGGTTCTTTACAGTCACTACATAATCTCCTAACAAGTCTTTGTGCCATCGCACCAATTACAGTTGAAGCTACTAAGTAAGGTGGAATACCCATATCTACCAAACGAGTAACTGAACTAACAGAATCATTGGTGTGTAAGGTACTTAATACAAGGTGGCCGGTTAAAGCAGCTCTAACCGCAATTTCAGCTGTTTCTTCATCACGAATCTCACCAACCATGATAATGTCTGGATCCTGTCTTAATATAGATCTTAAAGTACTTGCAAAAGACAAACCCACCTGTTCTTTAGCATGTACCTGATTAATACCACCTAACTGGTATTCGACTGGATCCTCAATTGTTACAATATTTTTTTCAACATCATTTAGTTCATTTAAAGCAGCAATCAATGTTGTTGATTTACCACTACCAGTAGGTCCTGTTACTAAGATAATACCATGTGGCTGGCTAATTAAATTTTCAAATCTTCTTAGGTTATGATCTGAAAAACCTAAATTTTCTATATTAATTAAGCTATCATCTTTAGTTAATAGCCTAATAACGACCTTCTCTCCATTAACTGTAGGTAAGGTAGAAACACGCATATCAATGCTCATACCACGCACATTCATCGCTATCCTACCATCCTGGGGGATTCTCCTTTTAGTTATATCCAAATCTGCTATAATCTTAATCCTAGATACTAAAGCAGCCTGGGTATACTTAGGAGCAGTCATATGTTCACGTAAAACACCATCGACTCTATATCTAATCCTTACAATGTTTTCCTGGGGTTCTATGTGAATATCACTAGCCCTTTTTTGAATAGCCTGATTGATAATCATATTAGTTAATCTAACAATCGGGGCATCTTCAACCATTCTTTTTAGTTCATCTATTTCGGGTTCATCTTCCTCAGACTTATAATAATCTAAACTTTCAAAAACCTCAGAGGAATCTTCCCCGGTTTCATAGATCTGAGACATTATCCTATTTATCTCAGATTTAGTTGCAATCATCGGTTTTACTCTTAAGTTTGAGGTCATCTCCATATCGTCTATAGCTAAAAGATCGGAGGGATCACTCATGGCTACCTTTAAGGTATCGCCATCTTTTGATACCGGTACTGCACTATATCTCTGTGCAATATTTTCTGGTATATATTGCGAAAGAGAGGGATCGATGACATATTTTGATAAATCAGCTCTTTCAACTCCTAACTGAAATTCCAAAACTTCAACCAAATCACTCTCACTTACATAACCTAAATCTAATAATACATCACCAAGTCTTTTATCACTATCTTCTTGGTGGTCCAGTGCTTTTTCAAGCTGATCTCTTGTTATATATTTAAATTCTATTAATAACTCGCCAAGTTTCTTAACTTTTTCTCTAGCCATAATTTGATATCCTTCCCTTTAGAAAAAGTGTTTATTGTTATGATTACTATAACGATAATGGTTATTACTAATAATTCGGTAAAAATCAAATTTCTCCTTCTTATTTTACAATTAAATTCTCTAAAAATTAAAAAAAGCCCTCTTACTAATACAATAGGAAGCAGAGGAGTTTTGTTTATATTTATAAATATATTTATACATTTAAGGTATTAACTAGTGAATTTAAATAATATTTATACTATTTTACTAATATTTTCTAGTATCTAAATTGTATCATAAACATGTTTATAATACAATAGAACCTATCATAAATAATTAATGTATAAAATACTCTCTGCTTAACTACTCATTATGTGAATGGTAAAGGATTTTAGTTCTCTGCTTATAGCTACTTTTAATCCTATATTTTACTTCATTATTATATTTATTATTTTTTTCCATATTTATTCTAATATTATAGTCCGTGTCAAAACATAAATCAAGCGGATAATCAAGATTTTTATCACCTTTTTTTATCTTTTCTATAAGTATTAAATTTCTCCTGCATATTATAGTAAGCTTTTTTTGTATAATATAGTTAGTAATGATCTTATTATTTAACATACTATTATTAATTAAAGAAGCAGCTGTGATTCCAGTCACTAATAATGCTAAAAGTACAAATAATAAAATAAAGCCTTCTTGGTCTTTAATTATGATTTCCTCCTGGGCTAATAGAGTACAAATTGGTACCTATTATTACTATCGTAAAACTTCAATGAAAAATTAAATGTTTTTTTATTATTTATATCATTTCTTATCTTTTTAATCTCTAGATTTACAATTCCATTTAAGATAGGTTCTTTTTTTATATAGCGTAATATATTATTATCAAATTGATATTTCTCTATACCAACCGCTGGTTGGTCTTTAGATTGATATAAAACAATCTTAAATAAATTATTAGAATCCTGCTCTTTTAAGGTAAATTTACCATCTTTATTTGAAATATAGGCAGAAGAAGCATTCTTTAACCTATTTTTTAGCCATCTATCAAAAAGAATACTCTTTTGTACCTCTTCTCTTTTTAGTATCTCCTCTTTATATACTCTTGTAGAATTTAAAATAATCGAACTAAAAGAAATCATAATAATACTCATAATTGACAAAGCCATTAAGACCTCTATAAGGGTAAAACCTCTTTCATTGCTCTTTAATATCATCTTCACCCCCTTTAACCAGGGTTTCTATTGAAAAAGAGTGATCTCTCCATTGAACATTTAAATAGATCTTAAATATTCTTTCAATTAATTTGCCTTGGATAAAGAGTGGTTCAGTCTTTATAGTAATTTTATCTATGTAGGCATAATCATCAGGACTATTAATCATTAATTTACTTAGACCAATTTTGTTATATTCATACTTACCTTGTTTTATATTAATATTACCCTGATCAATTTGAGTTAATACTTCTTGGCATAATTGAAAAGATAGTCTTTTTCTTTCCGCTAACTTATTCATTTTATTAACACTTAAATAGTTATTAAAAAAAGCTAAAACTATAATTGAAAGTAAAAGTAATGAAACAACTGTTTCCACTAAGGTAAATCCTTTATTATTTTGCAAGCCTTACCCTCCCTAATTGACTAACCACAATCTTATAAATCTTAGTCCCATATTTAAGTCCAATGGTTCCGTGCAAGGCAGTACCATCAGCTTTAAATTCAATACGGTCATAATAATCAGCCGTAATTCTTGTTTCATTTAAATTCTTATATAAAATTAAATAACCAGGGAAGGTTCCTTTTTTAATCAGTTTATTGTCCTTTTCTTTGTAAATAATATAGTCTGATTTAAAATTCTTATCCTTTTGATAGATGTTATCACTTCTATAAACTTTAACTTTAATATTAATATTATCATCTATCGCCTTATACCTGGCCCATCTCATATCCATCATTATATTTCTAACCGTAATAATAGTTTCTGCAGTTCTATAGATATTTCTGGTTACTGGAGAGACAACTACTACAATAGAAATTATTGAAATCACTGCCAACAGTTCGATTAAAGTATAGCCCTTATTAAACACAAAACTCCCTCCCCTAATATTTTTATACTAGGGGAGGGAGTTAAACCCTTCCATATCTTAATTAAATTTACAAATATTGCTAAATTTATATGAGTTTTATATGTTCTTATTTATAAGTTATTGATTAATTCCTTAACAACATGGTATTCCACCAGAGAATTTGTCCAAATTTCAAAGGATTTGACAGCCTGAAAAATTAACATCTCAATTCCACTCACAATCCTGGCCTTTTTCTTTTTACCAATCTGTAAAAATTTAGTGATGCGGGGATTATAGACTAAATCTATAAGAGTCTGTTTTTCATTTATTTGTTCAGCTTTGACCGGGCTTTTATCTGCAAATCTATTGGCCATCCCTAAAGGAGTAGCATTTATTATAATATCTGCTTCTTCAATTTTTTCATTGGAATTTTCACTACCTAATTCAGCTATATTTAGATTCTCTATATCATCGTTAAAAACTTCTTTAAGAACTTCGGTTCTTCTGAGTGTTCTGTTCACAATGTTTACTTCTTTTGGGCTTTGTTCAGTTAAGTAATAGATTACCGCCCGGGCTGCCCCCCCAGCTCCAATTAATACAACTTTTTTATCAGCAAAGTTGATACCTTTGTTATAAACCATCTCATCAAAACCATCTACATCTGTATTTTTGCCAATTAAGATACCTTCTTCATTAATTATTGTATTGACTGCTCCGATCTTGTCCACCTTTTCATCCACTTTATCTAGATACTTAATAACCTCTTTTTTATAGGGAATGGTAACATTAACCCCTCTAATATTAAGAATCTTAATTGAATCAACTGCTTTTTTTAAGTTATTTGCTTTTAAATCAAAAAGAAAGTAATGGTATTTGTCTCCCATCACATTGGCTAAATAGTTATGGATATCAGGTGATAATGAACTTCCAATATTTTCACCAAATAAACCTATTATCTTATCTTTATTTTTATTCAACTTCCTCACCTACCGTTTTATTACCGATTTCTGATAAAATTATGCCTGAAAAGATTAAAACTGCTCCAATCATACCCATAGTTGATAAACGTTCATTTAAAATTAAAAAAGAAAAGATAGCTCCAAAAACAGGTTCTAAAGAAAATATTAAGCCGGCATGGGTGGAAGTAGTAAACTGCTGGGCTCTGCTTTGCACAAATATAGCCAGGGCAGTTGCAAAAATACCGGTATAAATAATTACAGCATAATTATTTATAGTAAGAGTTCCCGAGGCTGATTCAAAAAAAGAGATAATAGTACCTAAAACCATGACCGTAGTAATCTGCAACCAGGTTATAACTAAAGGGTCCTCTTTTATTATATACTTACTTAAAAAAACAATCTGCATAGCAATTGAAACTGCACAGAAAAATGTTAGTAAATCACCTATGTTAAACCCGGCTTCAGTAAAACCTGTTAAAAAGTACATTCCAATTAAGGCTAATAATACTCCTAACCAGGAACTTAAGGTCGGTCTATCTTTTAATATAAAAATAGAAAGGACGGGGACAATGATTACAGATAATCCGGTAATAAAGCCCGATCTAGAAGCTGTAGTAAACTGCAGCCCATAGATTTGAAAGGCAAAACCAAAAAATAACCACAGTCCTAAAAATGATCCGATTTTAAAGGTTCGCCAGTTTATTTTTTTTAGTCTTGTATTTAATATTAAAGTAAGCACAATAAAGGCTGTAATAAATCTTAGAGATATAAAATAAAAGGGTTTAACATTCCCTAAGGCAATCTTCATTAAGGGAAATGTTGTACCCCAAATCATCACTATAAATATTAAAGATAGGTCTGCTTTCAAGATTTTAGCCTTGTTTTCTTTATTAGACAACTATATCAGTCCCTGATTAAATTGATGTATGTAACTTCTTTCCTAACTTCTCTTCATCAACTATGACAATCTTTCTTTTATACATCTTAATGATACCTTCATCTATAAAATTATTCATTATCTTTGTAACTGTTACTCTTGAGGAACCAATTAAGTTCGCAATCTCTTTATGGGTTAAAATTAGATCTATCATTTTTCCCCCATTGATTTCAACCCCAAAATCATCAGCAAATCTTCTAAGCAGACTAGCCATTCGGCCGGCTGCATCATGAAAAACTAATTCTCTGACCTGGCTGGTAAGTAATCTGGTCTTTTTAGCTAAAGAAATAATAATTTTTAAGGCCAAACCGGGTTGGTCAGTAATGATTTCTTCTAATTTTTCTCTGGGAATAATCACAATTCTAGCATTTTCCATTGTTTCTGCAGTTATAGGATGAGGATCTAAATCAAAAAATGATATCTCTCCCATAATATCGCCTTCCTGCAGAATATTTAGTACCTTTTCTTTGCCTTCTGGTGAAAGCATAGAAAGCTTTACTCTGCCAGAAACTAGTAAATATAAACCCCCATGTTCATCATTTTCAAAAAAAATGATCTCACCCTTTTGGTAATGTTTTTCATATGAACTCTGGCAGACCAGTTTGAGTTCATCTGGTGTTAGTTTTGAAAAAACTGTTAAATCTTTTAAACAGCTCTGCAGTTCTTCCATATCTATTTGCCTCCTTTTTCATCCTCATCTGAATTTTTATTAAAGATCCTTTTAATTCTATCCATTAAAGATTGATCATCTATTTCAGGAAATTCATATCCACAGTTAGGACAGCGAATTAAGCCACAGTTATTTTTATTAAGTGGACAACTTTCACAGCTCTGCTGTGACTCTCCTTTTGTAAAGTTATGTCCACAAAGAGGACAGATAATCATCTTTTCTTCATCATCTGCCATTAGCTATTCACCCTCCTCAGCACACTTCTTACATACACCATAAAATTTTATAATATGATCTTTTATCTCAAAATCATATTCCTCTTCTAACTTTCTTTCAAAATCACCTAATGCTTCATCATTAAATTCAATAATCCTATCACAGTTAATACAGATCAAATGGTGGTGATGTTTTTCCACTAAATTAAGTTCATAATATTTAAACTCATCATTGAAATCAAGCTTTTTTAAAATACCAAGGCGGTTAAAAAGTTCAAGGTTTCTATAAACTGTTGCTAACCCGATATTTTCATCCCTGTCTTTTAGTATATCTAAAAGTTGCTCAGCATTAAAGTGCTTTTCTTTATATTTTAAAAAAACTTGCAATATTTCTTTTCTTTGCTGTGTTAATCTATAATTATTCTCCACCAAAATATCTTTAAATTTATCAAAATTATTATTTTCACTCATTAAAAGCTTCCTCCTTTGTAAAATCGCAACAAAACAGACAATTTAAAGACTATATTATAATAATATCATGAAAACTAATAAAATGTAAACTATTGACTTTATATGTAATAAATAGTATAATTATTACACAATGTAAAATTGAAAATAAAATAATGTTTTCATTATTAAGGAGGTGGGAATTTGAAATCTACTGGTATAGTTAGAAAGATAGATGACCTTGGTAGAATGGTTATCCCTATAGAACTCCGTAAAACTATGAATATTAATAAAAAAGATCCCATGGAAATATTTGTGGAAGATGATAAAATTATATTAAAAAAATATGAACCCGCATGTATTTTTTGTGGAAGCGCTGATGATACTTTTGAATATAAGGGTAGAACAATTTGTCAAAAATGTATGGATAAGATGGAAGAAAAGGTAAAAGAATGAATATAAAAAAGTAGCACCTGGTAACTAAAACAGGGTGCTACTTTTTTTGTATTTATCTAGCAAATACATGATCTCCAATTTTTAAAGTTATCGGTCTTTGTGATATCCAACTAACATTAGTTGCTACATCTGGATTATAAAAGTACAATGATCCATAAGTAGGATCATAACCTACTAAGGCTGCTCTAGCAGCATTTATTGATTTTTGATCTGGAAATAAATTAGCCTGACCATCAATTAAACTACTGAACTGGCCTCTCTGTAAAATTACTTCCCTAATTGTAGTTGGGAAATTTTTGTCTTTCACTCTATTTAAGATAACGGATCCAACTGCAACTTTACCTTCAAAGCTTTCACCGCGCGCTTCACCGTGAATAACTCTAGCCAGTAGTATTATTTGATCTCTTGAAATATCCATTTTAGTATAGATATTATTATCAGGTAAATATTTAAAAGTGGATTCACCCGCAACCCCATCTACGGTCAGTCCATAGGTTTTTTGGAGCCGTTTGACAGCTTGAGCTGTATTTTTACCGTAAATACCATCTATTTTCCCATCATAGAACTTTAAATCACTCAGTCTCTGTTGTAAAATTGCCACATCTGAACCTTCATCACCATATTCTAAGACTCTATTGCCTAATTCATTAAAATCTTCCGCTTTCAGCACACTCACATAACTTATAAATATGAACAATGCTATTGCCAAAATCATCAGCATCTTTTTTAAACTTCGATAAATCATAATTATCCCTCCAAACATCAATCATGGTACATCCCTCGTTTTATCACTAACTTTTCTAAAAATCGCATGATCTTAGTTGTTATAAATTCTTGTTTATTTAATGGATCTACTAATATAGTAGTAAAGCCCATTCTGTTTCCGCCCAGAACATCAGTAAAAATTTGATCACCAATTACTGCAATATTATCTTTCTGTACATCAAGGATATTTAAAGCTTTTTTAAAAGCTTTTTTTCTAGGTTTCACAGCCTTGCCTATTGCCGGGATGTCCAATTGATTGCTGAAGTATTTAACCCTTTTACTCATTCCATTAGATATAAGGCATAATTTAAACCCTTCTTTGATTAATTTTTTAAACCAGTTAAATACTTCTTCACTAAGTTCTTTATCATTCCAGGGAACAATTGTATTATCAATATCCACAACAATACCCTTAATTTCTAAGGATTTTAAATCTTCAATATCAATGTCAAATATACTTTCATAGTAGTTATCTGGATATAAATTTTTCAATATTATAGCCCCCGAAATTGACAACTTCTTTCTTACAGTAATCATAACTAATTAAGTATCTCTTGTCAAATATTTCAAGTACTTATTATCTCAACAGGGAATTCATCATCTAAATCCTTTAAAATATCAAGGACTAAATCCTTAGTGCCGTCTGTGACATCTAAATATATTTCACCTGGTTCTTCTTTACTTACCGTTAACATGGCAATACCTTCAAAGGATTTAAAGATCATATCAACAAAAACAATTTCTTTCTGTGGGACCTTAGCCACAATCCGATGTGTATTTTTTTCCATTATTTACGAACCTCTCTTCTGACAACTTCCAGTTCTTGGTATTCACTTTCAACAGGCACTCTAATAATCTCTTTAGGATGAGGCGCATCTTCAACTTGTTTTCCTTCTTCATTGATTATATAATCTACAGTTTCTAGTTGAATCTCACCATTATGTTTTAATATTTCTATCTTATCCCCCTTAAAGAACTTATGGCGAACTTCGATTAATGCTTCTTTTTGCTCAGAATCATATCTTCTTACAACCCCCATGAAATCATAGGTTCTCCGATAAGCAGAGGATTCATAATTTTGAGCTTCTTCAGTCGGTGGATGTAAGAAAAAGCCTGTTGTATAGCCTCTATGGCTAACCTTTCTTAAATCTTTAAACCACTCTTCTTGAAATTCATATTTAGCAGGGTTTTCATAATATGAATCAAGTGCTTTTTTGTAGGTCGAAACTACATTAGCTACATAGTGCATACCTTTCATTCTTCCTTCGATTTTTAAACTATCCACACCAGTTTCAATTACTTCTGGAATATATTTAATAAGACATAAATCTTTTGAATTCATGATATGAGTTCCGTTTTTATCTTCAAAAACAGGGTAATATTCACCTGGTCTTTCTTCTTCCATTAAATAGTACTTCCAGCGACAGGAATGAGCACACTGACCGCGATTGGCATCTCTATTTACAAAGTAGTTACTTAATAGACAGCGGCCTGAATATGAAATGCACATTGCACCGTGAATAAACATCTCTAAAGAAGCTTTAGTATTTTCTCTAATTTCTATAATTTCATCTTGACTTAACTCGCGGGCTAAAATTATCCTTTCCATACCTAAATCATGCCAAAAATTAACACTAGCATAGTTCACTGCATTAGCCTGGGTACTTAAATGTAGAGGTATCTCAATATCTTCCTCTCTAATAATATTTAATACACCCGGATCTGAGATAATTAAGGCATCTACCCCGATTTCTTCTAAAGCATGTAAGTATTTAGGTAATCCCTCTAAATCTTCATTATGAGGTATCATATTAACCGTTACATAGATCTCTTTATCTCTAGCATGTAAAAATTCAGTTCCCTCTTTAAGCTCTTCATAACTAAAGTTATCTGCACCTTCTCTAAGTCCATAACTAAAGCCTCCACAGTAAACTGCATCTGCTCCGTAAAGGGCTGCTACTTTTAACTTTTCTAGATTGCCGGCTGGGGCTAATAGTTCAACTCTTTTCATTATCTATTCCTCCTGCTGCTTATTGTAATTCCATCATCTATATCCAAAATTTCGGTCTTAAACCGCTTATTGTTTTTCAAATAGATTAAAAACTTCCTCATATTAACAACCATAGACCTAATTTTATGTTCTACCTTTTGATTATTTCGTACTAATCCTTTATATAATACATTATCACAAATTATAATACCGTCTTCTTTTATTTTTCCTTCTGCCATCTTAAATAAATTTAGATACTGCCCTTTGGCAGCATCTATAAATATTAGATCGAATTTTCTTCTTAAATAGGGTACAATTTCTCGGGCATCACCAAATTTAAAGTTTAGCTTTTTATTAAAACCAAAGTCCTCAATATTTTGTTGAGCTTGTTTAAACCTTTTTTCATCTCGTTCAACAGTTACAATTTCTGTATCAGAGTCCGTATATTCAGCCATCCAGAGGGTTGAGTAGCCAATAGCTGTGCCTAACTCTAAAATTAACTTAGGTTTTTTAATTGAAATTATTGATTTTAAAATATTGGCAGTCTCTCGGGAAATAATCGGAATATGTTCTTCTTTGGCCTGTTGTTCTAACTCTTTTAATCTTTCATTATCTTCCCAGAGCGTATATATTTTATTTTCAGCCATTTATTAATCCCTCATTTTAATTTTCCCGTTGTTTTTTAATATGCTCTTCATAGCTTTTGGTAAAAACATGTCTTCCATTATCTAAAGCAAAGTAAAATAAAAAGTCCGTATCATCAGGATTTAAAGTCGCCTCTATAGAAGCCTGGCCTGGGTTACAGATTGGTCCCGGTGGTAGACCCTTATGTTGGTATGTATTATATAAGGAATCAACCTCTAGGTCCTTATAGAGCAGTCTCTCTTTGTTTTCTTCTAATAAGTACTGTACAGTCGCATCAATCTGTAGTTTCATATCCTGATTGAGCCTGTTATAAATAACAGAGGCTATAGTCGGTTTTTCATCATCAAATTTAGCTTCCCTTTCAATTAAAGAAGCAATCGTTATTATTTGATGTAGGTTATACTGATTACTTAACTTACTTGACTCTACCTTTTTTAATACATTATCTTTAAAAGAACTTAAAAGTACCTCTAACGTTTCTTCAGGCTCAAAACCTAAAGGTATAGTATAGGTATCAGGATAGAGGTATCCTTCTAGTTTATATAATAATTTCGAATTATCTTCAGGTAAAAATTCATAAGAAAAATTATGCGTATTAACCGTTTTAAGATAACTGTCTAAATCATTAACACTTTTTTTAGCTAATCTTTCAATTACCTGCTCTACAGTAAATCCTTCTGGTATCGTTACTTTATAGACGGCATTACCACCTCTTTTAAGCTGATTAACAATAGCAAACATATCCATCGATTTATTGAGATAGTAATAACCGGCCTGTAATTTCTGGTCGGCTTCAGTTAAATGCATATAGGCTCTAAATAGTAATCTTGATTTAATTAGGTCGTGAATATAAAGGGTGTCAACAATCTGTTGTGCTGACGACCCTTTTTTAATCTCTATTAATATATTTCCTTTATTATTTTCATTAACCGCACCGGTTAAATCTACAATTTTTAGAGAAACGGTTATTAAGATAATAAAGATTAAAAACATTATACCGGCCTTTTTCACTTGCTTAGATACCTCTCTCTTACATTTTGGAATTCTTCTTCATCTTCAATTATACTTAAAAAGCTTTGGTCTCCATCCTGTACCATCTTTAAAACTAAAGCTTCTTGACTTTCATCATTATCGGCAGGAATTAATACTAAGTATTTACTGCCATCAAAACGCACTTCATCTTCAATTACAAAACGTTCTTCAACACCTTCGTTTTTTAATACTAATTCGCCTGCTTCTTCATCTACATAATAACTACCTTCTTCATTCATCCTTTTCACCATCCTTTTGATTTAAATAATCTAAATAATTTTGTAGTATTAAAGCTGCCGCTATTTTATCAACCATCTTCTTTCTTTTCTTACGGCTTATATCGGCATCAATCATACTTTGATCAGCAATAAGAGTAGTAAAACGTTCATCCCAGGTTGTTACTTCAATCTCTAAATGATTATTTAAAAAATTAATAAACTGCTGGGTTTTTTTAGCCCTTGGCCCTTTACTTCCATTTAAAGAAGTAGGCATTCCAACTACAATTTCATCAATTTCATAGTCTTTTATATAATCTTTAATTGTCTCAAGATCTTTTTTTAAATCGGTTCTTTTAATTACTTCTTTACTGTGAGCCACTGTATTGGAACGATCACTTACTGCTAAGCCTATATATTTACTGCCATAATCAATTCCCAATTTTCTCAATTAAGATTCCTCCAAAGTGATAAAATGGTGCTTCCAAAAATATCTTTTTTTAGAAGCACCTTTTTTAATAGTTATTTATTTAAGTAGTTTTTTACTAATTCTTCTATTATTTCATCCCGGTCGATCGTTCTAATCATCATCCGGGCATCTTTATAGCTTGTGATATAGGCGGGATCACCTGAAAGAATGTAACCGACAATCTGATTGACCGGATTATAGCCCTTTTCTTCCAGGGCTTTTGAGACCCTTTTTATGACATAACCGGCTTCACTCATCTCTTCTTTTGTCGGTTTAAAGCGCATCGTCTGATCATTTCTATTATTATCTTCAGGCATTTATATCACTTCCCATATTAATATTATTAGTACTTAATTTTTACTTAGCTTTTATAATTTCTTTTGCTTTTGTTAAAGCTTCATCAATCTTGTCTACTTTTGAGCCACCGGCCTGAGCCATGTCAGGACGTCCGCCCCCACCACCACCGGCAACTTGTGCTACTTGACCGATAATATCGCCAGCTTTGTAGCCTTGCTTAACCAAGTCTTGCGTAATTTTTGCTACAAATAAGACCTTGTTATCTAAAGCAGAGGCTAATATAATTATACCTGATTCCATTTTATTTTGCAATTTATCAGCCATTTTTCTAAGAGCATCATTATCAACATCCTGTAATTTGTGGGTTAAAAGCTTTACCCCATTTATCTCTTGAACTTCATCCATGATATCAGTAGTCTTTGAATGAGCAATTTTATCTTTTAAAGATCTAATTTCTTTTTCTAATTCTTTGATATTATCTTTTAACTTACTTATCTTATTGGGAACTTCTCTTTTTTCAGCATTAAGCAGCTCAGCTGATTTAGTTAAAAGTTCTTCTCTATCATTAACAAATTCTAAGGCTTTAAACCCGGTCACAGCTTCAATTCTTCTAATACCAGAGGCAATAGAACCTTCATTAACGATCTTAAACAGTCCGATATCACCGGTTCTATTTACATGGGTACCACCACATAATTCGATACTGAAATCACCCATTTGTACGACTCTTACTTTTTGACCGTACTTTTCAGTAAATAGAGCAGCGGCTCCCTTTTCTTTGGCTTTATCAATATCCATTTCTTCTATTTTAACATTTAAGTTATTAATAATCTGTTCATTAACTCTGTATTCAATCTCTTCTAACTCTTCATCAGTTAAAGCAGAAAAGTGAGTAAAGTCAAATCTAAATCTATCAGGTTCTACTAAAGAACCGGACTGATTTACATGGTCACCTAAGACCTCTCTTAAGGATTGATGAAGTAAGTGAGTAGCAGAGTGATTACGCATAGTAGCTCTTCTATTATCTTCATAAACTTCTAAAGTAACGGTATCGCCAACTTTAAGACTACCTTTTTTTACTTCTGATTGATGTAAAAAGAAATCTAATTTATTAACTGTGTCTTTTACGACAGCTTTTGTTTCAGAACTTTCAATAGTTCCTCTATCACCAATCTGGCCACCACTTTCGGCATAAAAGGAGGTTTTATCTAAGATTAACTTACCTTCTTCTCCTTCTTTTAGTTTTTCACTTAACTGACCGTCTTTTATTATCTTTAAGACCTTAGCCTCATTAGACATATGCTTATAGCCCACAAATTCAGTCTTATCTAGTTCATCTGTTAACTCTTTTAAAAGTTCATCTTCTTTTGTACTACCAAAGCCCACTTCTTCTCTAGCTTCACGGGCTCTCTTTTTTTGTTTAGCCATTTCTTTTTCAAACCCATCTTCATCAACGGTTAAACCATTTTCTTTTAATACATCTTTGGTTAAATCAAGTGGGAAACCAAAGGTATCATATAAACGGAAGGCTTTTTGGCCTGATAGTTCGCTTTTATCTTCACTTTCTAGGTCATCTATCATATCGGATAAAATACCTAAGCCCTGTTCAAGGGTATTAAAGAATCTTTTTTCTTCAGCTTTAACAAATTTAATAATCTGGTCTTCTTTTTCTTCTAAATTAGGATAACCACCGGACATAGTATCAATGACAATCGGGACCATCTTATAAAGAAACGGTTCTTCATAACCTAACTTACCACCATAGCGGACCGCTCTTCTAAGCAGTCTCCTAATCACATAACCTCTACCTTCATTAGAAGGAAGTACTCCATCAAAGATAGACATGGTTACTCCTCTAATATGATCAGCAATTAGTCGGTAAGCCATCTTTGTTTCTTCATTTTTCTTATAAGGAACTGCACTGTCTGCTTCTAAGTATTCAATCATAGGATAAAGCAGATCTGTTTCAAAGTTTGACTCTACATCCTGTAAAATAGAAGCAACCCGTTCTAAGCCCATTCCGGTATCAATATTTTTATTAGGTAATTCTAAGTATTCACCGTCTTCAGTATAATTATACTGGGTAAAAACAAGGTTCCAGATCTCAAGGTAACGGTCTCCTTCTCCCCCAATTACATCTTCTTCACTAGTGCCGTATTCTGGACCTCTATCATAGTGGATCTCAGAACAAGGTCCACAGGGCCCGGTTCCGATCTGCCAGAAATTTTCTTTTTTACCCATCCTAATAATTCTTTTTTCTTCTAAACCAACAATATCTTTCCAGATATCATGAGCTTCTTCATCATCTTTATATATTGTTATCCAGAGTTTATCCGGATCTAATTCTAATTCTTCTGTAACAAATTCCCAGCCCCATACAATAGCTTCTTCTTTAAAGTAATCTCCAAAAGAGAAGTTACCTAACATCTCAAAGAAAGTCTGATGTCGGTCTGTTCTGCCTACATTCTCTATATCATTGGTTCTTATACATTTCTGTGAAGTTGCTATTCTAGTCTCTGGTGGTTCTTTTCTACCATCAAAGTACGGCTTAAAAGGAGCCATACCAGCATTGATCCAGAGTAAGCTCGGATCATCCTGTGGTACCAGGGGAGCACTGGGTAAAATTAAATGATCTTTTAATTTAAAGAAATCAAGATATTTTTGTCTTAATTCATCTCCTGTCATCGTTATTCCCCCTTTTTACTTTACTCGCAATTTAGCATATCTTCTTTTACCAATCTGTACAATCATACCGTCTTTTACTTCTAAGTCTAAGTTTATCTTTTCATATTTTTTGTCATCAATTGTTACTGCACCCTGTTTAATCATGCGGCGGGCTTCACTGTTAGAATCAACCAGACCTGTGGCAGCTACAATCTTAACAATCCAGAGTTCACCATCTTCTAATTGATCTTCACTAATTTCTACTTCGGGAATATCTTCCGGTAGACCACCCTTTGAAAATACATTTTCAAATTCCTGGGCAGCTTCTTTGGCTTTGGCTTCACCATGGAACTCTTTAACTATGATATAAGCAAGGTCTTTTTTGTACTGCATCGGATTTACATTATTTACTTCGATATCTTCTTTGATCTCTTTAACTTTATCAACATCAACATTTGTAACTAATTCATAGTACCTTACAATTAAATCATCCGGAATTGACATTACCTTACCATACATTTCGGATGGTTTATCTTCTACTCCAATATAGTTATCAAGGCTTTTACTCATCTTTTCGGTTCCATCTAAGCCTTCTAAGATCGGCATCATTACTAAAACCTGTGGTTCTTGGTCATATTCTTTCTGTAGGTTTCTACCGACTAAAAGATTAAACCTCTGGTCAGTTCCCCCTAGTTCAATATCAGCTTCAATTGCAACTGAATCATAGCCCTGCATTAAAGGGTAGAAAAATTCATGAATACTAATCGGTTTATTCGCCTGGTATCTGTTATGAAAGTCATCCCTTTCTAACATCCGGGCTACCGTATATTTAGAAGATAGCTTAATTACATCTTCAAAGTCCATATCACCTAACCAACTGGAGTTAAAAACTAATTTTGTTTTATCTTTATCTAAAATTTTAGAAAACTGTTTTTCATATGTACGGGCATTTTCTTCTATTTGTTCTTTAGTTAGTTGTTTTCTAGTTTTTGACTTACCACTGGGATCACCAATACGGCCCGTAAAGTCTCCAATAATTAAATATACCTCATGTCCTAAGTCCTGAAACTGTTTTAACTTTTTTAACACTACGGTGTGACCTAAATGTATGTCAGGGGCTGTGGGATCTAAACCCAGTTTAACCCTTAAAGGCCTGTCTTCTTGTTCAGCTTCTTTTAGTTTTTCCTTTAAATCTTCTTCTGATATTAAATCACTAACACCTTGTTTTAATACTTCTAATTGCTTATTGATATCCATATTTAATCTGACAAATTGATGTCAGATTAGACACCTCCCCTTGAATTTATTACTATCTATTAGTAAAATGGTTAATATAAACTGTTTATAATTATAACAGATTGATTTGTTTCTAACAAGTGCTACCAAGATATTAAAATTTATGATATAATGTGCAATTGAGAGGTGGTAAAATATTATGAGTAAAAGGAAGGGCCGCTATATAATTGTAGCACTCATTTTAATAATATCCTTAGGAGTGGGTGTCTTTGTAGGTGCTATCACCTGGATTATCAAAGACACACCCGATATCAGCAATTATAAAGGGTCCAGTGAAACTACTATTATTTATAGTGCAGAAGGAGAACTACTTACAAAACTATATAGAGAGAACAGAATTTATGTTTCCTTAGATAAAATCCCGGCCCATCTTAAAGAAGCAATAGTTGCTATTGAAGATAAAAACTTTTATGTACACCATGGAGTTGATTTCTTTGGTATTATGAGAGCAGTTGTGGCTAATATTAGAGCCGGTTACCGCGCCCAGGGGGCTAGTACTATAACCCAGCAGTTAGCCCGTAATGCACTGCTCCATCAGAGAAAAACATACTACCGTAAGATTCAGGAAGCCTACCTTGCTTTACAGTTTGAACGTATGTATACCAAACCTGAAATCTTAGAAATGTACTTAAATGAAATATTTATGGGCCATAGTGCCTATGGTGTAGAAGCAGCTGCCCAACAGTACTTTGGGGAAAGTGTTTCTGAACTGTCTTTAAGTGAATCCGCGTTATTAGCCGGTTTACCAAGAGCCCCTAACTACTATTCACCTTTTAATAATCGGGAAGCTGCAATTGAAAGGCGTAACATAGTTTTAAATAAAATGGCCGAACTTGGCTATATTTCTAAAGAAAAAGCAGCCCAAGCCCAACAGGCTAAAATAGAATTGGATTCTGCTTCTAATCAATCTGATGAAGATATTGCTCCTTACTTTGTTAGATATGTGCGTGATACCTTATTAGATATGTATGGAGCCAATATGGTATATGGGAGTGGCTTAAAAGTATATACCACTTTAGATACCGATATGCAAAAGATTGCCAATAGTTCTGTAGAAAATGCTATTAAACAAAAGTATATACCAACTGTTACCCGGAATAATGCAGCTGATCCTACTCAACCACAAATGGCCTTAATTACTTTGGATGCCAAAACTGGTGCCATCAAAACCATGATAGGTGGTAGAGGTAATGATCAGTTTAACCGAGCAACACAGGCTGTTAGACAGCCCGGTTCCGCTTTTAAACCTTTTGTTTATACAACAGCTGTTAAAAATAATTATTCTCCCGGAGATGTCATCAATGATATGCCGATGTCCAATCCGAAGAAAAAAAGTAGTAATAATAAAGAAATCTGGCCGACTAACTATGAAAATAAATACCGGGGTATGGTCAGTTTAAGAACCGGATTAGTTCATTCCATTAATGTAGCAGCAGTTAAGTTACTACAGAAGGTCAGTGTTAATGATACGATTTCAACTGCCCGTCAGATGGGTATTTCAACCTTTGAAAGATCAGATAATGCCGAAGATCACTATTCACTTGCTCTAGGTGGTCTTACCAGAGGTGTAAAACCACTGGAGATGGCAACCGCCTATGGTATCTTTGCTAACAATGGAATCAGAACTGAACCATATGCGATCACCAGAATTTTAGATACAGACAACCAGGTAATCTATGAAGCACATCCTAAAAAAAAGATTGTCTTAAGTCCAGAAACTAGTTACTTAATGACCGATATGTTAAGGTCAGTTATTAATCAAGGTACCGGCTGGAGAGCTGATTTAGACCGACCGGTTGCCGGTAAAACAGGTACTACTAATAACTATACCGATGCTTGGTTTGTAGGTTATACTCCAAGTTTAGTAACAAGTGTCTGGATTGGTGAAGATAACTTACAGAAAATGGTTTATGATGAACGTGATGCAAACGGTAACTTAATCTATACTGAAAATGGTCGAGCCCGAACCATTTCAAGTGCAGAAGCTGCCCAGTTATGGGGAGATTACATGCGAGAAGTTGTTAAAGGGCGGGAAGTATCTTATTTCAGTAAACCACAAAATATTAAATCGGTCTCAATTGACCCTGTAACAGGTAAACTGCCCAATAAATATACACCTAGAATTACAGAGGAGTTATTCAAATCAGAAAATGCTCCCCGGCAGACAGAAGATTTACACGGTCCAACTGAAACCGTTAAAATTGATAAAACAACCGGCATGTTAGCAACCGAAAACTGTCCGGCTGAAAATATTGTCGAATATACTTTTATTGAAAAAAGCGGAGTGAGGGTTGGTCCCACTAATATACACTTTAGTGAACATAATGATGGGTCCAAAAATGCTGATGACCTAGTCAAAGGGGTCTATATTGTCAAAAAAGGTGAACCAATTCAAAAGATTGACCCGGAATTGGGGATTCCCCAGACTGATGGTAATGGGAACCACCTTTATCAGAAAAAACCAACTCAATACTGTACTGAACATCCCTCTGAACAAACCGTTGAACCAATGAATCCTGAGGATAGTGTAATCTTTGATATCTGGGATTTCTTAAATGATGAAGATGATGAGGAATAATTAAAAAGTAAATAGAAATGTTAAAACCCGGGCTTGAGCCCGGGTTTGTTTTATATATAATATTTTTTTCTTATATTTTCCTATTTTTTTACTTTAGATTTACAATCGTAACTCCCATTCCACCTTCACTTTGATTTCCATAACGATAATCTTTTACTAATCTATTACCCTCTAACACCTCTTCTACGGCTTTTCTCAGGGCACCTGTACCTTTACCATGGATTACTTCAACTGTACTATAACCGGCCAATCTGACATCATCTAGATACTTATCTAATTTGCGTTGGGCGTCATCATACCTCATACCCCTTAAATCCAGACTGTTAGTAGTAGCCTGATTCTTTTTAACCTGATATTTTTTGACCATTCTTTCTTTGTGTACATCCGGCATTTCAATTGGAATCAAGTCCTCAATATCAGCATTTATCTTCATAACACCGGCTTCAACAATTGCTTTATCTCCTTCAATATCAACAACTCTACCTTTTTTTCCAAGGTTTCTAACTCTAACGGTCATACCTTTTTTGATTTCTTCTTTACTAACTTTTTGAGTTTCTTCTTTTTGCGATACTTCTAGTTCACTTTTAAATTCCTTAAGTTCTTTATTTATTTCAGTAGCTTCTCTATCTAGCTCGGGACGAGTCGAGGTTGCTTTATCCTTTAGATTTCTAATAATATTTTTGCTTTTCTTTTCAGCCCTTTTGATTATTTCTTTGGCTTCTTTTTTTGCCTCTTTAATCGTTTCATCTTTTTTTTCTTTTAGTTCTTTAAGCTTTTGTTCATAATCTTCTTTCATTTCTTTTGCTTTCCGGTGGTTATATTCGGCTTCTTCTCTTAGTTCTTGATAACGGTTTCTTTCATTATTGAGTTCTGTTATTATATTTTCAACTTCTAATTCTTTTTTGTCTATTAACTTTCTAGCTTCCTCAACAATTTCTTCTGGTAAACCTAATCTTAAAGCAATTTCAAAAGCATTACTACCACCCGGTACTCCCATTATTAACCGGTAAGTTGGTCTTAAGGACTCTAAGTCAAATTCAACTGAAGCATTTTCTACATGAGGAAAAGAATATGCATAACTTTTTAACTGACTGTAGTGAGTAGTAGCAATTGTAATTGCATTTTTTGATTTTAATTTTTCTAAAATAGCAATACCTAAGGCAGCCCCTTCTCTGGGATCAGTACCCGCTCCTAGTTCATCTAAAAGAATTAAACTTTTTGCATCTGCCTTTTCTAAATAGGAATTTATATTATTCATATGAGATGAAAAAGTACTTAAATTTTGTTCTATACTTTGTTCATCTCCGATATCAGCAAAGATCTTATTAAATACACCAATGAGACTTTCTTCTCCGGCTGGAATATGCAGTCCGCTCTGTACCATTAAAACAAAAAGCCCGACCGTTTTTAAACTCACCGTTTTACCACCTGTGTTAGGACCAGTTATCACTAAGTTATTAAAGCCATCACCGGCTTCAATGGTAATAGGAACCGGTTCATTTTTTAAAAGGGGATGGCGTCCTTCTTTAATCTTGATAATGCCTTGATCATTTAAACTAGGTGCTGAGCCATCGATTTGATTACTGTATTTAGCCTTTGCAAAGATTTGATCTAAGATAGTTATTTGTTTTAAGGAATCTTTAATATCCTCTGCAAAACCAGCCACTTGATAGGTTAACTGCTGTAGTATCTTATAGATTTCTCTTTCTTCTTCCTCTTTAATTTCACGCAGCTTATTATTTAATCTAACTACCTCCATTGGTTCCATAAAGATAGTCATTCCACTAGAGGATTGATCATGGACAATACCGTCAAAAGAGTTCCTGTATTCTTTTTTTACAGGTACTACATAACGGTTTTCCCTTCTAGTCACAATTGTTTCCTGCAGCATATTCTGGTATTTACTACTTTTAGTTATACTATCTAAACGGTCTCTAACTTTATTTTCAATGCTTTCTAACTGGTTTCTTAATGATTTTAATTTAGAAGAAGCATCATCTTTTACATAACCGGAGTAATCAATACAACGGTTAATCTCATTTTGTAAATCATCAAAAACATCTACTTCTTCTCCCATAGCAAAGATTAAATTATATTCCCTATTGATAATTCTTTGATCTACATCATTTCTAATATCATTGAAAAAGCCCCGCATATTTCGAAAGGCATTTAAGGTATTTTCTATATCAATTAATTCTTTTATAGAAAGTACTACTTCTTTATTAGACTTCTTTAAGAATTCTCTAATATCTCTAACTCCACCAAAGGGTGGTTTACTATAATCATTTAAGATTCGTTTAGCCTGTGTTACTTCCTGTAATCTTTCTTTTATATAGTCTAGGTCTTTATAGGGCTTAATCTCTGAGATTAACTGCTGGCCGAGGAAAGTATCGGCCTGTTTTTTAACCTCATTCATAATTTTCTTTAATTCCAATACATCAATACTGTGTTTGTCCAATCTATTTCACCTCAAATAGTTCTTTTAACTTTTTTATAGAATATGTGTTTACTATATCTTTTGGCTCTGCCCAGGCCCGTCGGGCTATACAGATCCCATACTTCATATATTCATACTGATCACTATGGTGTGAATCAGTATTTATAATTAACTTGACACCTTCCCTTAAAGCATCCCGGGCCATCGTATCATCTAAATCAAAACGGGAAGGTGAAGCATTTATTTCTAAGATTACATCATTTGCTTTTGCTTTTTTTAAAACTTGTTCATAGTCAAATTCAAAGGGCTGTCTTTG
>Ga0209925_1000361_pt1 | contig 23886 bp, 18 predicted proteins | sample SalPonR2_A_D1_MG_FD_185702 | JGI IMG/M metagenome (GOLD analysis project Ga0209925, IMG submission 185702) | Salt pond soil microbial communities from South San Francisco under conditions of wetland restoration - Salt Pond MetaG R2_A_D1_MG... ... | reverse complement strand
GGACCTGCTCCGCCCTTTCCGCTTCCCCCCTACCCCTCCGTCTACGCCGTCCGAGAGCGCCTGCGTGCCCCTTTCTTTCCACTCCACTGCTCCGCTTCCCCCTTCCTCCGTCCCGGCCTCCTTCCCTCCCTCCCCCCCGTCCTCCTTCTCCTCCTCGGTCCCCGCCCCTCGGTCCGTCTGTCGCCCGCCCCTCTTCCGCACCCCTTCCCCTCCCTCCAACCGCTCCAGGAAAGCGGCCACTTTCTCCCGGGAGTAGAACATGTTGATGCCGCGGACGGTGGAGACCCTGTACTCATTCACAAGGCCCTCCACGGACCACCATTCACAGGGTTGCTGCTGAAACTCCACCAGGACCTGAGGAGCGGGCTTGGCCCGCATGTTGACCTTCTTGAACACACCCAGGAACTGCAACATCTTGGGACGATTGCCTTCCCGCCGTTGCTTCCAGCCCCCCTTGTCCTCCTCCTGCTCGACCGCAAACCATTTCCACATTCCCAGGCCCACCAAACGCCGCAAATCCAGCGAATTCCGTGCATCCGTGGCCTCCTCGTCCAAGGCACCGATGCTCTTCAATTCACGCATCATGCGCGCCTGCTGGGGCCGTCGTGGGCCCCCAGTCCCAGGAGCATGCGTGTCTATACCATTCAAATGATTCACGACCGGGACGACCGCACAGGGGGAATTCCCGGCCATACTGTTGTTTGAGGTCCAGGCAACGGCGTCTTCATCGTTCTTCTTCTTGAATGAACCGCGCGTCAGCCTCGTCCCTTCCCATTTCTCCTGCATGCTGTCACACCTGCCCTTCTCTCCTTCCCTCTTCCTAGACGGATCCTCCAGTGGCTCCTCTTCTTTCCCTCCTGCGTGCATGCCTCCCTGACCATCTATCTTTTTCTCTTTCTTTGTATCGCTTGTTTCTTCACAAATCGCGTCCACACTCACGCCTTTCGCTCCAGTTGCAAGAGCGGCCGCCGATGCGCGTTTTTCTACTTCCGTCAAGCGATACATCAGATCTTTGACCTCCTCTGCATGCTTTTCTTTCTCGTCCACAAGTTGCTTCTGCAAAATTTCATTTTCTTTCCGCAACGCTTCGTTTTCCTCCGCCATGTCTGCGAAAGTTCTAGGACGGCATTTGGAAAAGCCGTCGTTACTGCGCTCGTCGGACCGTGGACTGGCCACTGATTCTTTCATAGATTTGCGGTTATCCCGCGTATCAGCTCCGCTATAATTGGCAAATTCGCCGCTCGAACGTAGCCATGATGTCACAAGAGACGTCATAGACAATCCTGTATATGTGCAGACATGAATGAAGTGGAAAATTGATCAACAGGCAGCAAGAGCAGAGAAAGAAGGACGGACTGCCAAGGTGGCTGGTGGGGGCAAAATTCTACGCGGGTAAGCACAAGCATGACAATCGTGATTGAATGTGATCAATTCTCATACTCTTGCCCATATGATCCTTGACGGCTATTTCGGCAGGTGAAAATTGATAATTTCCCTCCTTGTCCCCAGTAGGGGGCGGGAACCAGCTCAAGGGAGGGAATTAGCCCCTAAAAAAGCACGGACGAACCAAGAATCCACCACGCATGTGACCTCCACAAAAAGACCTTCATCTCGTATGCACGCGTAGCGTACCGTCGACCTCCTGTGGTCCATCTGTTTCTCCGTGGTGTGCATGTCCGGTTTCGCGCGTCTGAAAGAAGGTGCACGCCAGGCAGGTTGTTACACCCCCCTTCGGCTTTCCGACCGGCGAAAACTTCTTTTAAAAGTGGACGTTTTCTTTTCCTTTCAAGGCGGGCATCATAGTGGAAGATATTGCCTGGGTAATGTACCAATCCTAATCTCACGTTTTGGAGAGATGGTATATTTTTGCCTGGTTTCTCAAGAGCTTTCATTGCAGGTTGGCTTAGTGTGTAGCTCGAATCCCGGACGAATACCCGACAGTAACGTACGCGTCACTCCCCCCCCAGAAAGTGGAACCTTTGCGCTGAGGAAGCGTGATTAGATTTGTGGATGTACTACATATGCTGCAAAGAACATTCAGTCAAGTTTATTGCCGATCGGGACGACCAAAAAGTCCTGGAAGAGAACTTCGTCCAAGGTATACACTGCCCATTTAGAGATGGACACAATGCCTTGATAATAGAAGGTATCTCTCAATCCCAAGAAAAATAAGAAAACATTCCTTGCTGAGACCAAACGAGTATGTACTACTTAAATCTCCTTCTCCCAAAATTTTCCCCTCCTCCACAGCCTCCCTCCTCGATATCGCCTGTCTCTTTCGACGCCTCACTGAAAAATTTGTGTGCCCCCACTAGTACAACATCTGTGGCTTTCGCGAGTTTTCCTGCAAAATCAGTCTCATTTCCTATTATCACTTGGTGTGGGTGCAGACTCCATGCCGATTTAATGCGACGGTCAATAACACGGGAATCTTTTGCGGACTCGGTGCGGGAAGCATTATTGCTGTTCCATGTTACGATACATAAAAGAGGAAATAATGAGAGCATTGAACTGGCAGTTAGAAAAGAAATAAAACGTTTGTGAAAACGACGTGTCGTGCTGGATTGAAAGATGCCACAGTACAATTGCCAGCTGTAGCACAGGACGAGGGCTACGTAACGAAGGTGAGAACATGCACACAAACATGTCAAGCGCACACCTCCGAGCCTCTCTCTACCTGGATCATCGAGGATAAAGTCCAAGTCGGGAGCGGACAACGGGGAGACAAGACAGAGGGATAGATGCGAAAATACCTGAGGGTGTAAAAAGAAGGCGCTCCGTCTGCTGCCGTCACAAGATGAACAACTTGATGGTACCGCGACGCCAAGTCTAAGGTACTGAGTCCTCCCAAGGCCGAAAGGACAGCTAGCCAGTCCGACGGCATTAAGTAAGCCGCTACATCTACACTTCCTCTGTCATGCAGGATGACAGTAGGTTGACCCGTCGAACGCGCTATCATTGCGAAGGACTCCTCCATTTGGATTTGCAATTGAATAAGCGCAACTTCGAACGCAACAAGGCGAGGCCCACCATCCAGCCCGGGGTAAAGAGCTCCCCCTTGCATGAGTAGCGTGGGAACCTCCGGGACCACTAACACTTCATATCCTGCATGCATGCACGCGTCACGGAGGTGAGTAAGCGACGAGGTTTTGCCAGAACATGGCCCGCCCGACACGACGACACGGTAGATCTTGCTGGGTGCTCTTCGGGTCACAGTCTTGTCGTCTAAGAGGAACGCATGGAGGGAAAAACGGCGCAGAGATTTGAAATTGAAAAAATCATTGCGAAAACCGCTTTCTTCTTATCACATGGCCTACAGAGTAAGTATACGATTGTTACATTTGATTTACCAGTGCGGCGACGGAAGCGGAGAATGAATTGCACGCCTTCTGCAAGCAAAGGGACGGAGAGAGATAGGAACCCAGCCACCATCAGAACGTTGTTGATTTTTTGTCGATGAGGCGAGGCATGGTAGCGTTCCAGCAATCCCATTCACCAAATGGAAGTGTAGGGCTTTATCAATATCTGGATTTCATGATGACAACGTGAGCTGAGGTTTAGACTTTGTTTGATACCCCTCGCCGTATATATGACCCCGAAACACGTTCCTTCATTTCATGTATCACGCCGTGTGCGCAATTGTGCTCTCCCGCCAAACTACACAGGGTCGAGATATTCCACGCAAAGATCTAGTTAAAGACATAACGAAGCCCAGCTTTCTTGAAAACCCACACTTTCAGGAGCTGGAAAAGCATTATCGTTTTATGGAAAGATGGTAACCTCCTCACTCCCTCCCCAGCCTGCTGTGTCTGTAGAAATTGCTGCAAGACAACCGGACCTACCACTTTTATCTTCACGTCAGTCACCGCGCACCAATACAAGGATATTTCGACCACGTGTCCTGGCGTTGCAAAACCGAAGTGCGGAAAGTGGGCCATGCAGAAGCTTTTTAAAGCGCGACGATAGAATCCGTATGGGTCACTTGCCATCGCCCTCCTGTACTTTGCACTCCACCGATAGCCCCTCTAGCTCGTTATTGAGGTCTCTTTCCTCATCTTTCCGCTGGCAACGACATGCCCACGGATCGTACCGTGCTTATTATGGTGCCCGTCGTCGACCTGTTGCAGCGTCTACCTTCTCCACCAGCTCGGACACACGAGCGGGCAACAAAGATGCCCGACTCGAGTTACTTAGCCCTGAATGGTTCGTCCATAAAGATTGTCTTGATGTTGGAACCAACACTGGAAAGGTGGCGTGGGAAATTTATGAGTCCTACCGGCCACGATGCATGGTAGGGGTGGATATTGACGAGGAGCTGATCCGGGTGGCGAGGGAGAAGCTGGCATGGGCGAAAGCAAGGGATGGAAAGGAGCACGATAAGTATATCTCTTTCCTGTGTCAGGATTTTGCCCAGGATACGCTTGAGGAAGAGGAGACAGAAGACAGAAGAATGGAAGGAAGTGAGAGCGAGCATGGGATCACGAATGGCGGGACAGAGCGGGTACCGAGGATGATTTGGGAGGGTCGGGAGAAGAGGAAGAAGGCGGGTGGTGAAACGGCTTACTTGAGTGACGGCATGAAGCAGAGTGATGAGATACACAGGGATAAAGGCGTGGAGTTAAGTGGTATGAAGTGGACGGTCCAAAAAGATGGGTTGGGAGTGAAGAAGATTGAAGGGTTAGAGCGAGGTGAAGGTAGAGGAAAAGCTTCTCGAAAGTTTGACGTCATCACATGTTTGAGCGTGACAAAGCATGTACATCTTCAAGGGGGGGACTCAGCGCTGCTTCGGCTGTTCCGTCGAATGTACGAGGCGCTCCGCCCTGGTGGCCGTCTCATACTAGAGCCGCAAGCTTGGCGAACGTACCGCAAAAGGAAAAACGCTTCGAAGGAGTCACGCGAAAACTTTCCCCTGTTGCGATTGCGACCGCCTTTCACCCAAGATCTGCTGGAGACGATCGGTTTCCAAAGTGTTGAAGAACTTGGGATCCCTCCGCGTGCACCAGAAGGCTTTAAGCGCGCAATGTTTTGTTTTGTCAAGAAAGATGCACTATCGCACGATGAGATGCCGATAGATTACAAAGATATGTATATCAAGAAAAATAGTAAAGTGTAACTTAACTGCAAACGATTGAGAAAAATGCTCGAGATATCATAGAAATAAGCACAAGGAAATAACTCTGGCATATCTACGGTACAATCTTCTTCAAGAATAAATGGGATGTTGTACTGACGAGCGAATTAGCCTTTCGTAAATTCCTCTCAAGATGCAGACGGAGGAGCCGGGCGAAGTGTAACGTTATAACAATGCCAGCATTACCCCACCACGTTCATGTCGCGCTTTTTAAGGTCGTACTTGAGATAAAATTTTGTATTATCATCACGCAGAAATGATAAGGACGGTGTAGGCTGATCAACAGCTTTAAAATCTGGGTCAACGGGACATCATGATGCTTTACGTTTCGTGACGTATAGTATCCCACCGAACGTCAGAAGTCTCCCATGACACCAGACAACACATCCAACAACCAGACTTGGCGTGCCAGCCTTCTTGGACATGTCCATTGGCACGTTCCGGGAGATTTAAGGCCACAAATCAGGCACATAGGAGGCAAAGAGGCCTGACGATCGTGGCGCTGGCTCACTTGCAGTTCTAGTGTTCAGTGCAAGCTTCGCTGACATGTACTTCCATGGCTTACATGTCAACATTCTTACCCCTCCCATCCGTCTCTATACAGTTTCCTCCCGTCCTTTAGTTGTCAGGTGGCTGACCTGCAACGTAGAGCTTCTTCTTGCTCATTTTTTGGGTGCCTTCGATGACCATGTTCCGGTGCGGTGGTCAAATCGTGTGCGCGCACTTCGTTTGCTGCTTCCTCCTCCTCGTTTTCCGTCACGGCAGCTCCTTGTCTGTCCGTGGTGGTGTTCCAGTTTTCCAAGATTTTCCTGAGGGTGTGGCTGCATCGGATGGTACCGCTGTTGTTGACGACGACCCTTGGGCCCCGGTGACTCAGGCAATAAATGACTACCACATGCAAGACTTCGCGGTGAGTGCTTCTCGATCTCCTCTTTCTGTGCACTTAAACACGGGCTGTAGAAACAAAATAGCTGGCTTCAACATGTTGACGGGCGAACTTTATAGCTATTCATCAACTGAAGTGACCTAAGAGTACCCCAACCCACAATATAGGTGGTAGTAACCAATTCCTCGGGCGTTCAATACCTGTACGAGAAGGGCAATATTTCTTACACGGATACGGTCATGAGTGAGTTAAAACTTGCATATTTTCTGATGTTGTGCTGATTCAATCGGTATACTTCGTGCCTTATTTGGTGATCTTTCCGTTCACAAGCCCTGGTGGGTTTGGCGGACTAGAAGGGCCTGCGGCACGTTACACAAGTCGCACATGGACCGCATTCAATTCTGGTTTTGATTCCGACTCCCTTACCACTAAACCCCTAGATGTGGCAAGCACCACTAAGTGGGTGTCGGGAACAATGATCATGCGCGTCGTCGCCTCGGGTGCCCTGAGACTGAACGACTACTGCCATACTTTCTTCCCCTGGTGGACACGCGACTCCTCCGATCCCCGCTCCCGCGTTCAGCTCAAACACCTGCTCTCGTTCACCTCCGGGTATTACCAGCTGACCTACGGCGCCTCCGTTCCTTGCTTTCGCAATGCCTCCATGGACTACCTGGCGTGCGTGCGCGAGTTGTACGAAACGGTGGAGCTCCGGTGGGAACCGGGAACGGTCTGGGATTACTCGTCCTTGCATTTGAAAATCGCGGGAGGCATGGCCGTGGCCGCCTCGGGTAGAAGTATCCGGGAACTGCTGGAGGAGACGCTGGCGGAGCTGGGCATGACCAACAGTTACTACGACATGGGCCAAAATCCCGAGCTGGCTGGTAGTTTGTGGACGACAGGTGCGTGAAGGAAGAGGGAGCGGGGAGCCCATGGAAATGGGTGCTTTCATTTTCTGTATCGTGGGTTATGCGACAGGACCTTCTAAGCGGTCCTCTCTGTTTTCCCTATCTCGGCGGGCCCATCGCATCGTCTCCTTACGTCCTGCAGGGGAAGACTATAACAAGTTCTTGGAGTCGATGTACCTGCATCGGGTGTTGCCGGCAGAGATCGTGAAAGAAATGGAGAGCGACCACACACCCTCCCCCGTTGTGAAAGCCTCCAAGAAAAGCTGGGGCCTGGGGATGGCTGTAGGTCATTACTCTTTTGCCAACTGGCTGGAATGTTGGGGATCATTGCCGGAACCGCAGCCTTTTCGGCTGGAGTGCTACGAGAAAAGCATCCATACCTCCCCCGGTGTATTTGGTGCGTGAAATGGAATGCTTGATTGGTTTTTAAAAAGAGGACTCAGAAGACGGAGAGGAAGTCACGGCTTGGAATGTGACAGGGGATGGGAGAGACAGAAGGAGGATGTGTGATTGGTTTGAAATGGGCGATAGTGGACCCCTAAATAATCACGGGATAGGTGAAATAACCGTGTCCACGAAGTGTGTATGGTCAGGGTACTTCATGAATACGAAACAACTGTGTTTAATCATTGTCCTTTTTTTCTCTTTTATTATTCAGGGTACTGGCCTCTGATTGACCGTTTCAACAACTATTGGATGCAAATTGTCTACAACGGTCCGCCGATCATTGGTTGCATTGACGGCTGGGTGGCCCGCGGAGTCATCAAGCCTGTGGTTGATGCAGTGATGGTAGGTTGTCGCTGGTTTTCACTTTTGTCGTTCAGGCCGCCTCTTTGTATGTCAAAGGGATGCGAAATGAGGTGGATGTCGTCATCGAAATGGTCTTGTCTGTGTTGCATAGAAAGAATTTTTTCACCTTCACTTCGCTTATTTACAACACCAATGCACTAGGGTGACGAAAAATTCATTCCAGGAAGAAAGCTTGACATTGAATTGGAGAAGAAGCGTCTTGGAGAGCTTCTCAACCTGGATCTTCTTGCACAATGGCCGAATTAAGTGTGCGGATACGAGTACGAGAAAGCAACACGACTGGGTGGTACATAGTCGTTGGAACATCATTACAACAGAGTCGACGGGACGAAATGCGATACAACATTTGTTTGCGAAAAGAACTACCCTCAGGATCATATTTTTGCAACTAATCGTCATCAAAGTTATTACGTATTTCATGGACGATATTGTAAATGTTGCGGGGTTTTGATCAATAAAACACAACCTCCAACCAGTAAAAATATGGACAAAAGTATCAACATTCGCCCTTCCCACTCATATGCCCGCATGACTGCCTTAGCTTGGTCACGTACGGATGCCACGCGCGCTCTCTCCTCCTCTATGATGTTTAAGAAATCATTCTCTTCTACCGAGCTGCGTTGAAAATTTGCAGTGGTTAAAGGTCCGACGGGGCTTGGGATAGAATTATCGAGTTCCAATGTCTCGCTGCTGACTGGATTTGAATGGGTGTTCACCATTTGTCCGCTTTTCACTTTAAGAGTTCCACTGCGCGAAGAAAATAAGAGCCGGCCATTCATGTCACAGTATCCCAAGATTTTCATCTTGCCGTCAGAAAGAAGGCGCCAGTAGATTTGGCTTATCCCACGTACGATAAGTTTGCGGGCAACATTCACCACGAGGTAGAGTAACATAACTAATGAGCCGGCCATGACAAGGCTATGGACGGTCCATTCACTGCTGCAGGCACAATGGCGGGACCAGACTTGTAGCAGCTCGGGGTGCGGGCCTGAGCACGTCGGGACGCAGGGAGGAAGTACGTCGCAATTGAAAACTCCATCTTCGAGGGTCCATACAGAATCCGCGGCAGATCCGGTACGATCTAGGGATGCCCGGCAAAAGGACGTGCCTAGGCTAACAGAAACAGGTGGAAAAGGTAGAGGCGGGGCAAAGTTCGTGTTAAGAGGACACGACGTAGGACTGGCATTAAAGCCAACATCATTCTCACATTCTGGATATCCAAAAGATTCACTTGATGAGTCGAAAGGCGCCGCAAGCGTGCCATTGCCATAAACGGTACAGCATCCTTTTTCGAAAGACAAATCCAGCGCTGAGACATTGAGGCACGAAGCTATCAAGCGCACTTTTTCTTGTGTTTCAGAGTGTGCACTATGTAACGCTGAAATGTACCGTGCTATATTTAATTGTGAGTTTTGGGCTGCTTTCCCAAGATCTGCACAGTATCCTGCACGACGTTGGTTGTAGTCCTTCAATCCATCATACATGACTTGATTCCCTTGGTAGGCTGCAGCGTTGAAAGCTAGAGAATACAACGTTTGCGTCGCAAATGAGGGATGTTGACCCGTGGGAGATGGGGATACAGACGTCCCACTTTGCGAACGGTACACGCAACCTCGCTGGTAATTCCGATAAGCTACAGCGTACAAAGCGCTGGCAGAGATAACTACGGGGAATAAAAAGGCGTAAAGGAGTATACGAGGCAGGTGGGGTGAAGCGAGCACCCAAGCAAGCAATTTGCGGGGATGCAAAGATTGCGACGCGTTCCCGCATGCACTCGCCCCTCGGGTCAGCATCGAGATTTGACTTACATCCAGCGTGGGAAGCTTGATTCCCGTGGATTGCGACTTGAAACGCAAGATGATACGAATGCTGCTGTAGACACGATAAATCATATCGGTAACCATGGCCAGCTCTGGAATCGAATTTACAAGTTGAAGAAAATAGTCCCAATCAAAGTCGGGCTCGACAAATGATTCGTACTTCAAAATAAAAGAAAAATCGAAGCGCGGGAGGTTGTCCATTGAAGAGGTGAAATCATTGGATGAAAAAGAGTCGTTCCCCGTCAGACTCTCGATGTAATTATTGTAGCTATCGAAGGTTTCCAATGATGTTGCTGTCCGGGCAACGAAGGCGTCAGCCAGCGAGTCATACGTCCCAGCTACAGCCCCTATGCTTACAACAGATCCATTGGCACTCGTGTACGAAGGTGGATTGTAGTCGTCCGGTGTCACATCCCAGCTTTCAAAGGATACTTCCAGGGCCGTCGCCCATTGTGCGGCCCGCAAGCTCGTCTCAATCGACGCCCCTGTCAGGTTTTTGATGTACCCATCCCACGCCTGTTGAAGAGCGCTTGAAATCTCCTCGAGTGTAGGAACCGCTGGGATATCCGACAGAATACCTATTCCATCCAAGAACTGGCCGGGATCTACCATCATGATGTCAAAGTTTACGTCAAAAATATTCCCGAAGTCACTTGTGCTCAGACCTATGCTACGAATACCGTCGCGTACATCGTTGTAAAATTTTAAAAATGCAGTAAAAGCAGCCTCGCTACGCGCAGCCACATCGTACCAATTGTCTCTATAAGCTTTGAACCCTTGAGCAGCTTCTTGAAAAAGCGATTGATAATCATTTACCATATCCTTAAGCATCTGGCTGGCGCTGTTAGCCAGTAGTGTGCACTTATCTGAATCGGTTTTTTTAACAGGAGCAACACAGGCGACAAGGCCTCCAAAGCCTTCAAAAAGACCATCAAAACTTGCATTTATAGTTTTAAGCCTCAAATTGTTGATATCTGTCAAAGTCTGCAAAGCTGACAAGCGAAAATCTTGCGTTTTGTTTGCCACGTATTGAATATTGTAATCATTCAAAGCAACAGCATATCCCGCTAGTCGCGCAACTGTGCCTCTACTTTCTTTGCTAAATTGTGCGGATGAGGCCATCACCTGCGATTTACTAATGCTTGAATCGCCTAATAAGGCCCGGGTACGCGTCTGGTCCTCCAAAGAACATTGCGTGGCATTATGACTGTACGGGAGTTCAGTAGAAGAAAGCTTAAGCCAAGCATGCAAAGCGGCCTGCGACGCTACTAGTGCTGCTCCACAGTTGCTGCGAAATTTGATTTGACATTCATTAATTGATATGAGTATCACGCAGGAACAATTCAATCCGTGGCAACTGACACCCTCAACCCGATGTGACTACCTGTGAAGGGACTCCGCGAGTTCAAGGCGTGCGATATTTTGCTCATGTGCCCATTTTGATCGTGCGCTTTCTTTGCGGACAGCTTCATCTAGATCTCTGTCGCACGCTAACATTTGGCGGGCGGCACATTGCTTATACGCAGTAGCCTGGGCATGAATTTCTCGAGCAGCCGTTCTACAGACTTGAATTGGAAAGGTGGCTGGAGGAAGGTTCACGAAAAAACTCATGATAAGCGAGGCTGCATTCAATGACGTGCCCCACAAAAGTGACAAAGCCAAAATGCTCAATAACATTCGGTTCCATAACAATTGACGGCTGCCGGGAGGGCTTTCTGGCGCAAGGGCTGTGGGTGGCGAGGAACCATCCTGTTGGTGGCGCAAAGGTGCCACACGGGGCGATTTCGGAAGCGATGTAAACCGCAGCATGACATGTGAGGTTCTGGATTGAAATACAAAGGCGTCAGTCTGTGTAAGTTCATCTTATTAAATGCAAAACAAATGCGAAAAATAAAAATTACCCTTGCCGGATGATCGCCAACGAGGACAGCAGAATAAACGCCGACAAGGGCAAAACCTCCCCCCACCCCCAGCACAATGTTGTCGTGCAGGTCATTAGGCTCTTGCTTTGTTGATGACGAGGGTCGCTGATTAGCCAAACAATCCTTGCATCAGTATTCTGTAGGTAGTACCTTTGATATTTGTCGACATTCGGGACGCAGGCGCCCTCAGAACCACATTTTCAGCTCGGAAGACGTTTGGCCAGGATTTTTCGGCTATATATACTCGTACTTAATAGTGAACATGTGCGTGATATGCGATGGGCAATACAAAGCACTCAAATTTATTACTGAAATTCCTCGTATGACGCTACAGGATTGGGGAGGGGAAACCCAGCAGGAAAGAAATTCAAATTGGAAATTTAAGCGGGAAAAACTGTTTTTACTTCATTTTTACGCGCATTCTGTTCCTTTTTCCGAACCTTCTTGCCTTGCAGCGTGAGCTAATATACTCCTATAAGACAAAAACTCATCATTCTCTAAGTATTGAGGAGCAGCTGACCATGCAGCATGGACTTTAAATGTCCAAGTTGAAGGAAAACTCTTGTCAAAGAGCGGTATCTACAGTAACAAATGCTCATGTCAGGAAGACTTACACTAGCTGAAATTGCAATTGAAATGGAATTTCTTATCCCTTGCATTCGTCCTTTGCATGCAACTCGTTTGTATAAAAGCGAAGAAGCAAACTTCTAGCCGGGCTCGAGGGGGAAAATGCCTCTGATATTCAAGTATGGGCATGGAAGTAATTGCTTCCTCCTTTCCCTATTCGCCGTTCTCCCATCTCTCCAAAATAAATTTCTCAAGACTCAATGTCATTGTTTACCGGTCATAAAATGTTCGCGTCACTACAATTGTGCCGATAAAAAGGCTTTCAAAGAAAAAGTTTTTCTTCTGAGTGTTGAAGCTGAGAGGATATTACTTTACATCGTCCTAACTTGTTACATGGCTTTAGGCGGTCTCAACGTTGTGCTGAGGAGTCTTACAGGACGGAACGAGATACGTTTGGCTTGCTTCACACTTATTGTGAGTACTCGGTCCGTCATTCCCATTGCTACAGCTACCAAGATTAATGTCATTATAGTCAAGAATATCAAGATTTAATCGTTCGTAGCGCTGAGATAGGTGCGATTCTTCAGCATGAGCACGCAAATTATCAGAGGATGGGGACAGAGGAAGACGCATGGCTCCAAAGTCAATCTCAGCTTGATCCAATACCACAGGATAGAGGGCGTGTCGATACTGTGCTGATGGAGAACCCTTTTGCCAATATGTAGACAAGGCAGGAGATGAGAATGTGGTACAGTTGGCGGAGGCGAGGGCTTTACTCGACTCTACTTTTTGTAGACCCGCGATACTTAATTGGGACTTTGTATGCTCTCGCTGGTATTTGGCCTGCTCCGGCTTCCTAGAATCTTGAGTTTCCTTAGTCTCATCGCCCGAGGTTTTGGAGGGAAGATGCTGATACTGTAGCTCGTAATGCCGTTGCATTCTTTCGCCCTCTTCTTCTTTGCGCTGATTAACCTCATCTTGCTGAGAGGGATTGTTTCCAAATTTCTGCCGGCTGTTTGACTCAGTATCACTGCGTTGCTGTGCAATCCCAATGTCCCGTTTCCTTTTTTTAAGACACTTGAGCTTCCAGCTCTTTCGGCAATTTGATACAAGTCGCGGCAAAAGCTGGTCTTCAGCCTGATAAGGGCTGTTACACGATGTGCGCAGCTTCCACTCATGACGATCAAGATCGCAAGCTTGCTTATCGTTGCGGGGGGCGCGCGATATTGAACCCGATACATCGTAGTAAATAATCTCTGCTGCGTCGGATACGTGTGCTCCTGTCTGCCCACGAAGCAAGGTAGATTCATTTAAGAAGTCATGGACGCTCGTGCTACCACGAAGTGAAGCAGCATTCCTTCGACTTCTGTTCCCACAGGTGCTCCCAGTAGAAGTGCTAGTATTAGCATATTGATCGTATATTCCAGCCGGTGTGGCCGACAACTCCGAGTTCATGTGTTTGTCTACCGTGACTAAAACACACGAGACCGGGACCTCAACGCCCTTCACCGGTACAGGTTCTACTGTCGCTGAGAATTGAAGACCATCAGGTAAGAGGCCTTCCTCCCTTTCCGCCGTACACCGATGTAATCGCTCTGCTTCTCCAATCCCTCCCCCCTCTCCTCCAAGTCGTAACGCCGCCCTCTGCACACAAAATTGCGTGACTGGATCGGGAAACCCAGCTGGTGGCATCACCGACGACAAAGCAGAGGGTGTAGCAGCAGGCGATTCCCCGTTCATGGCACCAGGGTAATCTATGGGAAGCACATTCAAAGCTAGACATGCGTAATGGCCGCTATTTCGCACCACGTACCGGATGCGCAAAAGGTTCTGCGTGACGACCTGGTCCCTTCCTAGCGTTTGAGCCACCATTGACATGGTTTTTTCTTCAGTATTGTCTTTCAGCATGTGTACAGCTAAGCGGTCAAAGAATTGTTCTTGGTAAGTCCGATGGATTATGCAGCCAAAAAGGTAGCATGGGAGGACTCCTGCCTGTATATGGTAAACATTTGCCTCCTCAGCATCAAAATACCTTGCCGAGAAATTTAGATCAGTCCAAATTCGAAATTCTCCACCGGTGTAAATGAAGCCACATGACGCTGATGTAGCTCCCTCATCTAACTCAGCCACAAAAGCGGGCACGTGTACGCCCTCTAAAAGCTCACCCGCAGGGCAACAGGCAACAGAGGTACCGAAACGAACGGGGACTTGCAGGACAGGAGATGCGTAGGTACTATTCAGACTGGCCAGAGCACGAAGAATTAAATTGGCTGCACCGCAAGAGACGTCGACACGTTGTGCACGTGAAGTTGTGTCCCATGTATGACTGCGTGGACATTGTTTTCAGAAAATAAGTGAAAAAGAGCGTAAAGTTATTGCATGAAATAAGCAATCATCCCCGTTATTTCCTCCCGATGGCATTTTGTTTCCTCTTTCTGACAAAACCCAGGTAAACAGCCACAACGTACATTATGGCTAGGGCTCTCTCATGCTGAAGCTCGCCAGAGGTTTTTAATCGGGCGGTGACGCGTCCAAAGGTGAGCACTGCTTCACTGCTACATTCATAAACGTGCTTTTCTTGAAAAAAAAGGAGCTGAGCTACCGTAGGACAATGTGGGGTATCCGCGGAGCACGAAGCCGCTGCCAAGCATAGGGTCTTCTCAGGACAAATATCCGATTGCAGGGGACACAAGTGCCCTGTGAACGTATGCGGAAAAACTTGAGATTGCTCTTCAGAGTTTGCCGACATGCTGCGAGATGATGCAGAGGAGGATGAGTTGATGCTTATTGAGTTACAATTACCAAGTGCTTCCAGCCCTGAGACGCCATATTTATCCGTAGAAACGGAGATTTTGCAGCAGGAGAATTCTCCTGAGCGTCGACATCATCTGGTGCCCTTCCGTTCACGTACGTAACCCTTACATAGGATGCATATGCTTCGTTGACTTGACATGTAGGGGACGCATCTATTAATCTCATGCCTGATTGCACTGTTCAGGTATCGTCGCACCCACAAGCACGTGAACATGCCTGACTCAGCAGGAAGCAGGGACGCGTCGGCAGACTTTAACATGCACTTTATCCATACCCCCAGACAGACTGATTGCCATACAAGCAAGTCGAAAGGCCGACGCAATCTTTGGGAAGGTATTTTTGTATTGCCAAGCACCAAAAGGGGAATACATATTCTATGTTGAATATCTAAGCGGTGGAGACGTTGAGTCGCTCAAAAATTTCCCCGTCGAAAAAAGCCCGATACTTGTATGGTGGCCTTTTTTGAAGCTTTCTCCAGGTGCCTGTCACCAAATAACCTGGCAGGATACCACGGAATGGTAAATTAAATTCAAAAATCTGTGTCTCACGATGTGAAGAACGGTAACATGTTGATCATGCTCCATGTGCATGGGTTTTTACATCGTGATTTTTGTGTATAATGAGCGAAGACTTTCCCTGATGGACAGGTTGTCAGTAAATCAACTATCATGCCTTCTCCTTGTCTCTCTATCCGACGATCTTTTCTCTTGTCACAAGTCTGTAGAATAGAAACTCAAGCTTCAACGGGTTGTCAACACGACGAGCGCTTTTAGATTGCAGGCACATATGATGCCTATACTTCGTTGACTTGACATGTCAAATCATCTCGCAATCTCAGGCCTCAAGAAGGAACATCACGAATCATCGTACCCACATTTACACATGTCTGATTCAGAACATATGCATGGGCAAAAGTTAACGTGCAACTTGTTCGTATCCCTTAACTGATTGTTATAAATACAAGCCTATAAGGCTAAACCAATCCTTTGCAGAGAATTTCTGAGACTAAATACACATATTATGTCTGACATCTACAAAATGAAGACGTTGAATCGCCCAAAAATTCACTGCACTTTCAATGCCCAAGAAATCCCGGTAATGATGTGGTGGCCCGTTTAAGTACCAAAAACCAGGCATGGTGCTACATTCTTGTAAGTTAGGTCGTAAATGTTGGGCCTCATGATGTGACAAAGGGTATCGTGTATGACCATTTCCACGTAACACGATTTTTGAGTCGTGGTTTTGTGTATGAGAACGAATCCAGTTTTGCTAAATTATCAATTTTCCATGATACGTTGTGATAGCGGCGACGCGCAAACTTGAGCAACGTCCTTCTTAGTTACTTTGTTATCTACAAGAAGTGGTGGCTTTTAAAGACGAAACGAGCTGAATGTGGACGACGGTGCTCATTTCTCCTCCATGCGCGTCTGGCATCCGCTTCATGCTGTAAGTAAGTAAACTTTAAGAATTTCTTCGATTAAGAAAGAAGAATTGCTTCGCAGTACTTACCATTCCAATGTTCAACCGCATTTTTTCCTTATTCAAACCCAAGGCGTTTGTTCCACAGCAGCCGCGCGTCGTGCATAAACAATTTCTCTTTCATAGCATGCGACTGTATCCAATCCCACCGTTGTCAGGAGCAATGACTCAAAGAGAGGAAGCCTATGAAAGGAAGCCACTCTTTGTCGCTGTCCGACGTGCCATAGTACCATAGACCCGTTCAGATGGGACGAAAGGAGGATACCCGCTGCCTGTGTCATGCACAAGGTTCCCAAACTTGCCAGCTCTTCCTTGCTCCGTCGCTGATGACTTACGTCACACATAACCCCTCTTTTGATGCTGACGCAAGCAGGTGTAATGGCCGTGCAAACGGCCTGCGGGCCTGTCGCGGGATGCGGATGGCCAACTGCCTCTTCCATTGTACCACCCTTCGCATCGTTCAGATCCCACCACCGCAACAAGTCGTCATGATTGCATCCTGTCACAATAATCACGGGTGACGCTACCTGATCATCGTCCTCTATCGCATGCCTCTCCTCAAGTTCCGGCCAGATCGCTAACATCACGACATCGCACGGCGCGTCTCCACTGTGCCAATCCTTTGGCTCCATCATTGCTCCATCCACCACCCGCCCTGACTCTGTCTGCCCTTTTCCATCTGAGCCCTTTGTTGTCTTCACTACATTGCTAGAAGCTTCCATTTGGAGGGCCCAGGGGCTCGACACAAACGTCCGCAAAGGGACTACTGGCATTTCTGTTTTCGGTTGATTCATTTCGCGCTCTCTCCCTTCTTCTCGCTTCCCCTCGTCTTCGTCCGACCATAGGAAGAGTCGATCAGGGCAAGCGGCGGCGACAAAGGATTTACGTCCCATCGCCAACAGAAAGACGCATGCGGGTTCTGCGAGAGGGAGGGTATACAGGTGGTGGAGGAGCGAAGAAGGAGAAGAACAAGAAGGAGAGGGAAATGCGGAGAGCGTATCCGACAAAGTCAGCGACATGAGTCGCTGTGTTCCGTGCAAAAGCATGAATGATCCATTACCAAAGCCGATGACCAGGCGCGGCACAATATCCTCCCTTTCCTGTGTAGAAATCTCGCAAGAAGCCGTATTTTTCTCCTTCCTACCCGCACTGCTACTTGGTACGTTGCTCCTTTTGCGCATAAGCCCACTGTCACGGCTGAGTATGCTGTCACTTTTGTGTTCTATACCTCTGTCTTCTTGCGTCGCGCAAGCCGGTAAGGCAGAAGACCGCGCGTCCAGGACGGGACTCTTAATTAAGTCCGTGCCCTGAGAATCCAAGTGGTCGGAGCGAGGGGGAAAAGAACAAGTAGGTGTCGATTTGGCGTGCTCCTCTTTTTCCCCAAATCTTCTACTTTCGCCGCGCCGGAGAATTTTCTCGGGGCGGAAGCGGTGGGTCGACGCAATGACGGACTGTTGCATAAGACAGAGGGAAGAAATGGTGCTGGCCGGCCCCTCACCCCACAATCGGTGCGCTCGCACATCCGACAGGTCTTCCAAATCTATTGTGTACAAAACCCCTTTCAAGGTCCCTACGTAAAGCGTACGCGAATCGGCTACCAGGCATGAGAGGTTAGTCCGCAGATCTACTGTTCCAATTTTGCGTCCAGAGTGCAGTTCCCACAGCCGCACACAGCCAGACACATCCCCGGAAATCAAACGATCCTTTTCTTCATCCACATGCAAAGCTAGGACCATGCCCCGGTCGTGTCCATGAAAGCGGGCCACCAGGTGACGCGGATGCGGCGAGGGCGACGCACCAGGAGAGGAAGTAGAGCGACCCTTGGAGACAAGACGGTCAAGCTGCTGGGGCCGAGGTAAAGGAGACAAGCCGGGGGCATCCCTATTACCAATTGCCACCTCCTCGTGTGGTAGTCCGCTAAGGCAGAAAACTCCCCTTTCCCTTCTTTTCCGTTCTCCGTTGCCCCCTGTCCCTCCCGCGGACTCTGCCAGAGCCTCAGTGTTCCAGTAGACATGCTGCCAGCGCCCGTATTCCAAACGAGGGTGAAAGAAATGTGCGCAACAGACAATGTCGCCATTACCTGTCTGCATGGCCATCTCGTTTTCGCAAAGATTTTCTCCTATTTCCCCTCTTTCCTTTGGGGCGAGCTGGGGGGGAGGCGTGACCAGGACGGTGCCTCTAGAAAATGAGTCCTCTGCTGTGGCACAGGCCGTGAGCTCCTCTCCGTCAGCTTCCAAGGCCAGGGTGCTCAAATCACAAAAAAGAGCCTCGTTTGCATGCCGTCGCCTCATTGTGAACGCGCCCGCATCGACCTCTGTCGTCGTAAACAAGCTAGACGGCGGGGCATGACAATGGAGGGCATAATCATCTGCAGCAGACGGAAAGGTGTGCTGATATTCTTTTCCGGTCTTGCTTGCGGTTCTTGTCGTCGATTGGCGGGGCAGAGTGATACCGAATGTACTTGCCAGGAAATAACGCCAGATGTCTTCGTCTCCTGCTCGAATCGCCCAATCCCGACAAACCCTTACACAGCGGGCACAGGCAGAAGGAGATAAATAGTGTACAAAGAGTTCTCTTACTATTCCCATGGGCAAAAAGGCTAGCAAACCGTTTCCTGTGGCGTAGCTACGAGGAGGAAAATCCTGCACTTTGGTTTGCTCAGGGGAAAGCTTCAGGCTTCCCTCGGAAGAACCATGACGGAGCGTGTCGATAGGGCTCAGTACACGATGACCTCTATCTTTTGTTATGGTAATGCCAGGGTGATTTCTGCAAGGATCTATTTCCTTAACCGTCTGCAGACAAGCTCCCACGAAGGCCTCCCAGACCTCTGGTCGCTCTTTGTCCCACACAATTCGCTGCCCCGCTACGGCAAGAAAGACTGCCCGATGTAACATCGGCCCTTGTCCGGTCGAAGAGGATGAAGAGACGAGCGTGTAGTTGCTAATGCTGCCTCCGCTGCCTCCTCCTACACTGCCAGCCCCCGCGCTAGCATTCGAGGGAGCAGTTAAGACGGCTTCCACTTCCTCCCCTTCCAACAACAGCAGAGGGGCCATGGACGCGGACGATTTGTGTGAAGGTCGTGCCCCTATTGGAGCCAATGTCAGGACATGTTTAAATCGACAGCGTTTCCGGTTACAACGACCTTCTCGCACCCATTGCCGGCACCACCTCGGCGTGTCTCCCGATTCATCACTCCCACCTCCCATATCATCTGCCACCCCGTTTCCATTATGATACTCCGCACTTGAAACATACAACTGTATCGAAGCAAATGGTACACCAATCTCCTCACACAAGTGCCATCGCAATTGGTTCAACGCATGCTTGACTTCTTTTCGCACGTCCCTTGCACGGCCTCCGAAGCCGCCAGCCGCTTTCATGCCGTAGAGCACCAGCAGCGCTGAGCGATGAGACCACCGACGCGTCAATAATGAAGAGTTTACGTGATGATAGATTATGGGCAGAGAACCGGGCGTCCATGCACTTGGAAGAAGAGACTTCAGCCGCAGACGTGTTGTTCCCGCAATAGGCGGTGTGCATGCGCCTGCGGTTACAACCCAGCTAGGATTCTAAACAAAGAATCCCTATCCCAAAATCACCTCATGTCTATGAGATGCGGTGGCAGCTGTTGTGATGGGAATTTATGAATGCTGTCTGAGAAATGGCAACATGTGAGTGGGGGGTAATACGTACACGTTAGAGTCGAGCGTGGTGGGCGAGACGAGCCGTCAAAGTCAACGCAATGTCACGATATGCACCACCAAGAACCCCAAAACGTAACGCTATAGACACTAAAGGTGGATATATACACTAATTGGTTTTCAGGATATCCATTTTATGGGCTTAAGGGGGGTGATGGTTTGACATAAGTGCCTTCATTACCTCCTGCTTGTTGAATCTCCTCTGTGGGAGTGGCCTTTCCTACACGACGTCCCATGAGCTCCGATTTCACACATTCTCCACTTTCCTCAAACCAGAGGATTGATTTTCTCTTCTTCTAGGTCTGAAGATGGGATTTGGCGGGAATGTGGTCGAATGGCGTGTTTTTTTCCGGGAGTCGGCCGTTGAGGGAGTGTCATTTCCCTTCTTCCATGACGCTGCCCTGTTGACCAGTCTCAATGCACCGCGGGCACAGGCAGAGAAGGAAGAGGAGGTGCGTAGCGGGTCAGAAAGAGGTATTGATGAGAGATGAAATTGTGCTGGGTCATGCTGGCTCAACAGCTCATGTGATCCGCTCACCTCTTTACCCGTGGTACCTTTTGCCCAATAATTTTTTCAGCGTACGGACACTTATCTTTCCGTCCCCCATGAGGCCGTGGGTTTAAAGCACAGAGGAACAAAGGGAAAGCTTGAGGTAAAAATTCGCACTGCCGCTATAAACGAACATGAGGGCAATGGGGTGGCGGGAATGGAAAAATGGGTCAAATATAAATTAGGGAAAGGGACGAAGGGTTTCGGAGAAGAAGAGGTCAAGAATAGACAGCTGATTGAACTAGAAAATGTCTTAAAGGACCATCATCTATTTGATCCGAGAGTATATGGATCCTTGAAGGAACAGATTCAGGAGAGAGAAAGCAGAAATGACACGACTCCCATGAGCCGAGGCCTGGAAGTGCAGCAGCAAAAGAGTGTGGATAAACGGCGCGTTGTAGGTGTTTATACAGGTTTGACGCTTACAGGTAATGGGAAGGCAGGGAAGCGCACAGAAGTCCACGATAGACAGGTGGGGCTTGCGGAAAGGGTTCTTGCCCATTTGGGTCTGGAGGGACACCGAGGACAAGAGCGAAAAGCAGATGAGAAACGGCAGAGGGCGGTGGAGGTGATGATCGAAGATTGTTTACTGAAAGTTTGGTCTGAAGGAAGTAATGTGGGGAAGAGGGAGAGCATTGGCTGGCGGACGTTTGCCGTGGAAGGGAAGGAAAAGGACGTACAGGGCTTTTTGTCAGAGACGGCTTTAGGAAGGTGGATCTATGCGGGGGGGCAAAACAGCCGAGCGGTGGTGGTAGGGTATCCAGGGTTTCTCATCTCATTGGACAAAGAACAGTGGGAGGAGCAAGGAACAGAGGAATATGGGAGAGCAAAAGAAGAGCATCGGGGAGGCGCTGTTGGGGAAGATCAAGCAGGACAAAGCCGGGGGTCGAAAGAACGCATGGATTTAAGTGAATGTTCGACCGATCCTGCCAGAGAGACCGCTTTGGAGGCACAAATTACACATGTACACGGCTCGGATCGCCCACCTGAAGTATGCCAAGTCGCCGCAGCGGCCGTAGCAGCTGTCACCGCTTCACGCACTTTTCCCATTCCGCCGTTGCCGACAAACCCGCACAGGGGGGTCAAAAAGGCATTCAAACTTAAGCAAATCAGCTTGGTGGTGGTGCGGCATCCAGACACCGGAAATTTTCTGGCGGTGGAAGAAACCAAAGGTAAGAAGGAAGGTTTGGGCTTTCTAAGGCGTGAGCATCTTCTCCACTCTTTCTCAACATGTCTCGTACCTTGTCGTATCCTATCGTTCCTTCCCCATCAGACAAAGGGTGGTGGCTTCCTGCGGGGCATGTCGACCCTGGTGAGACTTTTACAGAAGCCGCCTACCGAGAAACCCTGGAAGAAGCAGGCATCGGCGTCGTGTTGAGAGGTATCCTTTGTGTTGAACATAAGCTTTCTTCCCCCTCGGCGGGGCGATTACGGGTCATCTTTCTGGGGGAGCCGATTCATCCAACGGCTCCTCTAAAAAGCGTGGCCGACGAAGAGAGCATAGGTGCGCGGTGGGTGACCGTGCAAGAAATGAAAGCATTGCGCCTGCGGGGTAACGAGTTGATGAAGTGGGCGGAGTACGTGGAAAAGGGGGGGTCCGTATATCCTTTAAGTTTGCTCGCAGAGGAGGGAGAAAGCTGCCCATTACTATGAAGGGAATAGAGAAAGCACAGAATGACGGTGGTGTGAGAAGAAACATAGATGAGAAAGAATTGCAGCGACAGCATCAATAATTGCTCATCTTACATGCGTCTTCTGTACGGGGCGTATCATCCCGACCTCTTCCCAAGTGTGTCACTGGTATTCAGATGTAATTATAACAAACACAAGTAAGCTTGATTATTCTACCATTTCGGTAAGTAGAGTGGTGGAAAGAAAACGCCTTTGCCGACCCCCCCAAAGCCCAAGTGTAGGATGGAAAATAAAAGGAACCGAGGCAGATACCCAGTAAAAAGTGTTATATAGGCGCTTCGCGGAGCTACCATGTGTGCAACAGGATTCTAAAAGCTTTCATATTCATTCTTCGTAAGCCAGTAGAGCATGAGACCTATAAATCATTTCGATTGACCCCACGGTCTCTTCGTCCAGCTTCCTTAAGGTTTCTTGCCATCCTTTTTACACAAGAAACCATTTCTGGCCCTGAAGACTCAAGGGTGACTTGCATATTACCACTTATCATGTAAAACGTCTCTCGTGCTCACCGAAACAGATCCCTTGTCATCATCCGGCCTCTTCATTCCTTCCACGTCCACACCTATTTACAGCTGCAAAAGGGTTCCCCCAATATATTGAAAGTCAATTCATGCAAAAGCAACGATGCGGCATGTGTGGTGGAACAAAATCGGGTTACTTCATGTCCAAATGCTGCTTGGCCGATCCCTTCCGGAAGCCTAGGTGGTCGCCTTCGGATTGGATTCTTTGCATGACATCGATCTTGTGTGGCAAGAATGTCGATGGGATTGCCAGTACCTTTTAGATTACGAGAAAAGCGCATCTAGGATCATGACACCGCAGGCTTTACACTCACATGCCTTTCACGATGCTGCCTCGGATCAAGATGGTTACCCATGGTGTCGTCCCAACATATCTCTGGCGAGTGCCGCAGTGATGGATAAGTGACAGGCTGTGGGTCTCCCACTACGCGAGAAGAATTCATTTCACTTCACAGGAGGGCGTGGTATCTCAATAACTGATTGGCTTCTTTCCACAGGGTTGCATTTGCTTGCATTGGCTTTTTTAAGCCGTTGCTCATCGCTACATTTCTTGAGCATATCCATAGACTTTTTGCACTGTCGAAAGTCTCGATCATGCTCTCCCAAACATTCCTCAAGATTAAAGTATTCCTACGTATGTGATGTGATCCATTGAATTTATTAAAAACTACGCACGCATGAATGAAGGGTATCTCGACAAATCAGCCTGAAGGCTCAAATATATAATCATGAACATGAGTCATGCGCGCATGGGAATTTCCAACGTACAGATCCGTCCGCTGAGGGCGTAGCAAAATGAGTTCTCCTTACAGCTCCCGTGCGACGAGCCCACTCTACCTACAGCCTTGGCGTTCTAGCCAAGCACAGGAGTACACGGCGTGTGACCATGGCCACGTACTCACCTTGGCACACCCAGAAGAGGCGATGATCTCCCCCACGTCTGACATGGGGCCTCCAGCAGCCCTACTCGCGAGGATGCGTGCTGAAACACATGACACATGAGAACGTCAGTGCGTTGAAGTGAGGCCTATCATATCGTCCCGGAGCTTCGGTGTCATCCAAAGATTTGCCACCACATAAATGCC